>Ga0194115_10007835_pt1 | contig 10495 bp, 5 predicted proteins | sample TA2MahsurfametaG_3_FD_148656 | JGI IMG/M metagenome (GOLD analysis project Ga0194115, IMG submission 148656) | Freshwater microbial communities from Lake Tanganyika, Tanzania - TA2015002 Mahale S4 surface | ecosystem: Environmental > Aquatic > Freshwater > Lake | place: Tanzania: Lake Tanganyika... | reverse complement strand
CAAATTCGTGTACGAAGGAGAAAACTTTAAATTAGTCTTTGAAAAGAGCTCTTGATTTATTCATCATTAAATCAAATATATAATATATATCAATCTAAGTCTAGTCTGTGAACTTGACGATGTGATTTTATATCTTTTGCAAATAAAATATTGATAAAAATTGATAATTACCTTTAATATTCATATTTATATTCCACTGATGAATAATTGTTCATATAAAACTATTTGAATTGGGTTCGACTGTATATTATGAATTGAAGATATTAGATGGTGGATTATAATCTGAATTAATAAATATTTCTTCATTATACAAATGAATAAAATCACTTCAAGTTTGTCGAGCTGTTTTGGTTTCAATCAGCTTACTCGAACAATATTTTTCGAAGCATCTAAAATGCAGGCTTCATCGACTCAGAAAACCAAAGACTCTGCAGGAAGACGTTTAGGGTATTCGATCAAATATTCAGAATAAAAGTATTCGGAGGGGCTGAAGTCTATCCAAATGATATCATAGCTCGACAGAGAGGATTCAAGTGGAAATCGGGAAATAATGTAATAGTTGGAAAAGACCAGACTATTCATTCAAAAGTAGAAGGGACAGTACATTTCCGATAATCAAACTAAAGAAAAATCAAATTTTATTATATTGATGTGATTCCTAAAGTACTTCCTAACAGGAAACATGTAGCTCCAAGGCCTTACAACTATCATCCTGAACTTTTCCCTGAAAGAGCTGCCAAAAATCATCCTTAAATTCACTTAGTTGATAAATATCACGTCAAAGTGTCAGAATGATTCTTTACTGAGATAACAATATCATTTTTTAATACCTTATTCAATAAAAAACAGTTTTTTGATAGCATTTTATGATTGATAAGAATATTTTTGTTGAAATATTGATTTTAAAGATTCGCGAATGTATATGCATTTAATCTTGTTTTAAATTCAACTGTTTATAATACCTAATTCAATCAATTTAATTAGCGCCAAATGAGGATAGATATCAAAGACATTTTCCTTCTTTTTGAGAGTATACAGAATTAGTTAAATATTTCCCATGTGTCAATTGTCATCTTTACCGCTTTGGATGTTGATTCGCTGTGCACACTCAGAATATTCTCAGTATTTCATTGATTATTTAGAAATTGTTCAAATCAGAAAGTATTCAGTATAAGGTTTACCCAGTGACTACTTACGGAGAACTGTAAAATCGCATATAATAATCAAAAATTTACGATAAAGTCAAATTATTCTTCTTCATAAATTGTGGAGGAATCATCGATCTCACTTAGTACTGGTTCGTTCAGCAGTAAAAAAGCGCTAGGATCTTTTTGTTCGATATAAACAAGCCTATCCACCACAAAAATTTATAAAGTCAATATGTACTTAATTATTAATATAGATCAAAATAGTCGATGACGGCTTCAGCTAATTGTAAAATTGTCCTACTACCTAAGAAATATAGAAATATTAATAGTTGAATTAATATGAGTTCGATTAGAACAACTAGGATTAGTATGATCTTGAAGATTAAGACTCTCCGAAGCGAAGGAACAAAAGAATGTTTAAGGATAAATTGAAAAAACATAAGTAGCTTATTGAAGTGAAAATAAATAACTATTATGGCACTCATTTCTTTAGTTATCCGAGCTCATATTCTGCATATAGAATGATAAGAGATTTGAAAAAGGCTAATAACTAATATCTCTGGTATGCTATCATTGGGATAACTGCTATGTATCTTGAACAAAAGATCAGCAAATAAGTCTTAGACCTTATAAGTCAAACCTACAGAGCTGATGTCAGCAAATTCAATACCCAAAATACTAATAAAAAAGAAAAAGGAGAAATTTTTACCAAGAAAGGGTACCAGTTTACATTATTGAATCACTGGTCTTTATACGACAGTATGCTTCATTCTAACTATCTCATGACCAAACTTAAGCTCTACGAAGATTATGGTATCAAGAAGTTGAACGAATTTATTCATAATTTAGGCATTTCTCTTCAAGAAGCTAAACAGTTATTCAAGTACATGTCTTCGGATTCCCAATCAAAGCTTTAAAATTCAATTTTTGAAGTGGCTGAGAAATAAAATCTATTTGAGGTAGCCTTTATGTCTTTTATGAGGCAAGTCGATTACTCAGCTGCCTTTATGGCCTCAGATTACTATTATATACTCATTTCGATACTATAATCGCCACCTAAGGGTGCTGTGCCTTATGAAAAACTGTCCTAGTATAGAGTTAAATGTTTTTGGCAAGCTTATGACATATTCGACGGTCCATTGAAAAATCTAATCACGAAAATTGATGACTATAAAAAGACTGTTCACATATTGATGAAGTAGACCAGAAACATCATAGATAGAGACCATTTGATATCCACAAATAACGTTAGCATAGCTAATATAAAAAATGATACTGACGATAGAAAGATCTTTGAACATCCATCAGTCTTAATAAGAATCGCATACATTTTAATGGGAATATTATCTGAGAAAGCAAAGGAGAAAAATAGACAAAAAGCCGTTTAATAGAAAAAGTTGAAAGTCAAGAAGCCATTTATAGCGAATTGGATCGATCTATAAAGATAAGTAGTATTAGTTGTGGGAGTTATGATCGATAACAAAAACTCTTTGGGGAAAAAATTCAATGAAATCGCAAGTAAACTGAATATATAGGTAAATCATGATAATTTTATGGCGAATATCATAGTTATCAAAAAAGACAATTTGCCATAGTTTATTAAGGAAATGGGACAATCTTGATATGTTTTAAAAATAATATTAATAATTCAATCTTCTTTATAGATTTTTTTCAATACGATTTCATTAATTCTCTTTCTTTTATTTGAAAGATCTCGAGGTAATTTATTTATATAAACTTTAAATATCAAAGATTTTATAGATATTTAACTGGTGTTCAGTATAAATATCTGTTGTCAAAAGTTGCTAAAAACAAGGATTGACTCATATGATTTACACTTTTTTGTATCTAAAATTGCTATGAGTCAGCATCGTTATCATATTCCATTTCAATCGAAGGTAAACTGGTCATCATTCTCCACCTCTTCTTATCGTTCTCAGAAGTAACATGAAATCGAATTTCCTTTCCAGCTTTAGAGACCATTCCGATTTAGTCTTGTCCTGATGGTTCAGTATACATATTTTTTCGACATCTCTTGACAGTCTATTTTTAATCTTTGTAGATGATTTTTGTTTTGCAAAGAGTTTTGATAGTTGAACTCTTGCGTTTTTTCATGGTTAGGTAGGTTCCTTTTGTTAGTTATAACTTTCCTAGATTAGTTTAGACATAGAAAGGAGAATTTTTAATCATATAAATAATAAATTATATTTTAGAAAAAGTATAATAATTATAATATCTATACAAACATACATAATCAATCCAAAAATATTTTGTGTATGAGCTTATTTGAAAATCTTCAATAAGACCATTTTTAAATTCTTTGTTTGAGTTTTTAAATCTCATTGAGTGCCATATACAAATTTTATCTTAAGTTTTACTAATCACAGAGGTCCATCAACGATTCCCTTTCTGAGAGCTTGCGATACTGCAAGGTATTTTATAACTTCATGATTTGTAACTCTAGCCTTGATACAAGCTGATCTTTGTCTTACTTTTCAGCTTATAATTAGGATCTCAGCATTCTAAATTATTCGTTGGTCCTTGAAGAAGTATTCTATTTGTCTCTTAATTCATAAGCTTCCAACATTCTTTAGAGGGAAGTGACTTTGTTTTCGTTAGCCTATAGTTATGATTCATACTTATTAATCAGATTTTGTAGCCTTAAATTTTAATTTATGTAGAAGTTTATTTTCATCTAGAATTCATGGCCTAATTTATTGAAATTTTAAGCGTCTTGCTTGATATTGGTTGGATTGTCAGGCTTTATCTTTGACTTTCTACTTTATTGCTTTTGGAATTAAATATTTTGTTGAATTTAAAACATCAATTATGATTTTTCATTGTTGAGCTGGTGAATTTGATATTCCATATTGGTTAGCTTGGACTAAAGCTGATTCTTTTGCTATTTAAGCTCTTAATTCTCATGCTCTAAGATGTTATATCGATTCTCTAAAGATTTGATTTCATTATTTTTAAAGGCTATTGCAGACTTGTACTCATTATTCTTTGAAGTTATAGTATTCTGTAGCATCTATTCCTTTTTCTGCAAAATGAACTCTAATCTTTTTGATTGCTATGATAGATATGCTATATTTTCCTCCAGATCATCATAATACGTCTATTTCTTTTAATATTATTGACATTTTTATTACAAAAATGCTATTTTTTTGTAAAATTAACTGTTGGGCAATTGTATAGGCCTTTAATTAATTTTATTTAGCTGCTAAGCTATCATATTGTATTTCTCTATAAGCTCATTATAGGACTGTTAAATGCTTTAATATCTCTTTAGCTTTTATACAACCACATTATATCTTTCTACCAGAGACTAAAACTATCGTTACTTGTTCAAAAGTCTTTCGATTTACTGAAACATTTTATTCATTTTACCGTTTTTCTACATTATTTAGCGATCCTTTTTTTATAGGATCTCATCTTTTTTTTGGAGCTACATGTAATATTTGTTCATGTTTTCTTTTATCTTCTTGAGCTAGCTTTGCATTTGCAATTTTTATTATTCGTGACCTGGCTGGACTGACATGTAAGAATATCTCATTTATTAGGTGACTAACTTTTACCTTGATTTTTTGTTTTGATTTTGAATGAACTACATGTAATCATATTTGCTGGCCAATTTATTTGTGCCCTTATCGCTTTTTTCAGTCATGCTATACGACTTAGCCTTTTCGTACTAAGGGTTGAGATTAGTTTGAGACTTACGCTTGATATTCAACTTAGGCTGATCTGTTTAGGGCTTTAATTATTCAGCTGCATATTTATAGAGAATTGGGATCGGCTGTTTTAATGTCGAAGTTGTAGCAGGGTAAAATCCCATGCTTGAATTATTATTGATAGATTTGGTCGAGCCTATGATATCTTAAATCATTTTCTTGCTATCGCTGTTAATACCATATTTTGTAGTTCTTCCGTCAATGAAAAGCTCTTTTTTCATTTAATAAAAATATTTTATGATCAATATTAAAATAAAATAAAGTTTTCCCTGAGAAAATTATATTCATAAAAGACTTAAAAAATAAAATAATATAATTATCAAAAGTATTTAACAGTTTTCTTCAGCTCATCAGTCATTTGCTCTTTGATTAATGGTAATTCTAAATATGGATAATGTTTTTACATAATATAGTCTTAAGTTGGAGTCTATATTAGGGAGTTTTCGATAAACAACCTCTTAAAATCAATTTTAAGTCTCGATGAAGATTGCTCTTAATGTATGGAGTATCGAATTAGATTTTTCGTTTCAGATTTTATATGTTATGAGCCTGAAATGGTAAAAATCCATGGCAAAGCTCGTACAAAACTACACCAAATGACCATAAATCTACGTTTGTATCATATTTTCTAAATAGTGAATAAATTACTATTCTTTGATTATCTAAGGTGCCGTGTAGTAGGGTGTCCCAAGGATGCTTTGAGCCTTTTGATTGTCTTATAACTATCGACTTATCCCAAAATCAGATATTTTTAGCAGTCCCTTATCTGATATCAGTATATTTGAAGGCTTGATATCTCTATGAATGATATTATTTCTGTGCAAGTGTTTTAGACCTAGACCGACTTGTATTATAAAATTAATGATTTGTTTTTCCTTCAAGGGAAACTAATAATCAGCCAATGTCTTATGACCAACATATTCCATGGCTATGTAGTAATGATCCCCAAATTTAAAGTCCTTGTAGAACCTGACCACATTAGGATGATACAGACAATTCGAGAGCAACTTAGCCTAATTTTTAGCATCTTTCAATTCTGTAGTTTCTTAATCTGCAAAGAATCCTAAGCTGATCTAGAATCAACAAATTATTACCTTTTTGACTGCATAAACATTATTTTAAATTGAGATTTTGTAGACCTTTCCGAAAGATCCTTACCCGATGCATCCTAATAGATTCATTGATATTAATAGATATAATAAATGGGCAAATTTAACGAATAAGTATTATATTAAAATCTGAACATAACAAATTTATTAAATAGAGTCAGAAGGACAAATGACATTTATTTGGGACATAGTTTGATCATTTTCGAGTTCTTAAGAAAATTATTGTGTCTGAATAATTAATTCCAAAATTTAGTGTTATTATGATCATCTTTTTCATTGATTTTTATTTAATAACTTACTATGAATATGTATTTTTTAATGATATTCAAAAAAACCTTTATTATTTTACAAAAATTCGAATAGTAATATTTTACAAGTAAACTCATAGTATTCTTTATTTTTATTAAATCACCTTTGAATATAAATAAAAATCATGAAAATTCAACTCAGATCCAGTTAGAAAAACCTAAGACTTCACAACGATTCTAAAAATAAATTACGAATATCTAAATCGCCTACATCGATTTTATCATCGCCTCGGATAGCCTTATTTAGAAAATAAAAAATAGTAAAAACAATGAAGAATCTCAAGAAACATCCCTAGTTGTAGCTTCTATAGAAATAAATATTTATCTTTACTGAGAGTAACAATTTTTTGATGTAACTTTCTTTATTTCCTTTGAGATTTCAATTAACTCCCTATGATATTGATTCCCCGCCAACAAAACAAAAAGAAATACTAATATTGACAAAGATATAGGAATTTTATGACCTTTATAATCAATATTTTAGTACTCTGGCCTAAAATTTTTCATCTTTAAGGTGGATTATTGTAAGCAATGCCATTAATAATAAATAAACTTAAGAAGAATTTAATTTAGAATATGAGCCAATTCAATTTGTATTTTTAAAAAATATTGGAGAAATCGTCAATTCGATAAATCTTAAAAATATGAACTTCAGTTCCTAGAAAAAGAAGCTGTCTTTTTTCAAAACAATCATCAATTTCGCTGTATACGATAATTAATATGCTTTAATAGAATAGAAAAACTTTGACACCAAAGTACATGAAATGATTGCAGGGGCATCTAGTAGTTATTAGCCATAATTATGGTTATTGTCTCAAAGACAACTACAAAAAATAAAAAATTACAAACTAAACTTCTACATAATTACTTAAAGTAGCATCTCAGATGGTCTTATAGATCTAATTATTTGCCCTGGACAAAAAAGCATATATATAATATATGAAAATCATGATTATATCCTGAGTTCATTATAAATCAAAGAACTTTAATAAAAATTGACATAATAAGATTTAAAAAGACTGTTCTATAGGTCAAATAATTAATAGAATAAATCAAAAATTATTGAAAAGTACTTCAAAAGGCATATGATTTTTAATTTGATAGATTTTCCTCAGGCAATATCTCAAAAATATCGAGAAATATAGTAGAGTCTGGTCTTATTCAACTAATCCAAAGAATTTACATATTCAAAATGCAATGTATTCAATATTTATTATGGGTAAAAAGACAAAGGTAATATCTTTGGATATGAATTTTCTAAAAATGATGAAACTTTGTAAAAAAATATTCTGAATATAAAAAATTTTTACCTGAGAATCATGTAATTAAAACTTATTTATTTATAAATAAAGCTATATATGGACGAATATTTCATATTTCTGTATGATTTAGTCGAAATATAAGAAGTTTCAAAATAAATGTAGTATCTTTCTTCGAAAAGACCGCTTATAATTGAGAATCTTGAATGTTTGAATAGTTTTATGAACAAAAAAGTAATTTTAATTTCAAGTCAACTCAATAATCGAATTAATTTGATACATGAGTTACAAAAAATATACATCATTTAGCTCGATCCCAAGCAACTAGACAAAACTTTAGTCCATTAAAAATTAGTCAAATATATAAAAGATCAAATCAAATAATAAAATTAACTGAATAAAAACACACAGATTAGAAAAGCCGTAAACTTCTGCCCCTCTTTATCACTTTATCTAGACTTAGAGGTCTTAGAAATAGCTCATAAATCTTTTAGCACTTAAAAAATATAAAATTTCAAGATTGTTCTGAAGAGTTTGCAAAGATATTCAAAATATATCATCATATTGGCTATGGATTAGTACAATTAATAAAAATAAATGCTTCTCAAATAGATTTAGAAGCATGAGTCTATTTTATTTTAAGTTTACTTATAGTATGGCAATCAGTTTATTCAAAGAGGTATCAATAACAAGTATTCTTTTTACAAAAAATAACAGATTGTATAAAAAATCAAAAGCATCGACCCTAAAAATCATAATTAAGCAGGATAATATTTATTCAACTCATGGTAAAATTCTCCTAAAAAGTTTTCTGATATTACACATAACCACATTTACTCACCAAAGAATACTTTTTCGACCCCAAACATTATGAACACATACGAAGAAGATAAATATATTTTAATTTGTCTTCCAAAAGGAACCCCTTTACATAGCTTAATGAATCGATCTGAAAAACCATATTCAATTTTAATTTATAAGAATCTTCAGTAAATAAGATAGCTTGTAAAATATTTAACATCATAATTTCATTTAATTATAATAAATTCCTCAGAAAAAAGCATTATTGACACCTCCTTTTCTTCAATGAAAACTATTTCATCCTCACCTAGAAGTTTCAAAACAAATTATGAAGAAATACAAATAAAAGATTTAACTTTGAAAAAATTGCACCATTAAATAGATAGAATTATTGATCAATACAATCTGATAAAAACTCAAAAATAGCTGCAAAAAATCAATAAAGAGTTGCCTGTTGTAGTGTTATACGATGACAAAAAAGAAAAGCATCTTCAATCAATAGATAAATTCAATAAGATTTTCAAAAATAGCAAAATTATTTTTATGACTAAGAAAGAATATAAAAATATCACAAGCAATTATAAAATCATTTAAATAAGTCTATACTAAATTGGAGGAAAAAATCAATTTTAAAGTTCAACAGGCAAAAGAATAAATAATCTTGTCGATTTATTCAAACTGTAAATGTCTCCGACTATTCCTTTCCATATCTATTAATAGTAAAGAATATTTTTTTCCTTGAAAAATTTCTTTGTGAAAAGATATTTATAATATGAGAAAGATAGAAAAATTAAAGGCAGTAACTCAAAATCCCTGAGTAAGCTGCAACAAAATAAATTAAGGAACAAAAGTATCATACAAAAATAATATATCTTGAATTAGCCAGGCTTCATTATTACTCAAAGCAGCGATTTGAACATTTTCAACAAAAAATAAAAATTTGAAAACTGCAACCAATTGATATAAATTTTGGTTAGACACAATAAAATAGGTAATCAGATTTGTATAATCATCAGTTAAAACATATTTTTGGAAGTGAAACACTATATTAACATATATAATCGTTAATTTGTTTGGATAGTTATCGTCTAGGACTTCAAAAAGTGTATCATCAAAGAACCTAATTTGATTTTTATTCAATAAAACAGAGTCTAAAAGACTACAATAAAGGTTGTTGATGAATATAGAAGATTTAAAAATTAGGCATTGACATTGTTGCGGGATAAAATCCAAATTTCTAAGCAAGAAAGTGAATTAAAAATTATTTTTGGGGGTGAAAATGATATTGGTCACAATCTCTAAATCCTTTATAGCTAAAAAATATTGAATTAGTTTGATATAAAGAATCTAAAAAATACTTTGCTTTTCAGGAATCGTTAAAATTTGAATCAAATCTTAGCTTTTTTGAAATAGAGTCTTCATCATTAAATTATAACATAAAAATTTCTGGATAAAAATAAATAGATTGAAAGCAAATAAATAAAAAATGATGGATAGAGTACGAATTCAGTTGATAATAGCTATAGTATTTCTGAAAATAATGAAAAACAAATAATATATATAACAACAAACATTATAAATAAAAGATTCATTGAACAAACATTGAAAATAATTCAATAAACTTAATGCATGCTAATTATATATGATAACATAGAGGAAGTTATCGATTATAGTCAACTGGAAAAGAATATTTTTGTAATCGAAAAGGAGGAAAATATTGATTTGAAAGATTCACTGATTGTGAGAAACAATGAGACTCCATTTTAATTTGCACATAGATTAAAAAATTTTATAAAGGCCATTAGATAAAGTTGATAAGTCTATCTACTGAATTATTCAATATATATTAGAGTGTTTAAATAAATATAGACCATCATAAATCAGCGTAGACTTTTTTTGCTTTGTTTTTTGCTTCTCTTTATTCGATGGCTCTTTTGGCAGCATTTGCGACTGAGGCTTTGGTATTTTTCTTGGCGTTAGCAGCCTTCGAAGCTGCTTCAGCTTTTCGCCTTAGGACTTCTTCAACGTCTTCCCTTCAATAACAAAATGCTTACTTTTTGATTTCAAACTCTTCGGCTGGCTTTTGCTACTGAACTGTCTCAGTCGCTGGCTTTTACTCTTTTCCTTATTCGTTATCAG
>Ga0194115_10007832_pt1 | contig 10500 bp, 6 predicted proteins | sample TA2MahsurfametaG_3_FD_148656 | JGI IMG/M metagenome (GOLD analysis project Ga0194115, IMG submission 148656) | Freshwater microbial communities from Lake Tanganyika, Tanzania - TA2015002 Mahale S4 surface | ecosystem: Environmental > Aquatic > Freshwater > Lake | place: Tanzania: Lake Tanganyika... | reverse complement strand
CGATCCTGCGCGGTGATCGTGTAGGTGGCGGCCGGCTGCGCAGCAACCGGGGTGCCCGAGATCACGCCGGTGGAGGCATTGAACTGCAGGTTGGGCGGGAGTGCTGGCGAGATCGCGTACGTGGGGGATCCGACGAAACCGGTGGCGGTGTACGCGGTCGATGGGGTGAGTGCCCGGTTCGCGGTGCCTTGCAGGCTCTGGGTGGCCGGCGTGATGGAGGCATCGCTCGTCACGGTGATCGTCACGGTGGCCGTGGCACTCCCTTTGGCGCCCTTGCCGGTCACGACATATGCCGTCGCTGGCTGCGCCACCGTCGGGGTGCCGGAGATGACTCCCGTCGTCGGATCGATCGTGGCCCAGTTTGGCAAGCCGGCCGCGGAGAACGTTGGCGCGGTGCCGAAGCCGTAGGCCGTGAGCGCCTTCGACGCCAAACTCGTGCCCACAGTGCCGGACACAGACTGGGTGGGCGGGTACAGGGTGCGACCGGCCACGGTCAGGGAGACCTTCGCGGTCGCCGTGTTGGTTCCGTCGGTGCCCGAGACCGTGTAGGTCGTCTGCGCCATCGTCGATGTCGGGGTTCCCGAGATGGCACCGGTGCTCGTCGAGAACTGCAGTGGAGTGGGGAGCACGGCCGGTGCGGTGCCGGCGGCGTTGAGGAGCGAGTACGTGACCGACCCGGTGAAGCCGGTCGCCGTGAACTCGACCATGTCGCGGGTCTTCACCGGGCTCGAGCCGGGCGCGAGGTCGAGGATCGGCTTGTTCGGGGCGGTCGTAATCGTCTGGCTCGGGGGCAGCAGGGTGGGGCCGGCCGTCGTCGGGCACGCCGACGGGTCGCCCAGGGTGAGGTTCCAGGTGTCGACATTCGTCTGGTCCTGGTTCGGTGACTGGGAACTGGGCACATAGGTGTCGGAGTAGGGCATGCCATATGCGCCTGACGGCTTCGGATTGTCGGAGCTGCCGATATTCGAACTGCTGCGGATCACCTGGTCGTAGACATCCCATGCCACCTGAGCACCGCTCTGCTGCGGATATGAGGGCTGGGCGTTCTTGTATGCCTGGGTGAGGGGGTCGCCGGTGAAGTTCGTCGCGAGCTGCCCGGTGTTCGTGCCGCCGCCGAGATTCGATCCCCAGTAGCCATACGAGAACGCGGTGATGAAGTCGCGGTAGATCGTCTTCACCGTGTTCTGCATGGTCTTGATTGCACCGCCATCGGCGGCCCACGAACCGGTGAAGTCGTAGGCGTTACCCGGAGATCCAGACCAGCTGGCGTTGAACGGGCCGTTCTGCGCCAGGATCTGATACCCGGTGCCCTTTTTGGGGTCGGCCCCGTAGAGCCCTTTCTGGTTCACCTGGAGCGTCGGTCCGTTGACGACTGAGCCGCTCTGCGGGTACGAAAGAGTTCCCGTGAGAGTCCATACCCCACCGCTGAGCGTTGCGGTGTAGTTGAATGGCCCGTTGAAATTCGCGTCGCCGAGGCGGTCGTTAATCGTGAGCGGACCGGTGATCGAGGTCGCGTAGGTCTGCGTCGAGGGATATGCGGCCGCATTCTGGGAGGGGCCGAGGATGCGGACCCATGACGCATTGTCCTGCAGATCGGCCTCGGTCCAGGCGCCGGCCGTGGGGATTGGTGGTGGAGTTGCCGATGAATACAGCGAGACGCCGCCGGAGATGGACGAGGTGCTCCAGGTCGACATGTTCACGCTCTGTTTCGACAGGTCGTTCACAATGTCGACAAGACAGCCAGTGTCACGATAGGAGCCCTGGATCTGAGTGCCATCATCACTCATGCTCATGCTCATCGACATGCCGATCTGGTCGATGAGGGTGAGGTCGGCGTCGAGGCCGTTGTTGTTGTAGGTGAACTCCACCAGCCCGTAGCGCTTGGTCGACGTCTGCGGGCTCGGGGGCGTCCCGCTCAGGGACCCATTGGACAGGTAGAGGTTTCCCGAGGCGATGGACGGGCAGATGGTGAGCGTCCCGGTGTGGGTCTTCGGGCTGTAGTCGCTGAGGCTCGTGAACGCGACCGAATTCAGGCTCGAACTACTCACGGTGAGTGCTGTGACCTGGGTGTTCGGCCCTGCCCAGGCGCCACCACCCGTGGTGCAGCCCTCGCTGCTTGTGGCCGCGGCGCCGGGCGTGCCGAGGATCGACAGGTACAGGCTCCCGTCGGTGATGCCCGAGCGTGGCTTCCCGCTCGCGTGATACGGGTTGGTGACCTTGATCTTGATGGGCGCCTGGGTGGGTGGCTGCCAGGTGAAGGCCTGGTTCAGGGAAAGGTAGTCGTACCCACCGAGGTTTCCGCTGATCGCAGGGATCGGGACGACGACATCGCAGGTCGATGCCATCACGCCATTGCTCAGCAGCGTGCTTATGGTGTTGCGGTTGAGGTGGGCGTAGTCCTGGTACTTGCCGTCGGTTTTCTTCGCGTTCGGCGGGTTGTAGATGCCGACGGGGTCCACCGCCGGGTTGCCGTACGCCCCGGTGTTCACGGTGCAGTTCGTCATGAAGACGGATGCCGCAGCCGGCAGACTCATCGGCGCGGCCGTGGCACTGCCGGTGTTGTTGAAGTATATGTCGGTGAGGTTTGAGCCCTGGATCGTGACGAGGGGGAGCGACGCGGGTGTTGCAGCGAGGCTGCTCGGCGAGATCGATGTCAGCGACGGGGCGTTCGCCATGAAGGTGAAGGCCGTTAACTTCGTGGTGTAAGCGCCGATGGGGCCGCTGCCGTTCGTGGGGTCGGACAGGATGAGGTTGCACGCGACGGGCGATGCAGTGCCCAGCGCCGGCTGCGGCACGGAGAACGTAGCAATCGTGTTCGCCTCCCGGTTCTGATTCGACGCGGAGGCGGTCGCTGGAGCCAAGGTGCCAACTGCGCTCCGGGCGCCATCTGGAACACCCTGGGTGCAATTCGTGAACTGGGCCGTGGTGCCCGGTGTCAGGTACGAGGGAGTCCCTGCGGGATTCACCACGGTCACAGTGACGTTTGTGTCGGGAACCGCAGTAAACACCGTCGGGTACACGTTCGACACTCCGACATTCGGTGGGGTGCCTGCGGCACTGGTGGGGATCGTGAGCCCGGCGGCAAGCAGGGCGCCGATTGTCACGGCGATGCCGGCACGAACCGCACGGATGGCGCGGATGTCGCGGCGGCTTTGGTGACGGCCTTGGGCCATGGAGCCCTCCCGGCATTGGGACGGCCCGGTGCCGTCCGCGTCGATTCAGTGTGGGCCCCTAGTTTCGTGCCGGAGCGACTTTTTTGCAATTGTCGGGTTTGTCGTGTTTGCGTCCTGGCTTCCCGCGACCCCGTCAGCGCTTCGCATCCCGCGTTAAACTCGATTCATGCGTCTTCTGCGAGTGGCCGTGATTGGCGTCAGCTTGCTGGCGTTCTGCATCCCGGGGGTAGCGCACGCCTACGCGCCGGCTACATCTCCGATGAGTCCTGCTTCGGCGTCGACCGCGGAGCAGCAGAAGCAGGCGCTCGTCGGCTTCAACGGGGTCTACTCGCTCGCGAACACCGCAAACGGATTCCTTTCGGTGGACACGAACATGTTCGTGTCCCCCGACCGCGCCACCCCCCGCTATGTCATCACCCTCGGGGTCTCCCTGGACGGCAAGACATCGCAGAAGGCCACCTACACCGGCAGCTTCGACGGCCGTCGACTGAGGCAGGCCTCGCCGGGTGGTCCCGCCTTCAACCTCACGTTCACCCGCAACTCGCGTAGCCTCGGACCGACGGCAACTGTGGCAGGCACGGTCACGCTTCCCGGACAGTCCGCGGCAACGATCTCCGGCCTCACTTACGACAACCCCATCACTCCCGATCTCTGGGGCGGCCACACCTACTACCTGAAGGGCAGTGGGAGTGCCGCGCCGGTGCCCTTCGTCCGGATCGAGAAGAACGGCGACCTGTTCTACAACCCGGGTTCAAGCAGAGGGCGGCTCGCACCGGTGACTTCGTACAAGTACAACATGGACGAGTACTACTTCAGCTTCGACACCGAAGGCGGCCAGAACGCCACGTTCATCATGGGCACGGCGGGGCAGGCGGGCCTCACGATGAACAACATCGTCTACGACAAGGGCCAAGTAGTCTCGCAGCGCATCCTGGTGACCATGCCCCAGGCGCCCGCGCCGAAGGCAATGACCTGGTACCCGGAGCTGAGTCTCACGCAGTCGGGCGAGAGCTTCTCGGTCGGCACGTACACCACGATCGCAGACCTCAGCGGCTACTGGCCCATCGAGTCCGCCAAAGGCAACGGCGCCTTCGTCGCGATCCAGGGCGAGAACCTGACGCTCGCTCCGGGGATCGAGCAGACGATCGCCGGGTCGTCGCCCGGGCAGCTCTACAACGCGCTGATCTCGGTCTCCCTCGATGGCAAGCGCGTCTGGAGCTGGTACTTCGACATGTCGAAGGGCATGACCTTCGATGGCCGGACCCTTCGGCTTCCCCGGCAGGGGATCGAGCTCACGTTCACCCGCGAGTACGACCCGAAGACCAGGTCGGTGTCCCGCATGACGGGCACGATTCGCGGCCAGGAAGTGACCGGGTCCTCGCTGTTCAACAACACCCCCGTTGGCGCCTTCGCCGCAACCCTGACCGATGCGACGGGCAAGCACGTCATGACGGTCACGGCCGATGGCGTTGTGGTGCTCGACGGCCAGGTCATCGTGAACTACGACTATGTCCCGCTGATGTACATCCTCGCCGGCCCGCTGCCCGGGACGACCCTGATACCCCAGCCGGTGATCGAGATCTCCTTCGGTCACGCCGGTGCCCAGGGCGTGGCCGCCATCGTTACTACCGGCCTGGGCACGCCTGCGATGCAGACGTTCAACATGTACCAGGTGGCAGCAGGCTCCTGAGGCCGCGATCCGCGTCGTGACCTGCGGGTACCTAGCGGGGATCGACCGGTGTCGGCGCGGGGTTTAAGGGTTAGTTTGGACGGGTTTCGTAGCGATCTGGGCGCGCGACTTCAACATCAGTTAGCCACGCGCTGACAGCAAAATCAGGGAAGTAGTCGCGCTCGAGTAATTGCCAGATTCTTTCTGACACTTCTGCGTCAACCAGAACTTCGATTCGGCTGTTGCCACCTTCGAAGTCACTGATTTGACGGTGCTGCGGGCCGGCCCCTCTCGCGCTAGTCACCGTCCAGCCCCTTGCACCACATGCTCGCAAGTCGTCAAGAATTCGCTGCTCCAAAATAACTTCGGCCACGATCGTCAAACATTTGATTTTCGCGCGACTACTCGACACCGTTTAGCCTCTCTGACAAATCACGCTATGACTGCTTGCGCGATCGCCCAATAGATAGGTATACCCAATACCAAATTAAATGGAAACGTGATGCCAAGGCTGGTCGTCAAAGTGATGCCAGGGTTTGCGGTCGGTAGAGCAAGTCGCACGGCCGCGGGGGCTGCAATATAAGAAGCGCTGGCACACAAGACCCCTAAGACCATTGCCCCACCTTGACTTAAGCCCACAGCTGCCCCGGCGAAGATTCCTAGAACACCGGCAAGTAAGGGGAATAACAGCGCAAACGCAAGCAACCCCCATCCGGCTTCGCGCACGCTGCCAAGCCGCCGCCCAGCGAGAATGCCCATCTCAAGTAAGAACAGCGCGAGCACGCCAGTAAAGAGTGCGCCGAAGAACGGTTCTACTTTTTCGTAACCGACCGGGCCTGCAAGGGCGCCAATCAATAGACCGCCAACCAGCAACACCACCGAGCGGCTGGTGAAAACTTCACGCGTCGCAGTAGCCCAACTCGTGTGGCGCGACTGGCGACCGGCAAGCAAAAGCCCAACCAGAATGCCTGGCACCTCCATAACTGCAAGCAATGTGGCCATGTAGCCCTCATACGAAACAGCCATTGCATCGAGATAAACCAAGGCGACGGTAAAAGTGACAAGTGATGTGGAACCGTAGTGAGCTGCCATTGCGCCGCGATCTACCCGAGAAAGTCGCGTCATCGCGCGCAAGATAAAAAATGCAAGTACCGGTATGACGATGCCAAGTGCGATGGTCGCCCCAACCGGGCCCAAGATTTCGAATAAAGACTGTTCACGAAGGGCCACCCCACCCTTTATGCCAATAGCCAGCAACAAATAAATAGAGGTCGCTTGGTACACGGCCTCGGGTAGGCGAAGGTCAGCCCGAATCAGGGCCGCGATGATGCCGAGGGCAAACGCCAATACCGGCACCGAAAAGATGCTGGCAGTTAAGAGTTCAGCACTCATGACGCCAAATTGATTTGAACCTTCACCGAAGTTGAGGGCATTTCACTCGCGAAATCAAACGCATCTACTGCATGATCGAAGTCGAATCGGTCAGTTATCAGCGAGGTGGCGTTGAGGCGACCGGTTTCCATCAGCGACAAGACGCGGGGCCAAACGTGTGCATATCGAAATACGTGCTCGATGCGCGCCTCTTTGACCATCGCGTCGATTACCTCATGAGTTACCGGCTTCATGGGTATACCGACATGCACCAAGACCCCGTTGGGGCGTAAGTAGTCGAACGCTCGTGCGGATTCTTCAGCACTGCCGCTGCATTCGAAAACGATGTCAGCCCCCCAGCCGCTCGTGACCTCGTCCACCTTCTTTTTTAGGTTCTCTTTCGAGGTGTTGACGGGAGTTATTGGGCCGAGTGTTGCTGCGCGATCAAGCTTTGGCTGCTGTACATCAGAAATGATTATTTGACTACACCCGCCGGCTAGTGCGCAAAGTGCGGTGACTATGCCAATCGGCCCGGCACCGATGACGACTGCCACGTCACCTGGAACGATCTTTGCTTTGGTAACCGCGTGCATGCCAACCGAAAGTGGTTCAACTAGCGCGCCTTCTTCGTACGAAACGTTGTCTGGCAATTTGTAAGTAAAGGCCGCTGGGTGATTGAGCTCGTAACGAAGTGCCCCGTGTGTTGGCGGGGTTGCCCAGAAAGTGCAATGTGGGTCGAGGTTGTAGATGCCCGCGCGAAGTGCTCGGCTGCCCTCTGGGGGAATACCGGGCTCCATGCAGACGCGGTCACCTGGTTTTAGATGCGTCACTTTTTCGCCAACGGCAACCACTTGGCCTGAAGCTTCGTGTCCTAACACCATGGGCTCAGTAAGTTTGAACGGGCCGATGGCCCCGTGTTTGTAGAAATGAATGTCACTGCCACAGATGCCGACGGTTCGCACCGCTACTCGAACGTCATTTGGCCCGAGCTCTTCTTCGATTTCGATATCGCGAAGCTGTATGTGATTCTTGCTCTCGAGCACGAGGGCTTTCATGTGGGCCTTTCTTGTTTTCTGGGTTGGCATATTGTGTCGCCCTGACATCGTGGCGTTATGACGGGGGCGTTGACATGACCTTGCGGGACAAAGTTGTTCTGATCACCGGGGGAAGCAGCGGCATCGGGCGTTCAATGGCGCGGTCATTGGCCGCTGAAGGTGCGAAGGTAATGGTCACGGGGCGCTCTGAAGAGAGATTGCAAAATCTGGCAGCAGAACTTGGTGGCCCGCACGCGTATTTCGTCGCTGACGTGGCAAAAGTTGAGGACGCCACCGCGCAGGTTGATGAAGTTCTGCGCCGATTCGGGCAACTAGATGTGGTGGTAGCCAACGCCGGAATTTACGCAGACGGCAATACTTGGGAGGGCGACCCCGCCTACTTCGCGCAATTGATTTCGACAAACGTGACTGGGTTGATTTTCACCATCAACGCGGCGTTGCCTCACATGCTCGAGCGTGGGCAAGGCGATGTTGTCGCGACTAGTTCGATTTCAGGGCACAAGCCGATCTACTGGGAGCCGGTTTATTCGGCATCGAAGCACGCAGTTCAGTCGTTCGTGCACGGGTTGCGGCGGCAGTTGATTGATACCGATATCAGGGTCATGTCGGTTGCGCCTGGGCGAACTTTGAATGAGCTTTGGGGCATTACAGACCCGAAAGAAATTGCCGAAATCATCGAAAAGCGTGAAGGCTTAACTTCTGAAGACGTTGCCGAGGCGTTGGTGTTTATGCTCACGCGCCCGCGTCATGTCACCGTTCGTGATTTGGTGATGCTGCCAAGCAACCAGCACCTATAGACGCGGGGTAATCACCAGTAGGTCGCCGTTGTCGGTGGTAGCTAGCAGGCGACCCCGTCCATCAATTTCCATATCGCGTAGGCGCTGTCCAACCGGAATAATTTTGGTGTCTCGTACTTTGTTGTTGGCATCGAGATTGATTCTGACGAGAGACTCTTCGCGCAACGTACCCATTAAGAGCTGCCCCGCCCAACTGCCCCAATTAACAGACGAGGTGTTGCGCGGAACCTGCACTAACGCGGTCGGGGCCACCGAGGGCACCCAGTAGTAAAGCGGGGCCTGGTAGCCAGCCGTGGTGCCAGTCTTTTCAGGGATGACGTAGTCACCTGCGCTGTAAGGCTCACCGAAGGTTACGAAGGGCCAGCCGTAGTCGCGGCCTTGCGTTATGAGATTTAGTTCGTCGCCGCCACGAGGCCCGTGCTCTGTCAACAGTAACCGACCTTTGTCGTCGATCAATATTCCCTGGGCGTTACGGTGGCCTTGCGAGATTTCAGTGGTCTTTGATTTCGTGATGCGAAATGTTTTGCCCAAGTCACCTCGCTTTGCTCGGCTGTTAATTTCGGGGTAACCGAGGTCGCCAATCGTTAGGTAGGCACTGGTTTCATCAATTGCAAACAGGCGCCCCGCCGCATGTTGAACTGCTGAGATTGGCACGCACGGTTTGCTGGTGAACCAAGTGCCGACGCGAGTGAGCTTGTTCGTGGTTCGGTCAAGCGCTAATTCGTCAACCACCACTTCTACGCAGCCCTTTGATTTGCCCAGTCGCGGGTACGAGGCCAGCAGGCGCGCTGAAGTGGGTGATTGAGACAAGATCGCGATGTCAGTGATTGCGAATCGTGAGTCGTTTGGTCGGTCGGCTTTTGCAATTAGTGAGCCAAGGGGTTTGAGTGATCTCGTGGTTTGGTCAAAGGTAAAGATCGTGCCGCCGGATTTGCCACCACCGAGAAGGACTTGACCGTTGTCAAAGATGGTGAGAGCTGGGCCGCGCGTGCTACCTGACCCGCCAGTTGCTGCCGAAGTGACTGCGATGCTTTCGATGTTGAGTTTTAGGTCGGCCGCTTGGGCAGGCGCAATCAACGTGACTGAGATTGCAAGTGCACTTAAGGCGGCTATCGTGCGATTCATGTCTCGATTATTGCGAGAGGTCTGGGTTTTCGCCTGATGTTTGATTTGCCGGGGCTTGCTGAGATCTATAAAAAATATGGTGATGATTTCGCAGCACCCATTGCGAATTTCGACATTGGTGGCAGGAGTTTTGATTTCGACGCGGCCCCCGTCCTGATGGGGGTGGTAAATCTTTCAGCGGATTCTTGGTATCGGTCGAGTGTTGCCGGTAGTGCTGCTGAGGCAATCGAGCTCGGTAAGCGAATCGCCGGCGAGGGCGCCCACGTAATTGATATCGGCGCCGAGGCGACGATGGCTGAAACTGCGGTACGCGAGGCCGAACAACAAGTAGCTGCCTTGGTTCCCGTTATTGCGGGTTTGCGTCAGGCTGGGGTGTTGGTTTCGGTTGAGACTTACCTGCCCGACGTGGCTCGAGAGTGCCTAGCCGCAGGGGCGAACGTCTTGAATCTGACTGGTCGTGCGCATGAACGCGAGATTTTTGAATTGGCGGCTGCGTACCAGGCGGCGGTTGTCATGTGCTTCGTGCAAGGTGAAACTGTCCGTGAGGTTCGTGACTTTTCAGGTGGCGTGGATTTTATGGACGAGATGGTCGAGCACTTTGAAAAGCGAGTGGCCGCAGCAACTGCTGCTGGTGTTTCAAGAATCTTCGTAGACCCAGTAGTTAGCTCACCACGTGGAGGGGTCAAGCGCTTGCGTCATCAGGCGCTGACTCTGCTTACGAGCTTTCGTCTGCGGCGGTTGGGGTGGCCAGTTTGTAACGCGCTGTTAGCTGGTGCTGATTATTTCGCCCACGACATTCGCGACATGCAAGCGTTTTTTGCCATGCTTGCGAATCTCGGGCGCACAAACATGTATCGCACGCACGAAGTTGCAAAAGTGCAGGCCGTGCTAGCTGCTATGCAGGCAATCGGGTAAGCGCGACACCTTCTTCGCCGCTCGGCGAAACCTGCCAATCAACAAGTTCCAGGCCAAGAGCTTGGACGAGGTCTGCTGCTGATTTCGACGTGTGGCGATGCGATCTAAAGACTTCAACATGATGACGCGCAGGAAGGCTCGCTTGTTTCGCGTGCCAAGTGATCTGAGTAGGTGCCTGAGTGGTGATTTGAGCGGTGACTGTCGCTAAGGCATTTAAGTCGTTTGGTCGTGGCTCGGCGCTTACTCGCCAGTTTGCGGTGGCAGGGTCTAGGCCAACTTCATGGAGGATCTCTTGTAACCAAGCGCGTGCGGCTGGTGAGTCGTAGAAAGTTGCAAGTCTTTCGAGCGAGGGTGGGGCTGACGAAGGTGTGCCGGGCTCTTGGATCAAGTTGAAG
>Ga0194115_10007828_pt1 | contig 10503 bp, 10 predicted proteins | sample TA2MahsurfametaG_3_FD_148656 | JGI IMG/M metagenome (GOLD analysis project Ga0194115, IMG submission 148656) | Freshwater microbial communities from Lake Tanganyika, Tanzania - TA2015002 Mahale S4 surface | ecosystem: Environmental > Aquatic > Freshwater > Lake | place: Tanzania: Lake... | reverse complement strand
ATATGTTTTTTAACTCGTTGTTTAGATTTGTGAATCTTGGCTTAAATTCTTTGCCAAAGCAATGTAATATTGCAAAATTGCATTTGTTAATGCTATGCATATCCCCCGTTAAAATATGAGGATCAATATTGGTTGCATTATTGTACCATATGTCAAAAACATAATAACTCTCATGTTCGTTTGATCCAATAACATAGCTGTTAAAAGGAATGTTGTTGGCTAATATTGTATAAGCACCAACACCTGGTTTTTCTCTAAGATATTTCTTCGAATTTCTTGCTTTAATATTTGGTGTTTCTAACTCATATTTTTGACCATCCAAACTGCTAAATAAAAATTCTAAATCTATTGCATAAAAGGGGATGATCGGCAATTTATTTATTTCATTGCTTAAAATATTATTTGCGTCCCTCAATGTATCCAATCGCAATGTTTGAGCTGTCGTACTTCTCAGCTCTTGATAACTAATATCGCTTGCATGTGACATCCTATAATCACCGTGATTTAGAGCTTTTGATAAAATTGCTGCTATTTTCCTAGGAACGCTTATTGTATCTTCTCTATGGTATCTATCCTGCAAAGGCTTTAATGCAGAGAGAAAGCTGGTTTTTTCATTAACTAAAGAAAGTATTTTATCAATCTCACAAATTGGCAATTGAGTGTAAAAACTTTCATCAACTTTTTCAGTATTTTCTGCTCTTATTTTGCTCCATACAAATCTATCTTTATCTTCATCATACCTCAGATGGTTCAATTCACCTTTTCTATATTTTTTATTTATTTTCAACCATAGAGAATCCAAATGTTCCAGCAATCCATCAATATTATGCTCAACTGACCTATTTATCCATTGACTATCTATATCTTTCAAAGCCTTCTCACTTTCTTCCTGTGTTGCAAGTTCATTATTAAAACAATTATGCAATAAACTATCACTCACATAAAGAACACCTGATCTCAGCTTTTCTTCTATTTGATTGTAGAGCCAATATTCGTATCTGTCAGCATTAATGCCTCCATCTCTCTTCACAAGATATTTGCCTAAAGTTTTTGGCATATTATCTGGTCTATCGCTAACTTCTTTTTCGTTAAATGAGTTTTTGAGCCAATTAATTGATTTAATCCAGCTATTGTTTTTACGATCGCTTTCAAATTTCACACAATTAAAAATTGGACGTAGATTTTTCTGATAGGTATTTTTCATACCATCAACTTCTTCCCAGAAAATCTGCTTTTCATGATGGGCTTTTTGATTATATCTATTGCCGACTCTCTCTATGATTTCTTTATCCATTATTCTATAAGCACGTTTCCTAACTTTTTCAAACACAACATCATCTTTTATCCTATCATCAACATATAACAAAAGCAGTTTTCCAACTTTTTTCTCTGTGTCAGCTTTTTCCTCATAATAACGTTTTCTTGCTTTATTCCTGATATTTTCATCTATCTTTCTAGCATTATATTTAAAACCTTCCAATAAATTGTCAGTTACAGACTGATATTTTATATAAACATAACACAAAACGTACAAATAATTCTGATTATGCTTTAATCTTGCCAAATCTCTTATGTTGTAATATACAGCTAAATCTCCGTAATATCCAATGTTTTGTTGAGAAATATTAAGCTTCTTTATAACCTTTCTTGCTATTGGATATAAAGTTTTGAGAATTTTATGCTTTTCTCTTTCTTTGTGCATCATTTTAAAACCAAAATTCTTAGCATCTTGCTGTAATTCCGCTAAATTTGATATTTGATTATCAGCTTTGATGAGTAGTTGAATTTCTTGTCTATCTTCTATTGTCATATTTTGATCGATTATATCCGATGTGCGGTATCTTTCTTCTGTTAGACCAATGCTAATAATTGACTGTAGGGTCGTGTATTCTGGTCTTACGACTTTGATTACTTCCAAATATTTCACTATTTCAAATCCTATATAATTAGGAGATATATCTTTTTTTATAATTGTTTTTATTTTTGAAAATAACTCCTTTTTTAGCCCAGAATACCAAAGTTTATATCCAAATAATCCGATTATGCTTCTTCGTTGTTTGTAAAATTCATAATCAGTGATTTTCTTGATGATTTTCCTCTTCCATTTATGATTCAGAAAATATCTGTTTTTAATATATTCAATATCTTGCTTGCTGATATCTCTCACGTTTTTAGCAGGGAAACTCTTGATTATTTTGAAATAACCAATTTGCAAAGCACAAAATATACCACAATTTATGTCGGTATTTTCTATGATCACACTCAACTCTTCTTGAGTAAACGTAAAATATTTTTTTCGATCTTCGTCACTAAAGCTTGGAACTTCATATAATTCTTTTCTCTCAGTTTCTGAAAATATATTTATTCTTTTACTCTTACTCATTATCACTATACTTTCTTCATTTATATAACGAACCTTACCAAAACTATTTTTTACTTTAATTATAGTGCATTGTATAGTATAAATTATCTATTTTATTAATAGGCTAAAAAGCCTTAATAGTAAAAATACAGATTTTTCATGATTTTTGGTTATATTAGAGTCAGTACTAAAGAGCAAAGTTTGGATAGTCAGAAAAATTCAATCAGTCGTTATTGTGTTGATCGCAAATTAATTGTTGATGAATGGTTTGAATTAGAAATCTCTTCTCGTCAAACAACTGCTAAAAGACGTATCGATGAACTTTTATCAAGATTAAATTCTGGCGATACTATTATTGTCTCAGAGCTGTCAAGAATTGGTCGATCTATCAAAGAAACTTTAAACATCATCGAATCTGTTGTTAAGAAAAAAGAAGCTAGACTCCTTGTTATTAAGCAAAATCTTGACATGAACCCAAATCAAAAACACGATGTCACCAACAAGATCTTAGTCACTGTTTTCTCCATGCTTGCTGAATTAGAAAGAGATTTTATCTCTGAAAGAACCAAAGAAGGTCTCCGTGCTAGAGCTGCGAAAGGCATTAAACTCGGAAAACCTTTAGGCACTCTGCAAAAAACTATGTATGACTCCGACAAACAAAAAATCTTTGACCTCCATAAACTAGGTGTTCCTATCCATAAAATTATATCCACACATCTAGGTTACGGTAAATATTTATCTCTCAAAAAATTTATCGATAAAAGATATAGCATTGATCCTCTGAAAAAACCTTCTGAGAGTCCTTAAAGCATTGTGCTATGCCAAAAATAAATCATTGAATCTCTTTTTTAATCAGGTTACAATGAGTACATAATGTTTGGTGGACTTATCATGACAAAAAATACATCCTGCAAAAAAGACTATACTCATGTTTTAGGGTTATTTGAAAAAAAAGAGTTGAAACAGGATTTATCAAAAGCTGAAATTGCACTTGTATACAAGTATACACTAGAATTAACTTATTTAGAGAGTTATGCTAATGCAAATAATAAAGAAGATGTTGAAAATGTCTCAGAATTTTTTAGCTATTTTTGCAATAAGTATGATAACTATTCTTCTCTTCCAGGAGAAGTTCATTTAAGCTTTGATGTTGCATATTTTTCGGATCCAACATCATTTATGAGCAGTGCATATGCTGCGTCTACCTGTCTCAATAGTTTTGAATAACAATAATGTTGTATTCTGAAAGCTGCACCCCCACATCTCATAATTCTTTCTCATCTTCTTCGAATGGATTTATATTATGGCCTCAACAACATCTTTCTATTAAAGATCAGCTAAAGATTGGAGTTAGAGGTTTTATGCTTGATATATATTATGTTGACGGTGATATTGTACTTCGTCATACTTCAAAATCAATCCCAGGAGTGACGAAGCCATTAAGTGGTAAGGATATATTATTTTATGATACCTTTAAAGAATTTGTAGATTTTCTTGATAAAAAGTCTACAAAGGAAGCAGATTGCTCTACAATCACTATTTTATTAGAGAGCTATGTATTAAATAAGAAAACATACGAAATAATTAATAAAGAGGGATTAGCTGATAAATATTTATATACAATGAATCCAAATTCAGCAAGTTTAGCAGATGTGTGCAATAAAATTGTTCTTTTTACTAGCCATAACCGTGATATGGCTCCTGGGGTGCATCCACCTAGTCTCTATAAAGAGAATGATTACAAATATTATAGTGATGAATTTTTAGGTTATAGTACTTTAAACTTTCTTGAATATGAAAAATGTGAAGAAAGAGCCGAAGGAAGAGCTAAATATATCAACCCAGATATAAAGATCTTCTGCTTCAATCATTTTAGCTCATTATCTGCTTTGCTAACATTAAATATTTGTATAAAACCAATATTGCATCAGCTTACAGAAGTAGTAGATCAAAATTTAGAGTTATTAAATATTGATTGTGAGTCAAGACTTGCCAAATTCAATTTTCTTAAACCCATAGATTATGCAAAAAAATCATTTTTGCACTCACATTTAGATCAGTGTAAGTCACAAGATATTAAAGATAAATTCCACCCTACGCTCATAGCGGTAGATTTTATAGAGAAAGATTCAGATGTTTTTTTATGTTATAAGGATGAGAATTGCTCTGGTGCAAAATGTGATTTTATTGAAGAAGAAATAACTTATGATTTATATTCAATTATAGGAACAGGTATTATTACTTTGGCTGCTGCGTTACTAATAGGGCGTTGCTGTCACTTTGGCAATGACCAGCATGACCATATTGACTAATGGTGATAAGTAAGAGTTAATTATTATGCATTAAGAATGTAGAGCTTTTTAACACACTATAGCTTGCCGCAAAGTTTTTTTGATTTTCGTTTGCCAACTTATTTGATTGTTTGGGATTTTGAATTGAGTTGTGTGAGCTACGGTAAAAAGGGTGTTTGAAGAAGATAGTCAAAAATTTCGAGGGTTTGCCAACGCAATACCTAAGGTGCATGTAAATGCATATTGTAACTCCAGGGCTCTATGTGTAAACAATACCTACCACATTTTCACTCATATTTCGAATTGCTATAGCAAGATTTTTCCTTGAATAAGTTGCATATCTCGCTTAACAATTTTTTTAAACACATTATCTAAATCATACCAATCCACTAAATCAACTTTATATGGCAAATTTGACTCACTAAAATCATCACGTAGATGTCCAAGTAGGCTAAGTGAAAGTGGTGCATTTCCCATAATACACAAATCTAAATCAGACGTATGTTTTGCTGTAAATTTGGCACGACTACCAAACACCATTACCTTATGATTTGGAACATGTTGCTTCAATATATCGCGCACTATTTGCAAATGATCTAGTCTGATATCAATTGGCACTACGTAACACCTCCAGCAGTTTTTTTACATCAAATAAAAATAGCAATACTTGCGCATACACATTATTAGCAGTTTGTCTATTAGGCCTAAGGTTAGAGAAGCTACTAAAGTGGCAATTTGAATTTTACGACATGGTAAAAGGACAGTTTTAGAATATGTAATTTGATTTTAGCAATTATTTTTATTAAAAAATTAGATATTCAAATGCATCGTTTCCTCGGACTTATAGCTTGTCATTGCCATTTTTACACGTTCTCTAACCTTAGGCCTATCAAAACTTTCCTCGTAGCACACGGAGTTTCGCAGCAGTCTAGCTGGTCTCTTGCCTGCTCAGGAGAGGATGGTGAAGAAGATCCCTATTTCATGCTACTTACCAAGCTCTCAATTTAGAGTATTTTCAGAAGAATAACTTATTATTCATGTACCCATCTTTTGTAAACACAAATCTAAAACCACCGTATGCAACAACGCTTGTACGGTGGTGTGGAGAGGGAGGTCCAGCAATTAGTCTCTCTACTCGATCGTAATTACACCCAACCTTTAATTATTATCCTAATCAAACACAGCTACTGTCAATTGAAAAAATCGAATCAACATTTTTGGGTGTTCTTCAACAAAAGCCTAGAGAGGGATTCTTTTTATTTTTTATGTAACATTAAGTGCCATTAGCAAGAGCATTACCTACACTTAAAGCAGTGAAAGCAAAAGCTGAAGTAGCTAATACTGCAACTGTAAATAATTTATTTTTTATTTTAGTCATAATAACCTCTTTGTTTTATTTGTTTATGTTGCTATCACAAAAGCAATCATACTTTAATTATCACTCGTTTGCTTGGGTCGTCAAGCTTTTTTAGGAAAATCTAGTATAAAATTAGTGTATTTACCTACTACCGACTCACATTTAATTGATCCACCAATATCTTCCATAACTAACTTACAGAAGGAAAGGCCAATACCTGTGCCGCTTTTGCTATGAGTAAAAAACTTATCAAATATTTTTTTTATTATTTCTTTTTCTATTCCTTTCCCATAATCTTTGCAATATAATTTGTTATTTTCTGCTCTGACTTCTATTTTTACATTTGATCCATTATGTGTGTAGGCATTTTTTATAAGATTTATAATTACATGTTTTAAGCTATTATACGAGCATTTTACTTGAAAGTTATCTATTATTTCTACCTTTATATTTTTTAATTCAGGAACATGTAAAATATATTCTTTGATTGATTTCTCCACTACATTCTTGATTAATATAACTTCTTTCTCTTCATCTTGTACCGAGTCTCTTAATGATGTTAAAAGATTATCAACTGTATTTATTCCATATTGACTTGTTTCTATTAGCATATTAGTTACGTTCTTAAGCTTCTCATAATTCTCCTTTTTCATTATAAAATCTTCTTTAATTTTATTTTTCTCTACATTTGTAATAATATCTGTTAAGAAACTAGATTGCATACTTGTTATAGATACAGGTGTTTTTATTTCATGAGCTATCATTTCACCAAACACTTGTAGCATACCAAGCTTCTCCTCCTGTATTTTATCTTTTTGAATAGCTTTTTCCTCTTTTTCCCTCGCAATCATTTGTGATATAAAAAGTAGCGATAAATAAATATACAAAATTAAATGGAAAGAATACCCTAAATTAATGCTCTTAACTTCAATAATATACAAGATACATCCTAATATAAATCCTATAGTCATGCTTATTAGAAATGCAGTAGAATTAAGAAATTGATATAATAAGAATGTAGTTAGCAAAGAGTTAATAACCCATATATGGCTATTATATGATGAAGTTGTATAGTATAATAGGAGGTAACCTGATACTAAAGGTAGGCAAAAAGTCAGACAGGAATAATAATATAGATTAGAGTACTTTTTTACCAATTTTATTGGAAATAATATCTCTCGAACCATAAATATCAGAACTGAGATATATCCTATTATTATTAAATACGGCAAAAGACTTTTAGTACCATCAAGATAGAGAGAGAAAATAAAGTAATAAGAAAAAATAAATGCACTAAAATTATTTCTGCTTATTGTTTTCGGTGCAAAATTCTTATTAATTTTAGTAGTAATATATACACATTTTAATCTCTGAATCTTAGATAATAAATTTGCAGCAATATCACAAAGCAAAGGATGCAATCCATTTATTCTTTTTATGAAGATTAAGTGTAAGTTTTTATTCCAAACTAATCCTATAAAACTTCCTAAAATACCAGAAAAAGTAGTTAGGAAAAAATAGTTGTCAAATAATAAAATAATTGAGATCATAAACAATAAGCTAAATAAAATGCTAGATAAAAATTGTTTTTTACTTATTTTATAGCCCAATAAAGAAACTGATAGTGGAATAACTAATATATTAGTGCCAAAACTTCTGAATATAGACATGAGCTGGAATAAAGTATCTTTATACATCAGTAGAATAAATGGAAAGAATGATAACAACAATATAATACACCTTATAATCAGCAATAACTGTTTTCCTCTTATTCTAAGAAAGTATTTTTTTAAAAAGTCGGTTGATATGATAACACTTGTAGCATTCATGTGGGAATCTGCAGTTGACATTATAATAGCAAAAAGCCCTGATATCATCATACCCTTAATACCTAAGGGTAGCCAATCAATATAGTTGAAAATAATATTTGAAAAGAAAGGGTTTTTTGGCGATTTAACAATAATTAAATATCCTATCAGACAAATAGAAAGCATAAAAGGTATAGCTATCATAAATAATTTTTTAAAAACCAGTTTGAGTGCTTTTGTATTATCAGCTAGCATTAAGTACCTTTGCATAAAAGGAGCTGCTATTTCAGGTAACAGAGATGCTGATATGAGTCCTATAGCAATTGGCATACTGAATTCCATCTTGTAATTTGATAGAGAAATAGAATTTAAAAAACTACCAGTAAAACTTACAGTTTGTATTGTAACAATATAAGAAACTGGGATTATCACAAAAAATATTAAAAATTGAAACACATCTATTGCTATAATACCTCTGAACCCACCCATAATAGAATAGGAGTTAATAACTACTATTCCTATAACTAAACCAGTAATATAATCTATCTCAAAAAAATAATTGCATATTGATGCAAATGCTAATAATTGCAGAGTTATAAATGCTATGCTGTCAATTATTACAGTATAGAGACCAATATACTTACCAGCTCCACCCCATATTTGGTACAATACTTGAGTAAGAGTCATACAATCTTTAAATTTATGAATTCCTGATGTTATTATTTTACTTGTGATAAACCAATAAAAAGGCTGAGTTATTATGTAAAGCAAAACCATAGGATTATTATAAATTTCATCAACTAAGCCTATAACAGTTCCACCACTTATTGCAGTTGCAAAAATTGTACATACTAAGATTGTAGGCAAAGCTTTACCTTCTCTCACTGTGCAAAAGTCCTGAGCTGTCTTAATATTTTTAAAATGATAAAACCCTATGCCTATACAAATTACTAAATGTGATATAACTATTGCTATATCAAGTATAGTAAGGTTGTTTAAGTAAGTTTGCATTTACATTGTTATAAAATTAGCAAAAATTATTATTGCGCTTGCTTATATTCACTCTTTTCTAGAAGGAGATTTTTGCTTTCTATTAAAGAATCTTTTGTTATAGGTTTATATAAGATTTTATCAAACACTCTGAATTTTTCATCATTCTCATATTTTCTGTGGATTTCTTGAGTAACTAAAATTATTGGGATATTCTTGTACTCATCATATTTTTTTAGAGTCTCTGCAAACTTTTGCCCATCTACTACGGGCATCTGATAATCTGTGATTATAATATCAAAATTTCCCTTTGGCTCATTTGTTATTAAATCTAAGGCCACTGCTCCGTTATTAGCAGTTTCAATTTCTAAATTCTCTGATCTCAACATCATTGATAATATTTGTAATATAGAAGGATTATCATCTACTAGCAGAATTCTTTTTTTCTTAGTACTTTTCATTAGATAGTTAAAAAAATGTTAAGTAAAAACTATTTCACGAAATTTATTAAAATACCAATAATTTTTAAATAAATATATTCATTAAGGACTTTTGACAGAGCACTTATATGCATATTTTTGGCAGTATGTTTTTGTGATTATCAAAAAGCATACTTTTTGAGAATTTATTTGAGTCATACTAATTAAATTATAATAAGCAATTAATTTCACACGGAAGAGAATGCAATAGCATCGCTTGTATCATTTTTATTTCTTGTTATTCCTAACGACACCATATTCTTACCTTCTTTTTTATTTATTTCATCCATCAACTTTGAAATTTTTTCTTTTAAGTTACAATCAGTATTATTACCAAAAAGAGCTAACTGATCATTTTTTGCTTAGTCAAATTCACTAATGTGATAGATATTTTTTTGATATTTAGGTTAGTTTGATTATTAGTAAGTGAATGCCACATAAATTTCATTTTACCCCCAAGAGAAAAATCATCACATAAAGAATTAAGTTTTTGATAATTTTTTAAAATACTCTTATTTGCCAGACTAAGTTCTAGATTCATACCATTAGCATAAAATTCTTTTTCTCTTAACCTTGATGTGGCTGTAAGTAGTAATTTTCTTGCTACATCATATGTATTTTCTGAATTTCTCATTTCTGGTGGAAGCACTTGACTATTTCCTATTGACTGAGATCTTTTTTTTCTTCAGGCACATTATAACCTCTTAGAAGATAATAATACTTTTCACCATATATATTTCCGAAAGCTCTTTTCAAAAAACTAGCATCCTTACTACAAAGGCTTTCCACTGAATTTATACCATGAGATAATAGCCTTGTATAAGTAGAAGCACCAATGCCAGTTAGATTACTTAGATTTAATGAGTAAAGTTTTTGAGGTAAATCACTTCCCTCTAACACGACTAAGCCATCCACTTTTTCTATTTCTGTTGCTATTTTAGCAAGAAATCTGTTAGGAGCAATACCTACTGAGCATTTAATATTAATACCAATATTATTGGTTATGCCTTTTTTTATTTGATATGCTAATTCAATGGCATTTTCCTTCAATTGAAATTTTCCTGTAAGTCTACCTACACATTCATCTATGGTTACAATGAGTACATAATGTTTGGTGGACTTATCATGACAAAAAATACATCCTGCAAAAAAGACTATACTCATGTTTTAGGGTTATTTGAAAAAAAAGAGTTGAAACAGGATTTATCAAAAGCTG
>Ga0194115_10007824_pt1 | contig 10507 bp, 5 predicted proteins | sample TA2MahsurfametaG_3_FD_148656 | JGI IMG/M metagenome (GOLD analysis project Ga0194115, IMG submission 148656) | Freshwater microbial communities from Lake Tanganyika, Tanzania - TA2015002 Mahale S4 surface | ecosystem: Environmental > Aquatic > Freshwater > Lake | place: Tanzania: Lake Tanganyika... | reverse complement strand
ACGTCGTAGCCGTCGGGGTTCGCGGCGGCCTGCGGCTCGACGGGCTGCGTGAAGGTCAGCTCGAAGCCATCTCGCAATGCGTGAACTTCCTTTACCTCGAACGGCAGCTTGCCCGTGTAGCTAATGCGCTCCAGCGCGAAGTCCAGCGGCGCGACGGCTTTCCACGAAATCGGCGCCTGGCAGCCGCCGACGTAGAGCTTGCCGTCCGGCCCGTAAGCGAGACGGTTCACGCCGGATTGGAACTGTTTCAGGAACGGCCACACCGCGCCCTGATACTCGCCGTTGACCGTCTCCAACTGCACGCGCGTGACGATGGCGTTTTGGAAATCACCGACCATGAGCTGCCCCTTGAACGGTCCGAAGCGGTCGTCGGTAATCTCCGCGAAGCCCGTGACGGAGCGCGCGAGCTTATAGGGGAACCAGATGGCGGGCGGGTCGAAGCGCGTGTGCTTGCCGTATTCCTCCTGCGGCGCGGGCCACGCGCTCGGGTGGCCGTAGAACTTGCCGGGCGTGACGTGGTTCAGCTTGCACGCGCCCATCCACGCGCCTTGATTCTCGGAGACGAACACGTCGCGGTCGGGGCCGAAGGTGCCGATGCCGTTCGGCTCGCGGAAGCCGGAGCAAATCGTGTCGAGCTTCGCGCCGTCGGGCGAGATGCGAAGGCCCCAGCCCATGTAACGCGCGTCCCAACGCCCGCTGTGTCCGGCGTTGGCGAGGATGAAGTTGCCTGCCTTGTCGAAGATCGGGCCGTAGGAAAAAGCGTTGTAACTGCCGGTGTAGGTCCAGTTTTGGTTGAGGCTTTCGAACAAGTCCGCCTCGCCGTTGTGGTCGGTATCCGTGAGCCGGTAGAGCGCCTGCTTGGTGCCGATATAAATCTTCCCGTCGCGCACCGCCACGCCCATCGGCTCACACAACCCGCGCGCGAAGCGGCGATACTTGGCGGTGGTTGGCGCACCCTGCGCACCCTCGATGACCCACACTTCGCCCGGCCAAGTGCAGACGATGAGGTCGCCGTTGGGCAGGAAGTCCATGCCGGTGATGAGGAGGTTTGTCGTCTTGGGCAAGGAGAACGACTCGGCCTTGAAGGATGGGGTTGATGCGCTGCTTGGGCTTCGGAGTGGGTCGTTGGGATGAACCGCTCGCGGGCGCGGCGCATCGGAGGCAGCCAGTTTACTTGCGGTAGTCAGCAGGTTCGCCGGAGCCGGGAAGTCGCCGAGTTGAGTTGAAACCGCTACCGCCGAACCGGAGCCGCTCGCAGTGGGGATTTTCACCCAAACACGCGTTTCGCGGCCTTCGATAATGTCCTTGGGATACCCCTTCTCCGCGCCCGCCTCAGTCGCGCGCTCAACTTCCCGACGGACAGGCTTGTCCTCTACAAAGAGCGTCGCTTGGCAATCCGATCCGACGCTCACTGACAAAGTCGTCTGCCCGCGTTTCAGCACGGTGCGGGCGTCGGCCTTTGTCGCGACCTCCACGTCGATTTCTGCGTGAGCCAAGAACCATAGTTCATTGGTGCGTTTGCCCAGAAACTCAAAGTGGCGAACCACATGGCTGTTGCCAAAAGCTAGCGGTGTTTCCCGCACGCGAAACGGTTCGGCGGTGGGCAGTTCAAGCAACAGTGCAGTCGGCCAGGGCCAAGTGTTGACCGCAAAGAAGCGCGCTCCCTTCGGCATTTCGCGCGCGGGTTCATCTGGTTTTTTCCCCACCGCCCACGGAAACACCGGCGGCATGGTCCACAGCACCGTGCCGTCGTTGGTGCTGATGAAGGGCGACTTGGGCAGGCCGTATTGCGGGCCGAGGAGCGCGAGGCCTTTGCCCGACCACGCCGTGTGCGTGCGCAGCAGCTCGGTGTCGAAGGCCAAGTGCAGGTTCGTCGTCAGCGGCACCACGATGCTGCGCGTGCTCTGCGGCATCGGGGCCATGCGGAACGGCTGGTCCGGCGCGTCGTAGCGCGGCGTGACTGGGGCGAGCTTAGCCTTGGCGGTCTGCGCGTGGCTGCGCATGGGCTCGGTAATGCCAAGGCAAACAGCGGCGAGGATCAGGCAGATTAACGAACAGCGCATGAGCGCACTTTGCGACGGGGCAGGCCGATGGGCGATTCAAATTCGGCCGAATTGTCTCATGCGCTGCATGACGAACCGTGCGCGTTATCAGCGGGTGCTGGCCTTAACCTTAAACGGTCTGGCCCAACAAACCCGAGGAGCATATTAGGAACACGATTGGGAGTAGGAGGGAAGAATCCCGTTCCCCTTTCCCATGCTTCGCCTATCTTGAAGGCGTGTCCTCCCTAGGAGAACAACTTGCCGACCAACCGGCCTTCAACCAAGTCACGGTCCCAGACCTGTGGCAGCAGCAGGCCGTCAATGGGCTGCGCACTGGCAAGGACGTGGTCGTTCATGCGCCGACTGGGGCTGGCAAAACGCTGATCTTCGAGCTTTGGTCCAACTTTGGAAAGCCTCACGGGCAAGCTATTTATACGGTGCCCACGCGAGCACTGGCCAACGATAAGCTCGCCGAGTGGCGTGCGCGCGGTTGGAACGTTGGCATCGCCACCGGCGACCTCAGTGAAAACCTCGACGCGCCCGTGCTCGTGGCGACGCTCGAGACGCAGAAGTATCGGCTCATTCGCGGCGAAGGGCCGGCGCTGCTGGTCATTGACGAGTATCAGATGCTCGCCGACCCCGACCGCGGCCTAAACTACGAGCTGGCCATCGCGATGGCTCCGCCGCAGACGCGCCTGCTGCTATTGAGCGGCAGCGTCGAGAACCCGCACCACATTGTGAAATGGTTGGAGCGGCTCGGGCGAAAGGCCCAGCTCGTACGGCATCTCGAACGGCCCGTGCCGCTTGAGGAAGTCCACGCCAACAATCTCAACGTGCATGTGCCCAGCGAGGTGAAGGGCTACTGGCCGCGCCTGGTGGCGAAGGCGCTCGCGGAAGACCTCGGCCCGGTGCTGGTCTTCGCTCCGCGCCGCAAGGAAACCGAGGCGCTCGCGGGTGAAATCGCGCGCTTTCTGCCGAACCCCAATCCGCTTTCGCTCACGCCCGAGCAAAAGTCGCTCGTTGGCGAGAAGGTCGCGCGGATGCTGCGCGCGCGGGTGGCTTACCACCACAGCGGCCTGAGCTATGGCGCGCGCGCGGGCGTGATCGAGCCGCTAGCGAAGGCAGGTCAGTTGCGCGTGGTGGTCGCCACGATGGGCCTGGCTGCGGGCATCAACTTCTCTTTGCGGAGCGTCGCGCTCGCGGCGGACTCGTATCGGCGCGACAACGTCGAGGTGCCCATCCGGCCGGACGAGATTTTGCAGATGTTCGGGCGCGCCGGCCGGCGGGGCATTGACGACATTGGCTACGTGCTCGTGTCGGCGAATGGTCTGCGGTTGCTCGACGGCCGACCTGCGTTCCTCGCCCGTTCGGGCCTCGTAGACTGGAGCGCGCTGCTGGGCATCATGGCCGCCGCGGCACAGGCGGACTTGGATCCGTTTCAAGAGGCAGTGCGGGTGCAGGAGCGGCTGTTCACGACGAAGCCGATTTTGCTCGGCGTCGAGGGCGCGTTGAAGAATCCCCAAACTCCGTGTGGCCTCAAGACCGACGGCGAGCGTGCTCGCCATGTGCGCAAGATGGTGCGGCAGTTCCTCAACAGCCGGGGGGAATGGGAGGCGTGGCCGGCGCTGCGAGACGTGCCCGCCGCGCAGGTGCAGGTGATGGAACCGCTCGGCGAAGGCGCGCTGGCGATGTTGAAGGTGAGCGGCCCGGTGGTGACTAAGCGGCGAGCGACCACCGCGGAAGTGCTGCCCAATCGCGTTGAGCGTGTGAGCGACGCCGGCGCAGTGTCCTCACTCTCTCCCACCGGGGGAGACGTTCAGGGTGAGGGAGCAGGGCGTGCCGAGGATTTGCTGTCGTCGTTCGAACCATCCTTGGCAGAGGACAGCGAGCGCCAGTCGCCGGTGCCCAGCGTCCCCCTCTGCTCTGCGCTCACTGTCGAGCGCGCGATGGAGAAGTTGGGCGAGGGCGGGACGTTGATGAAGCTTTCGGACGGCACCTTCGCCCGTGTGCTCGCGGTGGCAGACACGTTGAGCGGCGGACAGGTGTTGCTGGCCAAGTGGGTGCGCAAGTTCACTGGTTGGGGCACGCGCGAAGTATCGCTGGCGGCTTGGCGTGAGAACGTAGTGCCCGTGCTGGAACAACGCTTCGCGCGCGAGAAAACGCCCGTGCTCGCCCTAGAGTATCCGCCCGCAGTGCGACTCAAGGATGAGTTCGCTGAGCACATGCCCGAAGTTGGCTTTGGTCCAGTACGCGCAGTCGTGGCGCTCGGGCAGCTCACGCTCAAGGCCTGCGTGGACGCGCATGGTGTCGCGTTGTGGAAGCCGCCGGAGCGTGAGGTGTTTCCGCCCGATTGCTCGGGTTGCGACTTTGTGCCGCAGTGCAAGCAGCTCCCCACCGGCACCGGCGTGGCGACGATTTGGCGGCGGCTCGGCCTAGTCAGCCCGGACGGAAAGCCAACTCGGCGCGGGCGTATCGTAAGTTTTTTCCACTCAGGGGACGGCCTCGCGGTCGCGGCGGCACTGGAGGATGAATCCCTGCCGATCGAAGAACTTGGTTACGAACTGGCCAACCTTCACGCAGGGCATCGCTTCGCGAAGGGCGATGCGCGTTGGGACGGACGCATCGCGCTGGCGTGTCGGCGGCTGTTCGGACCGCAGACTTTTACGGGCTATCTTGAGCAGGGTGTGCCGCCCGAATACGGGGCGGGCGCGGAGGAAATCGCGGCGGACGTGCACCATGACCCGCTGGGTAAAAACGGCTGGGTCTCGGAATTCCTTGGTGTGGGGGATATTGACCGAATGATCATTGAGTGGCGCAGCGTGCTGCGGCAGGTTGTGCACGCGCCGGACTTGGAGTGGCCGCGCTGGGCAATGCTCAAGGATCGGGCCCGTGCGATCTTGCGCGAAACAGACTCACCGACTCTTACTGAGCTGCCGCCACTAGAATATCAGCAAACCAAACGCGTGAATCATCAGCTCTCAATGCGGCGGCATTGAGCTAAAGCGCTTTTAAACTGCGCTTACCGGATGCTCTCAATCGCACGTAGGCTTCACCTTTAAGTCGGCCTGATCATATGGCTGGGTTTGAAAGTGAAATAGGGCCACGGTTCGTGGTGCCAACTGCGACAGCCACCATGCACATCATGTAAGGATTTCGGGGACGTAGTGAAGGTGAGGAGTTAAAATATCAATCCGCCGTTGGCGAAAGGAGTGACGGCCCTAAAGAAGCCGCCCCAGCCTTCGGGCGACCAAGGCATGGGCTTGAGCCGTTTTATAATTACGCGTTGACGCACGGGTTTGGCTAAGTTATACGCACACGTAGTAAATAGCCCAGTTCGCATGAGTGCTCCGCAATTGTCCATCCTCTTCTTTCTCCAGATGCTCGTCATTTTGGCGGCGTGTCGGCTGGTGGGTGTCGCGGCGCGGCGCGCGGGGCAGCCTCTGGTGGTTGGCGAAATGGTCGCAGGTGTGCTGCTCGGACCGTCATTACTTGGATTGCTCGCTCCAAGCGCGCAGGCGGTACTGTTCCCTCCGGAGTCACTCAAGATTTTGTTCGTCGTGGCTCAGATGGGCATTGGTTTGTACATGTTTTTCATCGGTATCGAATTTGACGTGGACATGTTCCGCCGGCAAATGCGAGGCGCCGCCGCCGTGTCGCTGGCAGGGATAGCTGTGCCATTCGTTTTGGGTGCGGCGCTTGCTCCGTGGCTGTTGGGAATCCCGGGGCTTTTTGATGAGAAGGCACGCACTCACGAGGCAGTGCTTTTTCTCGGCGCGGCAATTGCCATTACGGCATTCCCGATGCTGGCACGGATCATCTACGAACGCGGATTGTCGGGGACACCGCTAGGCACGCTCTCGTTGGCGGCAGGGGCGATGGGTGATGCAGTGGCGTGGTGCATGCTAGCGGTAGTGTTAGCGAGCTTTGGGGGTGGGTTGGCGGTGGTGATCAAAGTTATTGGCGGTGGTGTGGTGTTCACTGTGCTGATGTTGACCGTCGGCCGCCGGCTGCTTGCTCGGCTCGGGGCATTGGCGGAGCGCGAGGGCAGGCTTACGCCGCAAATGCTCTCGACCTGTCTGATGCTGCTCATGCTTTCAGCTTGGGCCACGGAAGCGGCAGGCATCCACGCAGTGTTCGGCGGCTTTCTATTAGGCGTGGCGATGCCGCGCGGGCTGCTGACGCGCGAGTTGCAACGTAATCTGGAGCCGTTCACGGTGGTGTTTCTGCTGCCAATGTTCTTTACCTATTCTGGGCTAAATACGCGGTTAGACACGGTCAACAGCCTTCCGCTTTTAGGCGTGGCGATAGTGGTGCTGGCGGCGTCGTGCTTAGGCAAGTTTGGCGCGTGCTGGGCAGCAGCGCGTCTGACCGGCTCTGAAAACCGGTTGGCGCTGGCAGTGGGCGCGCTCATGAACGCGCGTGGCTTGATGGAACTCATCCTCCTCAACATCGGGCTGCAAAAGGGCGTCATTCAACCGCCGTTGTTCTCCATGCTGGTGCTAATGGCTGTGGTTACGACGCTGATGGCTGCACCGCTTTTTGAATGGGTTTATGGGCGGCACGCGCGGGCGGAGGGCAAGGTGGGCGAATTGCGCGCCGACTAACGGTGGGGTTTTTACTTTCTCGTAAATCTTGTCCTCATCCTGCCCTTCCGCCGTGGGTGACTGCGAAGCCAGCAAACTTTGGATCAGGATCAGGCCGCCGAATGAACTGTAAAAGTGCTGTGGGCATTGAATTTACAGGTTTACTGCCGCACTCTTAGACTCAGATGCAGGTATGAAAGTTGCGCTCGCCCAACTCAACACGACCGTCGGTGATCTCGTAGGCAATGAGGCACGCGTTCTCGCGGCTTATCAACGCGGCGTGGCGGCGGGGGTGGAACTGGTCGTTTGCCCAGAACTGGCGACGACGGGTTATCCGCCGCGTGATCTGCTGATCAAGCCGCACTTCATCGCTCAAAATCTGGCGCTGCTGGAACGTCTTGCGGCGGTGACGGGGCCGGTCGGATTGCTCGTTGGCTTTGTGGGTCGAGGCGTGGGCCGGCCGGGGCGTGGGTTGACGAACTCGGTCGCGCTGTTACAGCACGGAAAGATCGCTGAGGTGCGAAACAAGAGCTTGCTACCAACTTATGATGTGTTCGACGAGGACCGTTACTTCGACCCGGCAGAAGGGAACGAGCCGTTAACTTTTAACGGTTGTCGCGTGGGGGTGACCGTCTGTGAAGACGTTTGGAACGACGAGGATTTCTGGCGCGAGCGCCGTTACCGGCGCAACCCGGCGGCAGACCTAGCGGCGGCGGGGGCGGAGTTGATTTTTAACGTATCAGCTTCGCCGTGGCATTTGGGCAAGAACACGATGCGGCGCGAGATGCTCGCCAGCCTTGCGGTCAAAACGCGCTGCCCGCTCCTCTACTGCAACCTCGTGGGCGGGAATGACGAACTGGTTTTCGACGGCGCGAGTCTCGTCTTCGACGAGCAGGGGCGGCTGGCGGTGCAGGGTGCGCTGTTTGCGGAAGATTTTCTAGTCGTGGATACCGAGAAGCTCAAGCCGGGCGCGCCGCCGATGGTGGGAGATGAGGAACTGGTTTATCGCGCGCTGGTGTTGGGATTGCGTGACTACCTGCACAAGTGCGGCTTCAAATCCGCTTTGCTCGGTTTGAGCGGGGGCATTGACTCGGCGCTGACGGCGGTACTGGCGGTAGACGCGCTCGGCGCGGAGAACGTGCGTGGGGTATCGCTGCCGTCACAGTTTTCCTCGCCGGGTAGCCTCGATGACGCGCGCTCACTGGCGGAGAATCTCGGTATTCGCTACGACATGATTCCGATTCAGCCGATCTTCGCATCAGCGAAAGGCCAGTTGGGGGAAGTTTTTGCTGGCCTGCCCGAGGACACGACTGAGGAGAACATCCAGGCCCGCCTGCGCGGCGTGGTGTTGATGGCGATGTCGAACAAGTTCGGCTCGCTGCTGCTGACCACCGGCAATAAGAGCGAGCTAGCGGTCGGCTATTGCACTCTATACGGCGACATGTGCGGCGGGCTGGCAGTCATTAGCGACGTGCCTAAGACGATGGTCTATCGTCTTTCAAACTGGGTGAACCGGGAGCGCGAAATTATTCCGGCGGCGTCCATCATCAAGCCGCCCAGCGCTGAGCTACGCCCGAATCAGACCGACCAAGACTCGCTGCCGCCCTACGACTTACTGGACGCCATCTTGGAGGAGTACGTGGTAAAGAGTCGGCCGGCGGGAGAAATCATCGCGGCCGGCTTCGACGCGGCGACAGTGCAACGGGTGGTAAAGCTTATCGACGGAGCGGAATATAAGCGTCGGCAGGCTGCGCCGGGACTTAAAGTAACCAGCAAGGCGTTCGGCGTGGGGCGACGGGTTCCCGTCGCCCAACGGTGGCGCGAGATGGGATGAAAGGGCGCAGCTGAACTTACTGCGCCGTCGCCGCCATCTCTAGATAGTTTAACTTCGTTGGTTTCCCCCGTTATTCAAACGCAGATGAGCTTGGTAGTGGTCACCTCTGCCGTAGGCCTTGCCTGTGAATTGGCATCCAGCAATTCAATCTTAAGCGGCAATACTACACCGCGCCGCTTAGTGTGCGCAGCAACCGCACCACGTCCTCTTTCGTGTTATAACCGGCCAAAGCGATGCGAATGCGGCCAGCGTGGTGCATGACGTGGATGTTCTCAGCTTCGAGCACGGTTTGGATGGCGGCGGTATTCGGGTGGCGAAAAGCGATTATGCCGGTCGGATTTGAGGGTTGCGCGGGGGCCATCGGCTGCAAACCAAGTTGCAGCAGACCGGCATGTACTTGCGCCACCAGAGGATCGGCATGTCGCGAAATTGCCTCGACGCCGACGCTTTCCACGTAACGCAGTGCTGCATTGAGCGAGTAGATGGCGGCAAAATTGGGCATTCCCACTGCGAAACTCGCCGCGCCAGCCTTAGTTTCCGCCCGCTGGAAGCGGTCGGCGTCGAAGGCATTCCGGAGGTGAAACCACCCGCCGGCGTGCGTCGTGAGCCGTGTCGCCGCGCGCTCCGGGATGCCCACGATGCAGCCACCGTGAATCCCGAGAGTCCACTTGTGTGTGCTACTGATGATGCAGTCGGCATCCGCACAGTCGAGCACCACGCGGCCGAGCGCCTGCGTCACGTCCACGGAGATGAGCGCATTGGGCGCGAGGCGGCGCACCGCGTCGCGGAACGGCGTCCACGCCAGCCGGTGGCCGTTGTAGAAGCTGACCAGCGAGACTTGCACCAGCCGCGTGTGCGCGTTGAGCAAGGCGGCCAGATTGTCCACGCGCAACTCTCCGCCGATGGCCTGCCACACGCGTGTCTGCGGGCGGATGGCGGCGGTCAGCCAAGGTGTCGCGCCCGCTGGAAAGTCGAGGTCAGTGACGATGACTTCGTCGGTGGACTGGAGGTTGAGCGCGGTGGCAAGGAGGTTGTAGGCCTCCGAACTACACGAGCAGAAGGAGATTTCCGCCGGCTTGAAGCCCGTCATGCGCGCGGCGACCTCGCGGCAGTCCTCGACCTCCTTGAAGTGGGCGTCGCGCCCGCTCATCCCGCGCAGCTTGTCCTGCCAGTAAGTTTGCAATGCCTCGCCCACGCACACTGGTGGGATGCTCTCAGCGGCGGTGTTGAGGTAGGTCATCGTATCCAGCGCGGGAAAATCGCGGTGGCGAGTGGCGGGCGTCAGCATGGCGGGATGTTGCCGCGAAAGGGGGGCAAGGTCACAAGAAAATCCGCCCCGCTTTTTTAAAGGCAATCGGCGAGCACTGATAAAGCGCTGGAACTTCCGAAAGCCCAGCGGCCACCGTCCGCTGCCTCAGGGCGGCATCAACGCTTGGGCGAGCCGCGCATAAGCATCGGTACCAGCCTCCAAGTCTCCCAACGCGATGTGCTCGTCCACCGTGTGCGCTTGGGCGATGTCGCCAGGGCCAAGCACGATCACCGGCACACCGCGTGCGGCGATCTTGCTGGCGTCACACGAGAAAAATACCACGTCCGGTTCCGGTTGACCAAGGACGGCGCTGGCGGTCTTCACCAGCGGATGTTTAGGGGAAAACTCGAAGCTCTGGTCAACCACGCTTGGATCATCGAACTGCCAGCTCACTTCCGGCACCTGCTGGCAGCGTTCGCGGAGGCGGGCTTGGATTTCCCTGTACGTTTCGCGCCAGTCCTGCCCGGGCAGCAGCCGGATGTCCACTTGGATGGCGCAGTGCTCGGGCACGATGTTCACGCCCGTGCCGCCGCTGATGAGGCCGATGGAGCCGGTGCTGGTGCCGAAGCCGGGTGAGGTAATCTGCGTCAGGCGCGTGGCGAAGTGCTGCTCCAAGTCCAGAATCGCGTGCGCCATCGCGACCACGGCGCTGCGGCCCTCATGCGGCTTGCTGCTGTGTGCGGCGCGGCCCAGCGCGTGGATGGTGAAGCGCAGGCAGCCTTTGCACCCGCGCACCACA
>Ga0194115_10007823_pt1 | contig 10508 bp, 14 predicted proteins | sample TA2MahsurfametaG_3_FD_148656 | JGI IMG/M metagenome (GOLD analysis project Ga0194115, IMG submission 148656) | Freshwater microbial communities from Lake Tanganyika, Tanzania - TA2015002 Mahale S4 surface | ecosystem: Environmental > Aquatic > Freshwater > Lake | place: Tanzania: Lake... | reverse complement strand
ATGCTGGATATAAGTTGCCACCATTCCATAGATCCCATGTTCCAAACTTTGGTTCTGGGAGATTAAACTTCTTACAGAATGAAATAACTTCTGCCATCTGGAATAAGTTATTACCAAGTCCACCATGCAGTGTTGTACTGATTGTCCAGTCATTAAAATTCACTGGCATTGACACAGACTTGGGAGCACTATCAATGCTTATATCAATTCCGACCCACCCCAAAATCTTTAATTGATATTCAGTATTAGAAAAAAATTCTGGTGCATCTGCAATTAAAAAGTTATTTGGATATTGTTCTTGCAACTCATTTGCAATACGATAATATTCATCCCAATATCTTTCTGTTGCATGAAATTCATCTTTAGAGTCGCTGTAGTTTGGAAACTGACTTACAGCATATCGATTATGCCCAAATCCGATTGATCGATCTTTCACAAAACAAGGATTACGATAACCCCAAGATGTAGCCAAAGATTTGATTGAGTGTTCTCTTCTACCACGGAGACATAAGAACTTCATGTCTGGATAGAATTCTAGAAACTCTGGAACATACTTCAAATAAGAATGCGTGATGTTTGGAATGTTCCAACCATCACGATCATAATCAAAATGAAAAGATACTCTACGAATTCTTTCTTCTTTTGAAAGACTTTCTGTATCCCAGATTAATCCATTACCTTCACACCAAGTCTCAAAACTATTTTGATACTTAGGGCCTCCACCTTTATATTTGATTGGTGTATGATTTTTCAGTAAGTAATGAACACGCAGAAATCCACATGCGCCAGTTCCAATGATGTGAAAGTTACTCATAAACAATTCCCCCTCAATTCATACTCCCAACGAACATCAGTATTCATTCTAGGAGTTCCATCTGCTTCAATAATTTGCCCTACAAATATTCCATGCTTCATAGGTTCATGCTCTGGGAATGGTCTACTATCTTGTCCTTCAGGATAGATCTCAGGAAGTTGTCTTCTTACATCTCCAGTAACATATGGAATTAACCCTACACCATATGCTTGATCATAATGAACATGATCTTCTGGTTGATATGTTGGTTGCCCGGAAGGTTGAGTGTGTGCCCAATGATCGTGACACACATGATCAAAAGCAATCATAGGCCATACATGTCTGTGCAAAACAGATTGATCATCTTCCCTATTATTCTGATGTTGAACATGAAGATTTAATTTGCCATACCTTTGATGATATAGGACATTGTTAATACCAAACATTCCTGCCATGATTGTATACCCATGATTATGACAGTCTCTCATTAAGTGACATGCCTTATCTGTAGTTAACCATTCATCAACTGCTCTACGTTCACGCCAAGACAATCTGCTGTCACAGTCCCTACTAATCCATGCTTCAACAGTATCATCCATGAAAGGAAGAAATCTCCAATTTAGAGCATCATAAAGACTGTATCTTTGACGGATATAAACCTCAGCGTCATACTCCTTAAGTTTCCATGTATATTCTTCTGGAGTTGCTTCATCAATATAAAATCGAGCAGTCCAGTCTGGGTATATTTCTTTTGCAAGTCTTGCGTTTTCTACTGCTCCTTCACAGTAAATAGAATCGCTACCAAAAAGACTAAACGTTATCAGACGCATACCACGTTCCATAATAACAATCAGCTCCGTGGAATCCTGGTTCGGATCCGCCCTGATAAATTTGCCCGAAGTTTCCAAGAACACTTGTAAAAGTTTCTTCAGTGATGAAGTGAGGATGTGCAGTATCAGTTGGCCAACCAATACTTTCAAACACTCGAATTACTTTGGATGTTTTCTTTGCAAGTTCTAATTGTTCTTTCGGATCGAGAACATGTTGAACAACATTGAAGAACCAGGTCTCATCAACCTGTTCATCAATTTCAAGATCTTCATATGGTGCTGCAATAATTTCCACACCAATTGCTTCATAATCCTGACGAATCTCAGCAGGCCAACGGTCAATTAAAGGTTCTACAATGATTCCTCTTTTGAAATTACCTTCTGCCAAAAGAATAGATCCTCTTGGTCCGGCACCAACTTCAACAATGACTTTATCTTTAAAATCTTCCTTATAATCGAACTCAAGATATTTTGCAATACACTCTGAGGCAGTATTATATGCTTCTCTACTTAAATCTTGATGATGTGAAAATTCTGTAGTCTGGGCAAGATCCCAGCGATTCATATCAATTCTCATAACAACTCTCTATGTTCAACAATTCTTCTGGTATTTATGAGATCCTTATGACTCTCATAAAAAATCTTTGTGTTCTTATGGTGTGCCTTTAAAAGCCATGGAGCAGGACTACCAGTTTCGACTCTGGTTCCACCCCAACAATCTTCACTTTGATAATCAATCCAGTAAGCACCTACAACTTTTCCAAGTTCTTTATATGCACGATAGCAGAGATCATGGTCATCCATATCTTGTGGAGCAAATGCTTCATCAAGATAGTTTAATTTCTTTAAATCCTCGTGGTCAATCATCAGTGGCCCACGATTTACAGAACAGCGAACTGCAAATACATCTCGGGGTAATGCGTGTTTACGGTCAGCGTGATCAACGTGATCAATAATATCGCACCAACAATTGTCAAGGTCTTCTTTCATATCCAGATGCTGTGTATTAGGATTAAATATCCAGTTGTGTGCAGTTCGTGCAGTCACTGCAAATACATCATCAAAGGCTTGGAATGGTTTTTCTAATCTCTTATTCCAATCTTGTTCTTGAATAATCATATCATCTTGAACGATAATAATCTTATCTCCTTTGGCAGATTTCATTCCAAGGTTATTTGCTGTCGTTTCAAATACATTTGGAGTATGTAAGAACTTACGATTGACGGGAGTGCCACTCAGAGAATCCCAAATAATTTTCTCAGAATTATCTGTGCAACCATCAATGACAACAATAAGTTCATACGGTTCTGCAGTATATTTGTAGATACCTTCTATAACCTTTTCAATAAGCCACTCTTTGTTGTGAACTGTGAGAATAATACTATGCATTTTTAATACTTAATAGAAACTGATCAATTTCTCTACCATATCCCCTTGCTCCCCTTTCATACCAATAATCATAATCACACTCAACAAAGTTTCTATAATCAGAGCCTGCCACAGTGAGACCCTCACGAACCGCAATGTTCGTCAGAATGCTTTGATCATTTCGATGCTCTTTAAATTCTAAAAACTCTTCACCCAAAACGCTTGCATCATTTTTAATGATTCTAGGATCTAAACAATAGTTTAACCACTCCTCAACAACTCTCTTGGACTCATCACATACTTTCCAAATCATGAATCCAGCTTCAAGTTGATTAGATCCCCAGTAATCTTCCTCATCACAGTTCATGAGAATGAAACAATCTCTTTTGGTATAAGTTTTATTTTTATTTCCACCAAACAAAAGAAGACAAATATCATCTTCAGAGATCATCCCTTCAGCATAGGGTTGCAAACCTGGAGAGAACATATCTCCACAATCAGAATAAACAATCAGATCACCATCATTTACATTCTTCAAAGTGTCAAGGATGACATAAGGTTTCCACACCCACCAACCAGCACCAACTTCTTCATCCAAAATACTTTGATTCTCTTTATAAAACTCTGTAGTTTCTAACATCTCCCGAGTGTATAAATGATGCAAAAAATTTTCTTGATGGATTTTATGAAGAAACTTTTGCTTCTCCTTAAACTTATCATTTGCAAATGATACTAGGTGCCAATTCACTTCAGTCTCTCCTTAACATAAGTTTGGTTTTCATAATACTCGATGAGTTGATCTTTTGTAAGTTGTTTCAGATGTTCCCACAAAGCATTATTATTTTGCATGTGTGGATTATGGAACCAAGAGTTTTGAGTTCTTTGATGTTCCAAATGATATGCATAATTATCTACTCTACCAATATTATACCCTAAAGTTTCCCATCTGTAATGTCGTTCACAATCCTCTGGAGCATAAGCGATGAAGCCCTCGTTCTCTAGATATCCATCAATATAGACTTGACGATTAAAGAATTGAACCATCCCATATTCAGCCCAACCTTGACCTTTATGGCATGGATAATAAAAGAATCGATCATCTAACAAAGTTGAATCATACTTTTTAATGAAACGAGATACAAATTCTTCTTTCTCAAAATTATTCATATCATCTTGAGTTTCAATCGTAAATCCAAGGTTTACCTTACGTTCACCATGATTACCAAAACGATATGGATAGACTACATCATACTCACCCTGGAGCATTTCTACAGCCTTGGTATAAGTATCAAGAGGAAGAATCAAGTCAGTATCATAGTTTACAACGATATCACACTTAGATTCCATGATCATATCATTCAGAACTTTTGTACGATGAAATGCATCGTCAGTTCTAGTTTCCTGTTCAAAGATATGATTTAAATTTGTAGTATCAACCAGTCTTTTGATAATAGGAAGTGCATAGGTTTCAAACCTACGATCAGAATCCACCTCTTTGATTGTGACTGTGCAGTCAAAGTGATGTAGAAGATATGACGTAGAAAGAATTACATTTCTAAGTCGATCACCAGTATCAATTCTTAGTGGAACAATAAAGTCTACATTTTTTAAATCAGTCTTCATTTACCATTCTCCATTCTTCGGGGAACAAATCCTTAGTTAATTTATCTGCGTTATTAGTCCCAAACCATTGGGATGGATAAACAACAATCTTATCTTTTGCTCTAGAAAGCCATGCTCCCCACCATGAGAATGTAGAGTTGGCAATAATAAAATCGGAGCACATTGACATCAAACAAAGATCAACATAAGGATTACCACTATCACAGACAGAGAATCTATCAGATGCAAATAGTTCTTGATCTTTACACCACATTGGATCATCTGAAAAGATCATCACATCTTGATCTTCAGGAAACTCTTTCAGAGCATTCTCATAATATCTCATGGATAGATTGTGATGATTCAAAGAGTTGATCAAGAAATCTCCCCTACGAATATGAAGTGAAATACGACCTTGCATATGAGGTCTGTGTGGTTCACAGACTTCTAAATGTTCTCTTTTAAATGAGAACTCATTGCGAACTTTGTCTTCAATATGTTTGAAATACTTTTCAGATTGAAAGTATCCAACAAGACTTACATTATCAGGACACTTATCAAGAAATTCTTGGTCGAAATGAAAATGCAATTCAGATTGCACACCATCAGCTAACAAATAACCAGTTTGATGTGGAGTGATATTAAACGCATCAAATAGTTCAATTCTTAGGATGTTTCCCAAAGAATCTTTAATTCGTTCTTTATGATCCGGAATCGTATATTGATATCCGTGTTTGTCTGCAACTCCCATCAGAGCAGCATATTGAAACATCTGGTTTCCCAGTTGCCCCATTCTACCAAGATAATTTAATCCAATCATCGGGAATCACGTCCTTTGCGTCATTGTCTTTTGCCAGTTCTGGGCCAAACCATGGGTCTGGTGCGATCACGGGGTTAGTGCGATTTTTTTGTAACCAAGCACCCCACCAACTCAATGTGCTTGGAGAAATAATTGCTCCATTACACAGACTCATTAAACACAAATCTGTATAAGGAATTAAAGATTTTCTATATTCGCCATCAGCATCTAAGTGAAGATGCGAATATCTTTCTTGATTTTCGGAGACAAGGAATCTATCGCCCTTGAATAACTCTTGTTCCAAACACCACTCAATGTCATCACTGCAAATCAAAACCATTGCATCGGAATCAAAATGCTCAAGAGCTTCTGAATAATATGACAATGGTAACAAGGCATGTTTACCTTGGAGATTTGTATAGTCACCACGGCGAATGTGTAAGAAAATTATCTTCTCAAATTGATCAGTAAATTCCTTACATGGATTTTGAATGTCATCTAAGAATTCAAAGTCCTCACGAATTTCATTTTCAATATGCTTAAAATATTTTTCTGTCTGAAGGTATCCATCTAAGTTAGTATTATCTGGAAAGTTTTGAAACAGATTTTCATCAAAGTGATAATGTGATTCACTAATCGTTTGATAAGATGTTTGACCTATGTGCTTAAGATGCTTTAATTTAAATGGATGATGAATTCCATAGTTAGCAGTTCGAGTGCCATCTTCAGGAATACACCATTCATACCCATGCTTAGCCGCTATACCACGCAAAGCAGCATATTGGAAAAGTTGATTTCCAAATCTTCCATTCACACCAAGACGATTATAACTGATCATAGATTAATAACAAAGAAAGGTTCTGTAATGTTGTCTTTATTATCAACAAACTTTACTCGATCACCATATGATGTCATCAAATGATCACTGACCTGTTCAGTGACACGTCGATCACTCAGAATGTAAACTGAATGACCTCGATCAAGAAGATCTAAACAGAGACGAAACTGTTGACTTTCTGTAAGAATATCAGTTCCTTTTTTATAGGTGATATACTCAAAATAATATGGAAGACGATTCTTATTCATCTTCTCATAGTAGTCACAAACAAACACAGCATGTTGTTTGTTGATATTGTCAGTAACTGTTCCAAGATTATACTCCAAACCAACGCTTTGTGCAAATGCAGCAAATGATCGGTTATCTCTTGGGAGACATGGGCCGCCATATCCAAATCCATAGTTCATATATTTTCTACCAATTCTACTGTCAGTTCCAACTGCAGTCAGAACCGCAGTGATTTCATCACCACATCCAGACTGCTGAAGAACATCACCAAGCATATTTGCATAACTGATCTTAGTGGTTAAGAAACAGTTAATGGCAATCTTAGTTACTTCAGCTGCAGTGGTGGACATTGTACAGACGATTGCCCTAGTGACTTGGATTTTTTCATACAACCTTCGGATATCTGCAATGATGCTGTCATTATCTTCTAAGGTATCACATCCAAGTAAAATCATATCAGCAGTTCTGAGATCATTAATGATCGAACCCTGAGCAATAAATTCTGGATTATAGAAAACCTTCACACACTTTGGAAGTTGCTTTTTAAAGTTTTCACAATCTCCTGGATTTGTAGTACATCCTATGACAAAATATTTTCTTTTTGGATTAGTAGTTACTTCTTCTTTAATATCCTCTATAACATTCCAAACTGAAGAAACATCATAAGATCCATCTTCAAGTGAGGGAGTATCTACGAGAGTATAAATTAAATCACACTCTTTTATGACTTCTTTATTATCTGTTGTGGCCCTAAAATTTGTAGAGCACTTAAGAAAGTTTTCTACTTCAGGTTCGTTAGTTTTGATCTGCCGATTGTTTAGATCCTTTACATAATCTTCCCTGATGTCGGATACAAGGACATCATATCCTGCTGCTTCACATAGCAGAGCAAAACAAATACCAAGTCTTCCAGCGCCAATAACTCCAATTTTCATAGTTTAAATGTTGGGATAGGTTTCATTTTATGTTTGTTTTGGGAGTTGAACTTTTGATATTGTTTGATTGCAGTTCTTTGCTCATCTGTCACAGGGTTTCCTATCCATTGAGTCAAAGTATCTGGCGTGGCAAGTGGAGAATTACAGACTCCAGATTCCATCACCCACTCAAGCATTTCATAAGATGTTCCAATCTGTTCTTCATCAGTTCTTCCGTCTTCCCAGAGACCATCTGTAGGTTGTGCATCAATAATACGTTGATCTACACCAAGATGCTTTCCAAGTTCCCATACTTCAGTTTTATAAAGATCGGCAATGGGAGCAATGTCAACTCCCCCGTCTCCATATTTAGTATAGAATCCTACACCATAATCTTCAACTTTATTACCAGTGCCAACTACAATACCACCCACAGTTCCAGCGACTTGATACAGTGTTACCATGCGAAGACGTGATTTTGTATTAGCATTTGCAAGGGCATTACTTGTATATTCTTTACTATCAGTCCACCAGTTTAGACTATGCACAAACTTTTCATAAACACTTGAAAGTTCTACACGAATTCTAGTAACATTGCTGTAATTACTTTCTAACCATTTTGTGTGGTCGTCAGACAGCCGATCATTATCAACACTTGAAAGTAAAGGCATTGAAAGGACATACGTTGGCAGTCCAGTCTTTGCACAAAGAGTAGAAACTACTGCAGAATCAATGCCGCCAGATACACCAACGACAAGTGCTTTGATATTAAATTGTTCAGTGTAATCCTTTAACCAAGAAACAATACGTGTTTCAAGTTCAGAATAATTTTCAATTCGATTCATTGTTTTGTTTTTGAATTTGCAATTCAATCCAAGAGTATGTTTTTGCAATACCCTCTTCAAGAGTCATGGAGTAATCCCATCCTAACTCAGACCGAATAAGATCGTTGTTACTATTGCGACCACGTACACCTAGAGGGCCCTCAACATGTCTTTTAGTAATTGATTTACCAGCAACTTTAGCAGCAGTATCTGCAAGTCGATTGATGCTTATCATTTCTTCGGAACCAATATTTACAGGGCCCAAAAAGTTAGAATCCATCAAACGACGAGTTGCTTCAATACATTCGTCAATGTAAAGGAATGAACGAGTCTGCTCACCATCACCCCAGATTTCAACTTCACCACCAACGGCAGATAGTTCTGCAACCTTACGGCACATAGCAGCAGGAGATTTTTCTTTACCACCAATCCATGTGCCCTCGGGCCCAAAAATATTGTGATAACGAGCAACCCTTACAGGAATATCGTAGTTGCGATTATAAGCAAGATACAATCTTTCGGAGAACAGTTTTTCCCATCCATATTCTGAGTCAGGCTCTGCAGGATATGCGTCTTCTTCTTTCAATCCAGGATTGTTGGTATCCATTTGTGCATATTCTGGATATATGCAAGCAGATGATGAATAGAAAATTTTTGTTTTGTTCTCATTCAGTCTTTGATTTAAATTCAAGACAGATCTAAGAACATTCAAATTAATTGATGCTGAGTTATTCATCACATCTGCATCATGATCGCCAGTAAAAATATATCCAGCACCACCCATATCAGCAGCAAACTGATAAATCTCATCGAAGGATTGCCCTTCAACTTCTACAACTTTTTGTGTAAGAAGTTGTTCAGTTAAGTCTCCCTGAACAAATTCATCTGCTGATGTCAAAGAATATTCTGGATACTTTACATCTACACCTCGAACCCAATATCCTTCAGATTTGAGGCGTCTTACCATGTGACCTCCAATAAAGCCACCAGCACCCAGAACAAGTGCCTTCTTTACATATTGACTCATAAAACAATCAAATCTTTCTTTATATATTACACAAAAAAAGGGAGTCTGTCAACCCCCTTGTAACTCAGGCTCGCCACCAATTCTTTATCTGGAAATTGGAAACCAGGCGGGGTTGCCCCATCCGCACCACTTGCTTTTGGGAGAAGCAAGAAACCAATAGGGGTCGTATTGACTCCACCAGTACTGTTTAAGTCCATCCGTGACTAAGGGGGGTTTACTCCCGACCAGGGTTTTTAAAGACTCTCCATGTCTTCATCATCTTTGACATAACAAGGAACTCTATCTGGATCAAGCCATTTAGTATATTCAAAGTCTTCTATCGCAGTCAGGAGTTGCATCTGATTATCAAGAAGATACATGTCACGAAAACGTTTAGTCCAACTATCTGCTTTTTGAATGCGATAATCAGGGAATCCGTTATCAAGAATCTCACATTCAATATATCGATATGGGAATCTTTCAAGAATGACTTTCATGCCACCTCAACAGTTTCAAGATCTTGTGCAATATACTCCATGAGGATTTCATAATCATCAAGAGGATCACCAGAAAAGACTACACCTTCGTTCTCATAATAACGACGAACCTTTTTGAAAAGTTTCGGATTCTTTACATCAAGGTAGAACTCGCCGTTGGAGGCACCACGAAGAGTTTGAACGTCTTTCTTGAATTTTGTTGTAAGAGTCATTGTTTTGAATGTTGACCTTAGTATTATAAGGGTTTGACAGGGTTTCTGTCAAGTAGGACTGCTGAGACTTGAACTCAGTTCACACCGTTATAAGCAGTGGGCCTTAACCCATAGGCGACAGTCCCAAGTGTCACGATCCTTCTTCGTGATCAGTGTGGATGCGTATGACTTCATCATCCACTTTAACATCTTCGAATATTTCTACGACTTCTTTGTAAGGAACCATAACAACGTTTCCGTGCTCACTTGTTATAATAAACGATTCTCCATTTTCTACTCTATCCAACAAAGAATCAAAGTCTGCTTGGAATTCTTCTATAGTGAATGATTGGAGTTCTTGAGTCATTTTCGTAAGTAAGTTTTATAAATCGGGGTGACACGATTCGAACGTGCGTCCTCAAAGTCCCAAACTTTGCCGTCTACCGCTGACCTACACCCCGCCGCCACCGTTATTTATTTTGGTGTGTAACCATTATACCTATGATTGGGGCAATGGTCAAGCCCGCCCCGCAAAGACCTAACCAAACTGGACTACCTGCTAGTGCTTCTATGAGATGGAACATTAGTATCCCCTCCAAGTTTTAAATTCGTAGTAAA
>Ga0194115_10007822_pt1 | contig 10509 bp, 6 predicted proteins | sample TA2MahsurfametaG_3_FD_148656 | JGI IMG/M metagenome (GOLD analysis project Ga0194115, IMG submission 148656) | Freshwater microbial communities from Lake Tanganyika, Tanzania - TA2015002 Mahale S4 surface | ecosystem: Environmental > Aquatic > Freshwater > Lake | place: Tanzania: Lake Tanganyika... | reverse complement strand
AGCCGAAGCTTGTATCCACCTTCGCCGCAATGCATCAGCGCTTTTCTTTCTGGAACTCTTCATGAACGCACGATTCGGAAAGGTCGGCGAACTTTTTGATCAATTCAGTGAAGGTTCGACTGATTCGCTTTCCATGGATCGAGCGAACGAAATAAGTGGGTCTCAGCAGTCTCAATCTACCATGACTCTCATTGAAGGGGAGGAGGACTCCATTCTCCGTACTCTATCAGTCGCTTCTAGCAGCTACAAGTTCATGGGGGAAGATGATGCCCACGAAGCCGTAACAATCCAGAGTGGGACAGTGAAATTCCACGCCTTTGGATGGGATGTTAGGCTTTCCAGCCAGGGTCGTCGAGACCCGTCAGGTCTTTTAAGGTCGCTGAACACTGTCTCGCACTTTCAGACGAGACGTGAGGTGGCTCTGGTGGCTGACTCGATGGAGTCTCTCGAATTTCACACGTTGCTCCGCTCCTTTATCGACGGTCTTGTTGCCGATTCGAGGAGTGTCCAGTCAATGGATCGCTTGGAGGCTGAAGTTCTAGTCGAGAAGTGGCACGAGGAAGATCTGAGGCGAACTCTTTGGGATTCTCTGGCATCTCAAAGCGTGGGTGACTCTACCATCCCTGGGGAAAGAGACATCGAGACACGCTCGGCCATCGTCATCCTTCAACGAAATTTAGGCTTACCAATAGGTGGCTATTTTGGGGCCATGGCAGGTGCTTTGGACTCCTTTCGAAAGGACGACTTCGACTCTTGCTGTAACTATCTCTTGGAAGGACGAATCAATGCAATATCCGAGATCTCCAGATTGGGCGGGCTTGAATCGTCGGTTTCTGGTATTGCATCAGTAGTCGAAAAGCTACGTGCATTAGAATTGTTTGAGGAAGTCTTCGTTCCGGAAGGAACGTTCGCAAAGCAGCTCAGTCGATCCATGCAGATACGGAATTTTGAGAGCAACCTAGGGTTGATGCTGCACTCGTTTCAGGAAACTGCTTCTACTTCAGAATTCGATGGAATGGATAGACCTTTGTTGTTTGTTTGGCTGAAGGAAGTCTGCTTGAGCACCGCGTATGCGAAGAAACGCCTTGCCTGTGCGCCAGGTAGGCAGGACCTGCTGGAAGTTCTGATGGCGCACATGTGCATTTCTGCAGTACACGCCCGAGAGCTTGGTAGACCCTTTGTTGCCGCCGAGGCCATTCAGAGACTACACGCACTTCTCAAAGACAGTGGGGCCGTCAGCGAAATCAACGATGATGATTCTCGAAACAAAATTCTGCTCCTCCGACTTGAGGAATCAAAGATTCTCGAATCGCAAGGAGACTTCAAGGGAGCCATTAAGAAGTCACAACAGATCGTCGAGCTTCTTTCGAAGCGGGAACCGCTGAGTAGGGGCTTACAGCATGTTTTGACGGACGCCCAGCTTTGCTGCGGGACATGGCTTACCAAGTACAAGCTTCGACATGCCAGTAGCGTGCTGGACAGCTATCTGCAGCCAGCAGCGCGTAGGGCTCAACTGCTACTGGAAACCTCCAGAAATGGCGACGACGCTCGAAATGCGGACAAGGTGGCACAGGCAAATATGGCCATTGGTCAGATTGTATCAGGTCTATACTCAGCCTTGGTCGTCCGCGTTCAGAGCAGTGAGTGGCGAACGTCCTCAAGTACAAGGCACCTGAAAAGTGAACTGGCGAGGTGTGAGCCTCTCCTTCATGAGGCTGATACGACAAGAAAACGTGCCAAGAAAAATTCGAAGCAACAAGATTCATTAAACAAAAAATGGGAAGAACTTTTCATCTACTGCGAGCATCTCAGAAAGGATCTCCAGCGTACAGAAGAAGAGCGTCAAAACGTCATCGATTCTATGCACCGGTATCTGCGTCTGGCAGTCGAATCGTACGCGGCAGCCCTAGCCCTTGCAAGCACGCCTACTGTGGAGGATCTATTCCAACCTGTATCTCAGCTGATGTCCTTATGGTTCGATAACAGCAGCTGGGAGGAACAAACTGAAGAAGGCATCAATCTTTTGATGGACAGAGCCTTCGAGAAGATCCCGACGTTTCGTCTGGTGACATTTTCGAATCAATTGTTCTCCCGAATCGAAAAGACGGATGAGACATCGAGAGGCGATAGATTTCAAATTGTCCTACAGAATTTGGTGTACCGAATGTGCTCCGATCATCCATACCACTGTCTTCTCCCCCTTTTGTCATTGGCAAATGGGACCAAAGTTGGTGCTGGTGTGAGCGGGCGACATGTGAAAGACTACCTTGAGAATGTCGGGAATTCGAAGGTGGATCCAGCCAATTCTATCATTTCAAGACTCGAGAAGGAAGCAGCACCGTACCTAGCCGAACTCTTGGGTGGATATATTCGACTGACTGATGGGTACATTGACTTGGCAGGAGCCGATACTTCTTCGTTTCACAAAAAGATGACGAAGAATATTTCTTTTTCCACCGTCACTTCGCGTGGTTCCGCACCGTTGGACAAATGTCTTGGGCGTCAAGTCGGTAAGGGTTCCTTTTCGCCGGCTATCTTCACGTCGCCACCGCATCTCCAGCCGAACGCTCAATACCACGAAAGCGACGGCAGCCTCATTGGAGGTGAAAGCATCACCGGCTTCAGATCGACATTTGATATAACGGAAACAGGACTTCATCGACCCAAGATCGTTGTGTGCTACGGATCGAATGGGGGTGAGTACCGGCAGCTAGTGAAGGGAGAAGATGAAATTCGTCAAGATGCAATCATGTCCCAAGTTTTTAAGGTCGTCAACAGTCTCATGGCAAGACGGAGACCAGAATCCGATAGAAAGACGGGCCCAAGATCCTTGTATCACCCACTTCGTATGGCAACCTACAACGTCATCCCGTTGAGTCCTGCTAGTGGTGTGCTAGAATGGGTCGAGAATACAACTGCATTTGGCGATATTATTTTTGGAAGATTCGCAAAAACTGCTGATGTCGGTCTTCATGCAAAGTATTACCCGAAGGAATGGAATTACTTGTTATGCCGGAAACACTTTGCTGGATCCCCAGAAAGCCAGAAGCTTACGACCTACGAAGTCGTTTGTCGTCATTTCTCGCCATGCTTTCGATTTTTCTTCGTGGAGCAGTTTGGACATGACATGATGAAATGGCATTCTGCGAGGATGAGGTATATTCGATCTGTTGCAGTAAGTAGTATGGTGGGTCATATCCTTGGCATTGGTGATAGGCATACGAGCAACATTCTTGTCCATACTCAAACTGGAGAAGTTGTTCAAATCGACTTTGGAATCGTTTTCGAGCAAGGAAAGGTGAGTTTCAGAGCAGCTGGTTTGGGTGGAATTCAGGTGTTCATCCTTCTAACATTTCTTGTCTTTTAAGCTGTTACATACTCCTGAGCGGGTACCCTTTCGTCTAACGCGGAATATGGTGGATGGAATGGGCCCATGTGGAACAGAAGGCACCTTTGTTCGTTCGTCTGAACAAACCATGTCCGTGTTGAGAAAAAATGCAAGCACCCTGCTTACAATCCTCTCCGCAGTCGTTGCAGATCCTCTATACAAGTGGAGTGTGAGCCCAGTAGAGGGTATGAGACGGCAAAAGGTAGGCTCCGACGAAGAAGACTCATCGAATCATTTGAACGTTCGGGTCGACGACGGTGGTGGTGAACGAAGTGAGTCAGGAGATGATGACAAGAACGAGATGGGAAAGAAGGCGATTGCAAGAATCAATGACAAACTTCAAGGCTATGAAGAATCAACTTCCGGGGAACAGCAGGGCGTCGAAGGTCAAGTACAGCTACTGATCAATTCAGCAAGAGACGTCGAGAACTTGAGTCGGATGTACGTCGGATGGGGTCCCTATATCTGACCGTATCAACTACTGTAGTCAACAGGAACATGCCACAATCAGCATTTGTACTTAAAAGGGAACACTCAATCACTGTCAACGCCCATCGACTCCTCCACAGGTAGAACCCCCAAGTAGTATTTCCTTCGAACGGGATATGTATATACAGAGTCTTCTACTTCACAACTTGCTTTATCCTCTTCTACTCTTTAAATAGTTTTAGAAGATACGGAAGGACTTCTTACCGGTCTTCGCACGTTGGGATTCATGTGCCAAGACGTTGAAGCGGATAGTCTTCGAAAGAGGTCGGCACTGTCCCACAGTGACGATATCACCCTCCTTGACGGAAAAGGCTGGAGAGCAATGTGCAGCGACGTTCTTGTGTCTCTTCTCAAAACGACGGTACTTGGAAATGTAATGCAAGTAATCCCGTCGGATAATGATCGTTCGCTTCATCTTCGTCGAGATGACTTGTCCCTTGACGATTCTTCCACGAATCGAAACATTGCCAGTAAAGGGACACTTCTTATCGACATAGTTTCCCTCAATGGCAGCATCAGGAGTCTTGATTCCAAGACCGACACTCTTTACGAAGCGCATAGGCTTCAGCTTCGATGCCTGAACATTTCGCTTACGGGCTACGAAGATGGCATCCTGCTTTTGGTATGCCTTCTCGTTCTGGTCACACTCGACGTATTCCTTTGCAGCACGAACCATGATGAAAAATTCTTACTTTTCTATTTCTCTCTCCAAACCGAAAACACAACGGAACTGGAAAATGCAAGAAAACCGAAAACGAACATGATGAGAAAGAATCACATACTGATCTAAATGGCACCCCCCCAAACGAGATCGATGATCCCCAAGATTCATCGCACTAGCAATTCGGTATCGGATACACCCGGCCTAGATCGACTGCAACAACGGGAACCCGCCCTTCATCATAAAGATGGTCCCAGCTGCTGCTCCATGCGATAACATTCTACACGTTCGTTGCACAATAGCGACGAAAAGATATCACAGACGGACCGTCATGGTCGTACCTTGCTTTTGCTGTGCTCACTGATGGATGCAAACGCTGGTGGTACCGGGGTGTTGGATCAAGCAACAAAGCTCGACAAGAGGTTTGTTCGAGGGACGAGACGTCGAGCCAGTTACCACTTACTTCGAAAACTGTGGGGACTCTTTCAGCTCTTGTGTTGCGATGGACGGACGGAACGGAGATACTTATGATCGTATAGTTTTATCATACCCATAAACACTTGTACACATAGACACTTAACAACAAAAAAAGAGAAAAAAAAGAACCCAGAGATCTACCGTACATTTATACGCGAAGTTTTCTGGTCGTGCCATATGTGTGCATCATGTGCTTCATGTGTCTGCGGCACTGCAGGCGCACGAACGAACTTTAGGCATATACTAGAACGCTCCGGAGTTTGTCGCAAAGACACTCGTAATAATGGAACATTTATTCGTCTTTCCATCGGAGTCGTGGCTGGCCAGTGCGTCGGTGAAGAACTTTCACGTTGTCGCAGGCACCGCCGTTGTTCGGTTCCCTTTCCATGGACGTTAGGACATGGAAATCGGAATGGAGCGTGCGTCTGTGGGAAGGGTCGATGGTTCCCCTGTAAGTCGGGGTCGTCATCGCTCTTTCAGGCAACAGTAGAACATCCCATTGCGCCTCGCCACGTCTCATTGCATACCAGGTACAATTCAATTCAGGCTCATAGTTGGACAGCCTTACAGTTACGATCATTAGTCGTTAGAAGCAAAAAATGCAGTCTGGTCTCTTGAGCAATAAGCCATTACCTCCTTTGTTCTACTACATGGAATCGGGAGACTGGCCGAGGGCTATGGAACGAGCCAAGCGACATCCACGGGAAATCAAGTCTTGGGCGACTATTCGATCGAAATCAGAATCGAAAACACCTGATGGAAATGTTGCCGCCTCGAAAAGACTCGCGTTGCACCATGGCTGTTTCAAACTTCGACGTTCAGTCTACTCCGGAAATTCGCAAGAGAACACAGATACCTTTATCGAAGTGTGCAAATTCATTATCATGATTTTGGAGCTATATCCAGATGCAGCCAGTATGCGAGAATCTCGACACGGATGCCTTCCCCTGCATTTGGTAGCCTTTGCCTCGTGTACGTTACCCTCGGAACCCGCATCGGTTGCAAAGCAACCTGCGAACGCACTCGTCGCGCCGTCGTCGTCTTCGGGGAATGAATTCAAGTTTTCCCTTTCATCCTTGGCAGCAGCGCTTCCGGGAGTTGTATCAGTGGGTAGCGCCGGTCCGCTAACACGACCAGGTTCCGTCTCTCCCGCGAAGCGATCAGTGTCCGGGTCGTCGCAGGGGACCGTACAGACGACGATGACGGCAGGTATGTTGGAAGAAGCCGTGATTGGAAATCAAACCGACTATCACAAAAATGCGAATTCGAACCAAGCAGCAGCCCCAATCCAGCGCGGTCATGTTCGGTCAGGTTCTTCGGGAAGTCTTAGTGCTGAGTTCGTGGCTGCAGTTCATGCTGACTCTCCTTCGGTACAGCCGACGATGTCTGTGAGTATCGGAAACAATATCTTGATTTCGGAGAAGAGAGAAGAGTGGGCTGTCAAGGTTCTGAATGCTCTTCTAGATGCGTATCCTCGTGGCCTTCGCATGGACTCGGAAGGCGGCCGCTTGCCATTGCACACAGCATGTGCTGGTCGGGCCACTCCTCGAGTAGTTTCTACGCTGTTGACGGCCTATCCTGCAGCAGCACGCCACAGGAACAAGGATGGATTCCTTCCCCTGCACTTGGCGGCACACTGGGGTATTTCGCATCCTAATGTTGTCATCGCCTTACTCAAGGCCTACCCCGACGCGACGTTTGGTCGCAATCGCTGGGAACGTACCCCGTTGGAAGAAGCTCTTTGTATGGCTGGTGAAAACGGACGACCCCATCAAGCTTCTCTGGTGAGGGCACTCCGTAAGCATCCCTCGTATTGGACACGGCCCGTTGATCTTTTCCAAACCACAACTGCCCGATCGGGAAACCAGGTGGTGGACATTGACGAAACCTTGCCCAGTAATGACGACTCAGAAGATGACGCTGCATTTTTTGGACGGTATGTTTCTCTAGTCGTTCGCGTGGAAATATGTAGATGAAACAGGATCTGACTTTTTGCCTTCTTCGCAGTGACTACCGTGGCAGGGGCGGTAATAATCAGGTGGCGGCAGCTGCCAATCTCGATTTGGCTGGAATGATTCGGAACCAAAATTGGAAGGCTGTCCTCGCGAGATTGGAGGTAAATCCAGAAGAAGCCGAACAAGATTTGATGGTCATGACGCGCGGTGGGTTTACAGCAACGACTGGTTTCACACCTCTGCATTACGCGTGTGAGCGCCGACCTCCTGTGACAGTAGTCGAAGCCTTGATTTCGGCTTGCCCCCGAGCCATTACCACACGTGCAATGCCAGGTGGTGCTCTACCTCTGCACGTGGCTTGCACTTGGTATGCCCCTGTCGGCGTCATCAATGCACTCATCGTCGCCGATCGAAATGGATGCAAGACTCCAGATGAGCTGGGAAACTATCCGTTACATGCAGCGTGTTTCTCAGGTACATCAACCCAAGTATTTGATACTCTTCTTCGGGCCTACCCCAAGGCTGTTTTGGTGAGGAACCATCAGGGAAGTCTCCCCGACGAGATCACTAAGCGACTCAGACATGATGATCGAAAACAAATTTTGGCGTTGCTGGATGTCTGCAAGGAGCAGGTGTTGGCCAAGCGAGAAAAGAAGAATAAGAAGGATCGCGATGCCAATCGATCGACGGCGAGTCAATCTCACGTCATCGCGTTGAACACTCAAAGTGAAACTGGAGAGCAGGAGCTTGTCTGGGTTTAGTCGTGCAAGCTACAAACGGGCTACCAAGTAACAGTAAATACAAGAGGCTAAAAGTTTCAACTATTGGTCTAGACTCATTTATCTTGATCTTCCGTGAAGATAGATCGACGACGAGCGCGTTCGACGTTCACTTCAACAGGAACTGGCGGTTGATATTCGGTAGACGAAGCCACGGACATTATGGTCTTCAGCTCCTGGACGGCATGTGCCACAAATTCGTTTGTTCGCTTCGTGACTTTCACTTCGTTAAGCACACCGTCGCGAAGTAAGGAAAAGTTATTTTCCAAGGCTTCCATTTCGGCCTTCAATCGTAACTCGGTCTGGTTGACAAGATTCTCAAGCGCCTTGGCTTGTCGAATCAATAATTCGTTTTGTTCTTCCGCAATAGAACGCATCTGGAATTCTAGGTAGTCCACGCGCCCATTCCATTCACCTTTCCTTTCATCATAGTGTGAACCAGATCGTTTCGAAACACCAAGAACCTGAAGCATGAACCGCAAGACAAGTCCGTCTTCGCCGCTTGGAGTGGTGTTTTCCTTGGGACTATCCGACTCTCGAGAATTCATTGCTAAAAACGCCGTGATGACCACGAAGAACACACCATTCGCAACGACACTTGCAAGACTGAAGTAGGTTGCATCCCGTTCGCCTGCGGCATAACCGATAAGCTCTGCGACAGTCCAGATACTTATCAGCAGCACTGAAAGAGAAAAAAACAGGACCGAGGCACGACTCCAGTTCTGAAAAACCCGTCCACTAGATCCCCAGCAACTGTAGAGTCCGGACTGTACTTGCGGAGTCTGCCGATCTACCTTTTGCAGTAGATTCTGGAATGCTACCAGTTCTGCGACGAGCATGACACGTGCACGCCCAAACAGATGCTGCGATCGCAACAGACACCTCTCATATGAGTCCGAGGCGACAGCGATCAAAACGTTCAGCAAAATTACCGTCACCAAGAAACTATATACTACCACCAGAAAGACTGAGAAAGCGGTCACAAACTGCTTCCGCTCAAAGTTCCCAAAATCACCGAGAAGGATAGTATAAACTCGAAGCATGTACTCAGTCGGTTTACACTTCATGTCGTCTCCTTTACCTTCTTCAGTAGCACAAGAAGATGAAGCCAAGAGGGTGAAGAACATTTGGGAAAACGATATTACGAGAGTCACCAGGATGACACAAAACCAGGCAATGTCCTTAGTAATCTGGATAATTGCCAAGACGAAAGTGGCCAAATGTGTGTTGATTGCCTTGAGCAAGCTGAGCACACGAAGCCATAGAAGGCCAGTGGTGATAGCCAGAAGCCCACGCAGAAGTGAATTGTCATCAATACCTTTTTCCATGATTGTAAAGTTATATCTCATGGCAATTGTCGAGATCAGCGCCAACGTCACAGAAATGGCATCAATCAGATACCACGAGGACAAAAAGTATCTTCGAGCTTTCGAGGAGATCAGCATAAAACTAACCGTTTTTCCAATCTCTCGAATCAAAAAGTAAAAGATTCCACTGTTGGCAACGTATATCCACTGTAGGACTGTTTTCGTCGATGCCCCTTCGATCATCTTGTTCACGGCATATCGAAACCCAATGATGAGAACAGCAAGGAATATCATGTCACAGATGATGATCGTCAAGGCAAATGGACGTGAAACCATTCGAGCCGAGACTTGTTTTACAATGTAGGTCGTCGATGCCTCCTCGATACCGCGATCGTTGAGTCCCAGAAGCGACGGAATGAAGTCTTGAAGTCTACTAATTTCGTCAATCACGAGTTGATGTTGTGATCGCATTTGCAACTGAGCCGATGATTGCTGAGCGGAAGGTCTAGTACTGCTGGAGACACTTTCCATAGACGATTCACACTTTGTGAGTTCGTCAGACAACAACTTCAAATAGTCGACCGCACGTCTCGCCGATGTCCGATCGCTACTCTGAAGCATCTTGGTGAGCCATGGCCCGACCGAGCTCTTGCTTAACATCAGTCGTCGCACGAACGAAGATGATAGTGCAAATGTTCTGTCGGTGTCATCGTCGATTATCAAGATAGTCATGAGTATATCGGGGAGAGATGCCATGGTTTCTGCGACTGTTGCTGAGACGTTGACCGAACCATAACGGTGTTCGAAGTCCTTTAGTGCACTTTGAGCGGCCAAAAAGGCCCGATCATCAGTGCGGGGCTTGTCTACACGTGGACCGGCCGATTTTGACAATTGTTGATAATGTTCTACTTCATCCAAGCATGTGGAAAGCATTTGAAGGGAGAATCTGGCTTGCGGGGTGAGCTGGACTTTTCTCTGAAAGCCTCCGTCTCTGTCGTTGCTGGAGAAAGGAACTCCAGCAATACTCCCCAGGAATCTCACGGGAGAGAAGATGGCATTCCGACTTTCTCCTCGTTCCATGTTGTTGGCGGCTTTGGATGAAGGACTTGCGTCCATCATAGCAAAGCCACTAGAAAGGGCATTCGAAGTGAGACGAGCGAATTTGGCCGTGGATTCCCAGACGTTGTTCATCGCTCCGGCATAGGGAAAGCCGAGAGCGGAGACGATGTTGGTAGGTTTCTCCTCTTGATGCTCAGTGATCCATTCTGATAAGGCCATTTCGAATGGTAGCATATTTTGGCCGTCCTTGATCATAAGTCCATCGGGATTGGCTGGCAACAGGTCTTCAACGATAAATTGTAGAACCTGCTTTTCCAATTGATTTCCCTCTAGTTCAGTGCTTGCCTGCTTAAGAATCTGCGCTCCTGATCCAGATCCATCATCGCTTCCGTCA
>Ga0194115_10007821_pt1 | contig 10509 bp, 13 predicted proteins | sample TA2MahsurfametaG_3_FD_148656 | JGI IMG/M metagenome (GOLD analysis project Ga0194115, IMG submission 148656) | Freshwater microbial communities from Lake Tanganyika, Tanzania - TA2015002 Mahale S4 surface | ecosystem: Environmental > Aquatic > Freshwater > Lake | place: Tanzania: Lake... | reverse complement strand
GACGACGACCGTCCAACAAATATTCTACAATTACGACCATGACGACAACACGTAGTACAGGAGATGTCTACGTCCCGACGATGGACTATCAATTGCAATCTCAGAGCAAGACGTACTACTTAAGATCTGAAGATGGCCATCAAACGAAGACGGCATTGACTTGTTCTCCACAACAAGAACAACACCAATCTATTCGTGACGATGAATGGAATCTTTTTCATCCCGACCCAACAACTTCCGATGGGGTAGTGGATACAAACACCAGCAAGGATACATCCAACGAAAGCATGAATGGACTGGATTCTTCAGTATCCTCCCCTTCATCATCAAGAACAGCAACCACCAAAACAACAACAACAAAAACAAAACCAGCTCGACGACGATTATTAATCGGCTTGACGAGTGGATATGACAAGTATGCTGAAATGTTAACTCTGACCGCCCATGTTGCGGAATTGTATGCCTCTTACCTTATGAACCATGAAGAAGAAGACTATGAAGACATCGATGTGACGGTGGTCGTCTTTCAGGGAATGGCCATTCATCTACGTATCCAACTTCCTTCGGAATCATCAACGTCATCATCATCCTCTGGAACGGTATGGTGTTCTCCCCCTCCTAGTTATGCCTCCTTGAACAAAATCCGTGTCCTCTTTTATGCCATGGATCATGCTCCCCTGGAATATGATTTCCTTCTCCTGTTAGATGCCGACATCCTATTGGTCGATTGGGAGTATGATATTACTCAACTCCTTCAACCGATAGCATCATCATCATCAACCTCGAAGAAGGATGAGGAGCAATCCACCTTTTCTTCCTTACCTCTATTGGCAGCACCCATTTATTTCTCTGACAAAATTGATGAGAATCTAGATACGAAGAAGGAGACCGAAGTACCGCCGGTTTCATCATCGACCTCGTTCACCAATTCTACAACAAATGATTTTCAAGTCGATTCGAGAATTACCCTATGGAATTTACATCATCCTGAAATCAAATCGGTAGCCATTTCATGGTTCCAACAAAGTAAAGATGCTGCCGTCCATGGTACCTATCAAGGCGATCAACGTTATTTACAATCGGCACTCCTCCAGTCGACGACGACGACCACCACAACGACAAAGTCAAGCGATAGTAGCAGGAGTAGTACTACTACATCAATCCCCCCCACCCTCCTTCAACCGATCATTAGCAATAGTGGTGATGCTGCTGACGGCCATTCATTCTTTCAACATTTTCAGGGTCGTAGTCGATTGGATGATTGGCAGGAACGTTATGATCAACTCACCGAGGCATATGGACAGTTGTGTGAGAAGTATGATTGTTCCTTGGTTTCTCAAAGCGAATATCCAACAGTTGATCTATGAAACTCCAAAACGAGAAAGACAGGACAGAGCAGAGCCTTTTGGATGGTTTTGTTTATGGCACAGTTTCACATTGTTTGGCTTGTCTTTTTCTCCGCCCGGGGGGGCGAGGACCACATGGTCCTGATTCTTCCCTTCTGCACCCCTTTCCCTCCCATGGCCTGTAAAGACCGTGGCTTCTGGACACCCCTCCCAAGTTACGAAAATACTCATCTCTACTTCCTTTACCACCATGATACCCAGCGGTACCATCTCCATGATACACATCGGTGCCATCTTTCTACTCGTGTCCTTTTGACGTCGTGTCTTGGGTTTTTTGAAAACAGGCAAACACTATCTCCCCCCCATTCGACACCTCAACGACGTCAGCGGTAAGCGTATACATTATATATTTGGGATGAAATTTACTTTCATTCTCTATCATCCCGGTAAAGTAGCAATAGTCTATTTTCTATGAAAGTTTGCATATACGTACTTACTGGGTAAGGTTCAAACTCGATACATATCATACCTATTGTGATATGTCTAAATCACCGATGGAGGCATATATATTCAGCTCTTCAAAATCGTTGGTCGACATATGCTATGGCAACGGCGAGCAAGACAAGCCAAAGATCCGATCATATACTGTACAGTAGGGTACGGTAGTTGAAATCGCCTGACGGCAGATTTTACCATCGTTGCAGAACCCCATCGCAATATTTTTTGTGAGAAACGAAGACTTGGGAAACCTTTTCGATCATAACAGTAGAAGAGACCAACAATCACTCCCAATATCCATTTGTTTCTTTTTAAGCGAAGTCTCCCAAGAACACATCGCGACTGACGACGTCAAGAACAAAAGGGAGAAGTTTGAAGTTGCCGTTGCGATACCTCAAAAATGGATGGAGAAACCGACAATCAGAATTACAGTTATCTACCCATGTCGGAGGATGAAGCCGCCGCCCGTCGTATGACGATTACGACATCAAATCTGAGTAATTCGACATCACCACCACCACCCGATCATCAACACCTACCGTTCTCATCGTCATCATCCACTCTACAGACAGTGGGAGATCGAGGATTTGGTAGAAGTAGTAGTACCCATACGACTACAAACACCACGGCACCGAACAAAAATATCCTAATTTCATTTGCTGGACTTCAACCATCGACATCCCAATCGAAGAATGATCCCCATCGGGGGACTTCGAAACCCGATAATATCCTTGCGCAAGAACTCGCGCTAAGTGCATTGGAAATCGTCCAACTCCGATTGGTCCTAGCACAGACGAATGGAAGGGATTTATCAAGTATGAAAACGAATCCAAGTACGGATAGTGATTATCCCGTCTTTCAAGAATCGACACATGCTTGGGCAGTCTTTGCAGATAATCCCCAAAAGCGTGCAGGTCCTTGGGAACGCCTAGTGGGGTCATTGATTATTGTCTTCCAACTCTTCGCGTATTACATATTCGCAGCAGAAGCGATTGAAGACTTCAAAGCGGGGAATGTCCCCGTCATGATTGCACATCAGTCCTGTATCGATTCAGAATTAAATCCTCGTGATAGCTTTCAATGTGAGGCCGAATTTACGAATACGATGGATGCCTTTGTGGCATTTACAATGTTGGGAATTTTCTTAGCGCATGATATGCTTCAGGCGATGACAGCTATACGGGATGCACCCCTGGGGATCCCCATCCTCTTTGCGATATTTGCTGGTATAGAGGTCATCTGTGCCTTCCTAGCAGCAAGCATTGCCGTCAGTTATAATTTATTTATTGGAGAAGTTACGGATGCTGTCGAAGTCGGTGTGGGTCTCTTATTCATTCGTGAATTGAGTCAACAAACCTATCATGGGATTGGATCCGGAAAGACGAAACAATTCCGTAATTTCTTGCTAATGGTCATGGTTTTGGTCGGAATTGGAATGATTTTGGACCCATTAACGGCTAAAATCTTTGCGGGGTACGTTCAATGATGAAATGATTTGATTTGATTTGATCGACGTATCATCCGAACACGGGGAAGAAGAAACAAGCCAAACGGCAAAGGATCTTCCATGAAACAGTCGGGAATATCACTAAGAAAGGAGGAGAAGATGAAATCGAAACAAACGACTTCAGGCCAAGTCCGGTTCTTTTGTCTCTATTCGAAGTCTTCGACACCGGATTTTTGTCGCATCGCATCTTGAAGACACAGTACTCGTAGACTATCCCAGAACAACCACTGGTACTTGTGAGATGAGGCGACCCCTGTCAAGCGATGATGTACGGTAGTCGTCCTAGCACTTTGTCAAATTTTCTTGAGAATGATAAAGGGATTGCTAGACTTCGATACGACTAGTCTCATGACTATGAAGAATCTTGGATATACATCCATTTACAACAAACCCCAGGATTCATTCTGGTGTCCCTTTATTCACCCCATAGAATGGACCAAAGAGTGTGTCCTAGCAATAGTCGCTGTTCTTGCAGTCAAGGCTCCCGTGGTCACTGTCGACTATTTCAAGCAAATAGCTCATGTTGGCTTTCGCTAGGGATTGGCTCTGTTGAAAACTCGTTACTACATAATGTATATACCCTACTATAGTAGATATGCGTATGTCACAGTCACTGTCATATCACAGTCATGCCGCAATCCACAGACAGATGTTTTCGTGGTCGACTGAGTCAGTCTCATGCACTACACTCGTTGACGTGGCTTGTGTTCATTGACTGATTGGCGAGAGAAATATCCTGTGAAGTGTGAAGTCTAAAAGAGTGTGGAGAACTATTCTACAACGACACTCCACCCAAAAAAGGTTGGCCTTATACCACCTAACTCCTTCTTCACTTACTCAAGAGTAGGAAGAATCCTCCTGGAGTTACTACAAGTCTTCTGTTCCTGAAGCCTCCTCTGGAATTACCTTTCATCTTCCGTCTCCCTGTTTTCCCCTCGGCATTTAGCCCCTTTTGATGATTCGGTCGACGACCTTCCTCCTCCTTGTTGGGATCTTCTTATCCTCCACGACCTTCGCCGTTGGGTTTCTTTTTCAATCACCATCCTCGTCGTCATTGTCGTCTTCATCATCGACAACAACAACGTCTAGGAGGATGGTAGCTACATCGTTGGTAGTTCCCTCGGAACGTGACGCTAAATATGGCAATAAGAATATGGCACAATACCTCGTTGATTTGAATGATGCGAAGGCAACTTTTGATTTTTGTGGTGGGATGATGTTTCAACTCGTCTTGAGTGATGCCTTGAGATCCCACCTACTATCAATCCAAGAACAACAACGACAAGCGACATCTTCGAGTGTTGTCAATGTGGCGGATTCTACGACGTATCGTATGCATCGACTAGAGGGATATGAACAATCTGCGAAAGCCGATAATTTAGGAATCTTTCATGGACGTGAAATTCGTCAAGTACCATGGGCAGAAGGAGGGAGAGGTTTTGTCTTACATTTGAGTTTAGCAGATGGACAAGATCCTGAGGGATGGACGGCACAGGAAATTGCAGGATATGATGGATGGGGACATGATAGTGGTCGAGATTGGAGGATAGGACCACGGTTAGAAAAGGAGGGATTTACCAACTTTTGTACAAAATTTGGACCCCAATCCTTCGCATTGCATCATCGATTTTATTTACATATGGATACTCTGAATCGTATGTGGTTATCGGCGGAAGATGGTTGTGAAGGTACCCCCGCGAATGTCAACCCAATTTAAAACTTCTTCCAAAAGCTGTTGTAAAAGGGCCCCCAAAAACCCGGGATTTCAAGTTTTGGTACCGTGTATATTCCCATGCGAAACTCCAAGAATAATCATTATGTAAGAACAGTGGCTAGAAATGAAGTTAACAACATGAATTAATCTTAAGTATCACAAATGCAAATGTGTAGTATCTACGTTTTTTAAACCTCAAGGCTTTGAAGATGACCTCGATGACGTGCCTGATAAGACGACTCTTGTGTATAGCAGCTATACCGTGCGGCAATCAAATCATAATGGACACAAGAATCGAAACGAAGTTGTTCCTCCTGTTCTTCAAGGACGGCCCACTTCGCTGAATGCATCATCTGATGGCTTCGCATTTTCTCCATATGGAACTGTCGTTCCAGACCAAAATATGATTCCGTTTCGAGATGTAATGGGATATTTTGAACTAACTTTTCCACAATGGTCTGATTGTGTTGTCGCATAGCTTTGTATTCTGCTCGACGATACCAACAGGCCTCCTTCTCACTTGCACTATATTCACTGACGTGAATATGTTCCTGAGTCTGAGTACATGCCGATCCTTGGGAAAATCGTACTTTCCTTCGTGAAGAAGGAGAAGAACACGAAGACGACGAAGAACAACTGTCGTCGCATGAAGAACTTGACGCCTTGGCGAATGAGGATGGATTGGAGTAGGCCCAAGTGTCGAGGGGTGCCCAAAGGCCCATTCGAGGCTTGAATTCAAATGTAGTTGCACTGCCAGAGAGAAAATCGGAGCGTGGGGCCATGGTGGTGAAGGATGTGGTTAATATGTTTGGGGGAAAAGAAAGTGTGATTGTGTGACTTGCTGTAGAACCGGCAGGTTGGTTTATGGATTCCCTGCATAGAGCGATTTTTCCGGATCGATTGTTCTTGCACCGGGGTATATACATCCGGTACCGGACACCCCAGCAGGGTTCCACGATGTTCCGAGAACGGCGTACGGAAACTCCGACGGGATCGCGGTTCACCGGCATGGCGGAGTCACGAGCAGGAAATTCAAAGGCTACATGCGGTAGAAGACCAGGCGGTACACGAAAATCCCGGACCATACACTTCAATGCTTCTCTGTTCTACTTTATCTCAGGTCTTGATCGTGGGGCATAGTCGGACTAAGCGAAGGGGAAAAAGAGTTCCAAAATACACGTAGGGAAGGGGGATTTTGTCAATAATCGGGACGGAATTTTTTCTGTGAACACTATTGCCCACATGACTACAATGCCTTTTGAACGATGGAGTTCTCTGACGCAGACCAATGAGATTGAGGCCCAAAGGATGATGTTCGACGTAGGGCATAATGAAGCAGTCATTGTATCTACGTAGAAGACTTATAGAAATGAATTTGTTCGACCTCTTGTCGCGACGTTTTGCATGCCTCTCTTCGTTGTTTTGTCTGCAAACACCCATTTTCGCTTTCTCCGATCTGTCCTCCTTTACTGTGAGATTCGAAGTCACTGTCACTACTACTATGCTATATGAAAAATCGAGAGGAGAAAACAGGTCTGATGCTTCGAATATGATAAAGCCAAGTTGTTCCAATCAGCTACAGCAGCGTCTAATTGCAGTCCTAGATGTTCCAGGAAATCAAGTTTGTTGTGAATGCGAAGCACCCAAACCAACCTGGGCATCCATCATCCTTCCACCGGTTGGGGCGAAGGATGACAGACCCATGGGAGCCCTTGTTTGCTTTCATTGTGTGGGATCACACCGAAAACTAGGCGATCATATTTGTGTGTTGCGGTCCCTGACACTTGACGAATGTGAGTGACCCGGCAGAAATGTTTGTGGATGCCAACCGACTCACCCAAATGTGAAATTTTCCTATTCTTGCACGAAAGGGGTAGAAAAGGAACTTGAAATTCTAGGAGACGGAGGAAATGTAAGAATTAATGCAGCCTTTGAGGCCATCCTTGCCTCGCGAAGACGACAACATGGGAAACCAAATCCGAATTCCGAGGTGGGAACTCGCGACTTGTTTGTCAAATCGAAATATCGCGATCAAGAGTTTTTGAACATAAAGAAATATCGCCCTGGGTCGTATTCGGATAAGTGTTCATCTCAGAGATCTTTCCGTTCCTCAATAAGGGATGACAGTGATGATCCAGAGTATGAATTTGAATCTCAAGGCAAAGGCAGAAAATCAAGGCAGACGACCAGGACGAGCAACGCCAAATCGAGGTCACGATCACGTTCTCGACATCTCCTCGACGAAAGTGAACGGACGACTGGCTCAAGGAGTGGGGAATTGGATGTCGTCGACGAACGCAACACTAGTTCATCGAAGGGGTCTTGGCAGCCACGTTCCTCGTCAGTCACCCGTCGACGTACGAAGGAAACGAAAGAGGAAACCAATTTTTCCACATCGTCGTCGTCGTTATCTGCTGCAGTTACCGCTAGACGATCGACGGGACGGAGTCGTTCCAGGGAACGAGATAGCCTTTCCCGCTCGGTCCACGGTTCAGCTACAGAAAAACGACAGCGATCCTGCTCCGCTCCTCGAGTCCGTCGGCAATCGCGTCAGTCGACGACGACAACTCCTCCAGCCGGTGATGGCGTGACGAATGGATCTACTACTACTACAAGTCCTGATAGCGGAAGCCTCACCACTACATCTAAAAGTCCAGTTAGAAACCAAGATCGTACGGAAAAGCAAGATCGAGTTGACAGGCGAGATCGTGTGGAAAAGCAACATCGAGTTGACAAGCAAGATCGTGTGGAAAAGCAAGATCGAGTTGACAAGCAAGATCGTGCGGAAAAGCAAGATCGTGTGGAAAAGCAAGATCGAGTTGACAATCAAGATCGTGCGGAAAAGCAAGATCGTGTGGAAAAGCATAATCGTGTGGAGAACGATCCAGATCCAGGAATGGCCTCCCAGTCACGACGCGGCCTTGGTAGATCCCGTTCCATCAAATATATCCCGAATGCGGGAAGTCGTGGAGAAGGTGGATTATCACAAAAGGTTAGTGGATCTACCCTTTCTCATTCCGGCTCCGACCCGCTGAAATATGATACTCGGTCCAACAACATGACCCTTAATTCATCCAGCAATAGTAGTCCAGTGGGATCGTCACAAGAATCGAAAAACAAAAAATCAAAGGCTAAGAGTAATGGTAATCAGTCGAGCATGGAAGAATATCGGATTTGGCAGAAAGAAAGAGACGAGCAGTTGAAGAAACAGGGCATGACAACTACGAGACTTGGTCGTCAACGTCGCGATCCATTATCGAGCCGGAGCCAACATGGGTCTCTTTCCAAGAGTCTTCACCGTAGTCGACACGACGTCCAGGAACAGCAGAGCATGGAACAACAACAACAGGGAATCCCCACGACACGACGATCCAGTACTGGATATACTCTTGAAGATATGAGTTCGTCATCGGTAGACCTTTCATCGACCGCCCCCCTCCTGCCATGGGTAATCGAAGAGCCATGATGGCTAGAGCCTCCAGTGTATCTACATTGGATTGTGGTAGTCAACACGGAAGGAAGAAAGGCCGAAAACCTGGTTCAGGCATTTCTGGGAATGTCGCTATGCTCTCTCTCCTTGCTGGAACAACCAATAATACTACTGGTACCAATGTGACAGAAAGTTCTACAGAAGAGGTAGATCCTTCTTCCGTCGTCGGTCCAAATGTCAAACCCGCCAAGTTATCCGCCAAGGCTCGAAAGGCTGTAGCAGAACTTCAAGCACTCATGAAGGAGTGAAAACGGTCATAATGGCGATGTTGACGACGACAAATGGTGTCTCAGAAGCTGGTGATACTTTATATGTTGGATTCGGAGATACGTTACCAGCCCTTGTTGGCATGGTCTCTCCGTAATAGTTTTTTTTGCAATAACAGAAAATAGGAACAGAATTTTTCAATTTTTCCTGCTGCTACCCTCCAGACATAGAGGGAGTAAATTCCACAAAACCCCTTGAAAAAAAAAACCGGCCATGAGACATTCATGCCGAAAAATCAGTCGACGGGTGGGATGTTTTCTTCTTTAAAAAAGGGGGAGAAGAGGGGATCATCATTTTTCACGTCATTTTTGTTTTTCGAGTTACGGACCAACCGATTTTTCGGTGGTATGATCGACCTATCCTTCCTGGATCGTAGTAGGTCTTTCTTGTATGCCTCAATGGGTTCTCTTTGGGTTGTGGTGACGCTGTTGTTGGTCCCATTCTGCTGCAATGATATATCTAAAAGACCACTCTTGTAGGCTGCAATAAAGTGTTCGTTGATAAAATCTTGTGGTTTGGGACTCTTTCGTGGTGGTGGTGGTTTGCGACTCTCTTTTGGTGTTGGTGATTTCGTATCTGTCTCATTCGGTCGTAGTAGGTTATTTTTGGAACCCATACAATCCGCACAGAATCGATAGTAGTCTAACCGTTTTAATAGACGCCAGATTTCATCATGGAGATCCTTCCGTTCCCAAATACATTCTGCCGTATGATTCCGACTTGGATTCGTTTCACGGTGGACATATTTTGTTTCAAACCTCCTCTTTTGAAGGAAATTTCCCATATATTCCAAATAGGGATCAATCGGGATAGGATTGAAACACTTTAGATTGATATGGTGTCCTCCCCGGGTTAGATCCTTATCGAAACGGATCCATCCGAGTAGGCATCCATAGACTTCCTTTTGTAGATCATCCGTATCACAATTAAAGACGTTACCCTTGTGATTACATTGAGACATCAAATGTTGGATAGGATGTCGACATGGGACATGGAGTTCAATGGGATAATCTGGTAAAATGGCTGCCCATGTCTCCCAACGGAATTCAAGACTAATCCAATCACAATCTTCAAAGCCACGTTCCCACATAATCTCTTCGGGGACACGTCCACGATTATAGGTCGGATAGACCTTAGAAATGCTATCACTGGCAGTATGGGTCTCACTAACATAGTAGATGGGTGATGACGATGTTTGGTTGGCCTTAGGACGATGAGTCGAATTTTGTGCCATCTCTTCTACCAATTGTTGTTGTTGACGGAGTTGAACTTGATAGGAATCATGACTTGATCCCTTATGACCACAAACACGTTCATAGTGTGCCGCAAGTTGGCCATTGATTTCTGTCCCCGCCGTCTTGGCATAATGTAAATGTCCAAAAATCTTGGGTGGATAGACATATCCACCACCACCTCCTCCTTTTCCGACGTGGTTTTTAGGGATAGATGGATCGACCAGGTATGGTAGAGAGACATGTAATGACCAACAAAGGAGGAAAATACCAATCAACGCAAGGACAGAAAGGAGGAGGGTTCGAAAACGACATCGTTTCGATGGAATGAACCCATGTATATTTCGCGATACTTTCATCATCATTTGTATATATCTGCAACTGCTGTTTCTTTGGGGTATCATGGGGGGGGGGGGGGGGGGGAGCTATGCGAAAAGTGGAGGGGTCAAAAAAAA
>Ga0194115_10007820_pt1 | contig 10510 bp, 11 predicted proteins | sample TA2MahsurfametaG_3_FD_148656 | JGI IMG/M metagenome (GOLD analysis project Ga0194115, IMG submission 148656) | Freshwater microbial communities from Lake Tanganyika, Tanzania - TA2015002 Mahale S4 surface | ecosystem: Environmental > Aquatic > Freshwater > Lake | place: Tanzania: Lake... | reverse complement strand
TGATTAGACGACAGAAATCACCCCTTTGAGAACACATATATATGCCCTACGAAAAATACTTAGAGGTTTTTGGTAACCGGTCCCAAAAGGGATGGGTTGACCGTATGTCGGTTAAGCCTTTAAATGATACGGTCTTTTCGGGGATCACGAATTCGAACTCGGGAATAGGCCCTGACTCAGATCGATTCGGTACGGTATGCCTCTCAGGAAGAACATGGTTGGTGAAGTACTAGAAACATTTCGGCAATTCGATGACAAATAGTACAATAAGAAAAATAGTACAATACAACAGGTATACAGTAAAATAGCACGAGGTCCGGCGACAAGAGGGGCGTTTTGGGAGGCATGGATTTCGTGCGTAGGCATCTACGACGTGGAGTTGGCGGGCTAACAACGGCACTTAGATAACAGTAACAGGAACGGCCTTTTCGGAGTGAACTTACAGTTACCAACCTGCACACCGGAGGTATATATGCATAGAGTATTCGACTCACTGTCAGTTCGATCAAGTGAAAATGCATGTGTAGGACACAGTTCATCCAATGGCAATTCTTCTTGCTTGTCCCTCATCACCATCATATCATCACGATCGTATCGGCAGTCATAACGTAGTCGTAGTCATGTCTCCAAAAGCGCTATGATATACTTCGGAAGGATGGAAGTAGATCATCCTTGTGTCACATTCATGATTCTTCGCAGTCAAAAGGCTTCGATCATTCGACGTACAAATATTCTATCTCAGCGTTATCCCAGTGTATAAAAGCGACATCGTCCTGAGCATCGTCATCAGGGGGCATACCCCCGTCGAGGGAAAGTATAAATCTGACTAGTGCAGATTTTAGGAGAGGAGGTACAACATCTTCGGATTGAATCCGGATATCCCTAGCATGTTCCGTATTGAATGTGTCTTTATGTAGCTTCATCTTCCGACGAAAGACACACTCCAAGGCCAGTGACATGTGATTGCGGCTTCCAATCCAAAGATGAAGAAAATCCACCCTCTAGCGACATCATTTGAAGGCAGAGAAAGGCTTCGTTCTCCCCGACCAGCCGAAACCAAGACAGGCTTCATCAAGGAATACTCCGGAACGCATGCCATCCCCCCAAACCCCAGCGACAACGCACTGTTAGAATAGAGAACTGGGGCAAACAATGTGGTAGAGCAACCTTGGATAGCTACGATCTCATTTATGCGGTTCAACAGGCCTCGTCATCCAGGATGAACCTTGGACTGTCGTGAGATAGTCGAAAGACGAAAGATAGATGATTCTGATCTCAATCGAAATCGATGTTCATCAGATACATGGTAACTCGGAAATATCCCGGGGTGTGGGTCACTCAAGTCGTGGCAAATACACGACCCTCTACAATCTCTGCAATGTCCCCATAGTCAGGATGATAATCCCAGTCGCGTTCGACTGTGGCCAAGATGCGAGTGTTGTACTCTTCTTTCCTTCCATACGGAGATAAGATCGATTTTCTGATCGGAAACCCAAGTCGATGTTTGATCAGAAGTGGTGGATCCATGATGTCGCGGCGAATAGGCGTTCCCTTAGGTCTCAGCTAGATCGGAACGATGACCCGATATGGATGCGATTGTTGGAATGGTGAGACCACGGTAGTCCCGCTCCTTCTAGACCAAGGCCAAACAATTCCGATCGGAAGTCAAATTGATGTTGATCGGATACATACCAAGTCGACGATATCTCGACCAGTGCGATCTCTATAGTGTCTGCTTCGTCATTATGGCGATTCGACTCGGATGCGACTGCGGCGATGATGAGAGCATAGCACTCTCCCTCCACGAGGACCGAGATCGGACTGATTCTGATTGGGTAGGAGAGCAAAGAAAAATTTGGATTTGAGGCCAAGGCGACAGTATCACGAGCAGGACCATCACTACGGTCTCTGCTGCGATGGTAGACCGTAAGAACGATTCGTATCCTTTGCGGGACACTGAGGACTAGAATGTACGAACGCTGGTGCTATAGAAACTGTTGCCACCTTGATCAGGAAAGAAATTGGACTACCACTGCGATGCGGCTGGCGAACGCCACGATATTCTTTGAGAATCTCGGATCCTAGATGATGGGGTATACCTCCAAGGAAGTCCAATATAATGTGATTGTCGCATATTCGTTCACTATCTCCATGTATTCAAGTGCGGTACCCCTGTATTCGGGAGTTTCTAAGCCAAAGGATTGATCTTGTGCTGCCTTGCTGTCCACTTCTTGACTTTACTTCAACGGTGGGCGGCTGGCTCCGGCTGGCATTACTTCAAGCAGTATCACAGTTTGCTTCGAAGGGTATTTGTAGAGACCCTCGCCGGGGATATTGCAATCGGTCAGCCTAGTAGTCGTCTAGATGCTGGAACGTTCGAGTCCTGCTAGCTTCGGCTTTCGAAGATCACGACGATGAAAACAGATGTCTAGGTAGTCTTGAGTCCAATTGAGTCATTCACTGACAGTGGGCGTCATTCAGAAGAAAACCCTACTTGTTGACGCTGCAACCTCGCATAGCTACGATCTTTTTGTGCGGTCCAACAGGCTTCGTCGTTCAGGAAGAGCGTTGGACTGCCATGAGAGAGTCGATGACGAAAGATAGATGAATCTATTCTCAAAATGAAATCGGTGCTGTTCAGATACCGACTCAGACGGTATCTCGAGCAGTGGGTCATTCAAGTCGTGGCGGATACACGATCCTCAAAGCCTCTGCGTTGTCGCAGTCAGGATGATGGTCATCGTAACCTGCGACTGTGAGAATAACGCGAGTGTTGTACTTTTCTTCCTTTCACTCCGAGACCTGATCAATTCCGATTAGAAATTCCGATTAGAAGTGGTGGATCGATCACGTCGCTGCGAATAGACGTTCCCTAAAGTCTCTTCTGGGTCAGGACGATGATCCGATTTGGATGCGATTGTTGGAATGATGAGACCAAGGTACTCCTTCTACACCGAGACCAGATCGATGTTGATGGGAAACCAAATCGATGTTGATCGGGAACCAAATCGACGTTGATCAGATACCGAATCGATGACGATCCAATACTTACCTGGTCCAAGACATCTCGACCAGTACGATCTCTATGGTATCTGCTTCGTCATCACGACGATTCGACTTGGATGCGATTGTGGCGATGACGAGAGCGCGGTACTCTCCCTTTATCTGGAACGAGATCGGGTCAATTCTGATTGGATGGGACGGGAAAGCGATGCGGATCGGAGGCCAAGTCGAATGGTATCATGAGCAGGACGATCGCTGCAGTCTCTGCTCCGTGAGGAAGATAATCGGACACGGATGCGATGGTGGGCACGGTGAGAGTGCGGTGTTGGTATCCTTTTCGAACACTGAGGACCAGAATGAAGGAAGATGACCTATGGTTCGAGTTCGAGACAGACATGAATAAGGGTCTGAACGGAACTGGGTCATTTGACAGTGCTCGCCTACATCGGCGTAAGCCGAAAACGCGTGGACAGGGAGCTTTCCATCGGAACTGAGTCTTTTGGCTTTTCTCGACCAGTCCGGAAATTTTGCACCGTACTCATGTCTCGAAATTGTTAACGGGTACACTACCATCTGCAATAGGTCTTCTGTCTAGTCTCACGGCCATCTACTTGAGGGAGAAGTTTCTTGCTTGAGCCGTTCCGCTGGAGCTTGGAGCGCTTCCGTTGATAGAGGAGATGCGGATCTCTGAAACAAATCTTAGCATCATCACAATTTGTCGCCATGGTTGTTGTTTCGTTTCGTCATTGCCGTCCATTACCGTCAGCCATCATCTTTGTTTGTTTCTTAGTCAGGGGCTCTGTCGTCATCATCATCGTCTGTAGTTGATTGTTGCCCAGCGACCGTGAAACAACTTACAACAGCCCTCTTGAAGCGATGATGGCGACAATGGCGCCGAAATTGGAAATACTTCTTGCAGTGATGGTGTCGGAAAGGTCGTCAAAAGATTTGCATCACAATGAAAACTTTTTTTTAAGAAAGTCGTTGAGAGCAAGTCCATGTCGCTGCGGAGTTTGTCTTGATTTCTCCTGCGTTGAAGAACGTATAAGAATCTCGCCATCGTCGAATCAACAATCTTCTCGAGTTTATCACCTTGCGATACCACTGTCTCAGGGTCAATCCACTCAAGGACTGTTTTCACTATCCATATCTTGTTTTCGATCTCCTTCACGGTCACTTTCTTTTAAGATTGCCCTTCGATAATTCGTAGATGTCGACAGCGAGATTAATTGCTAGAGGTAACGTCATGAAAAGCTCCGGTGTTTTGGAACTGACAGTGATGCAAATGCGACATGTTGTCGTACGTACGTCAGAGAAAGTACCGATCGACGTGGTCATGGCCAGACCGAACCAACAGGGAGGAATCTAAGTCTGAGGGAATTTGATATTCAACCAAAAACGAAAGCGGGCCCATCATGAAATCCACGAGCCGAGCCCGAGGCAACCGCGTGTCTAGCGAGCCGAGACCGAGACAACCGCGTGTCTGGGTTACTCCTTTTCTTTCGGACTTGTTGAACGTAAAATGACGGAGATCACTGACGTGCCCCTGTTGGTGATCTTTCTCATAATTTCTTTTTGCTGTCTTCCTCACTTGTGACCTGCAACCAAAGTGATATTGTTAACATCAACCATGAAGCTATTCATTGCGGCTATCTTCTTGCTCTCAAGTGCTTCGGCCTTCGCACCTCCCCGCTTGGGAGGATATCGTGCTGGTCAGTCGCCTATCCAACTCGATCTCGCCAAAGTTGGCATCTTTTATGGGACGAGCACTGGTGCAACAGAAACTGTCGCTTCCTTGATCAAGAAAGAAATTGGAGATGATGCCGATGGACCTTTTGACATCGAGTCCCTAAGGGGGTCTGTTAAAGAGGAATTCGCCAAGTATCCATCCCTCATCGTTGGTAATCCCACTTGGAATACTGGCGCCGACACCGAACGCTCGGGAACAGGATGGGATTACATTTATTACTCTTCCATGCAGGAACTCGACCTGAAAGGAAAGAAGGCGGCAGTGTTTGGTTTGGGCGATCAAGAATCGTACTCGGACTACTACTGCGATGCGGCTGGCGAACTCCATGATGTCTTTGAGAATCTTGGATGCAAGATGATGGGGTACACCTCCCAGGAAGGCTATGTACACCAAGATTCCAAGGCTATTCGAGGTGATCAATTTTGTGGTCTTCTCTGTGACGAGGTCAATCAAGACGACCTTTCGGAAGAGCGTGTCCAAAAGTGGGTCGCCCAACTCAAGACCGAAGGTTTCTTTGGGTAAAGACCATCCGACTATTGACCGGTAAATAGACGTTTATAGACCCGGTTCTGGACTGGCTTTCCTCTAGTCGTCCGTAGCATGAAAAGTTTCCAAGTATACGTACTTTAGGCAAGGGCCGTAGATTGGCCGATGGGTAGATATCGTTCACACGACCATCGGCATCACTTCTTCCTGGACCCAAACTGACCAGCTCATATCCCAAACCCCTCCATGGCAACGTGCTGATGTCCATGAGTCGATGTCCTCTTTTCCCGTAGCGATCATTCCAACCTACAACACATTTCTCGGAGAGCATCGCTGATACGAGATCACCGACGATTTTTAGGTTCTTGATAAATCGATGATGTAGATATCATGTTGTGAAGCTATCGTGACCCGTTTCCATCTTCTCAGCAAAGACCTTGGTGGGGACGGAGCGAAACGTGTCGGATGACATATTTTGAAACCGTTGTCAAACCCATGTTGCTGCTTGGCTTTTGGGAGGCATGTACTACCTCTCTTGTATGACACTCAAAGTATTTGTTGATGAGCAGTACCACCCGATTGTGACTAGGGTTCCTCGGGTTCTTTCATGGCAAGACGAGCTGAGAATAAAGAAGAAAGGGCGATGACACCCAAACGTACATCTTCAATCATATTTCCGATCGTGACTTTTCCAACTTGGGGGGACCATATGACCTTCTGATCCAGTCAAATAGTACTGGAACACAAAATGTCGGAAAATAGCTATGACTGTCGTCGTTGTGTTCCAATGCATGTACCGGACTCACGCCGCAATTGGTGTACCATCGACGGTTTGAAAAATGCAACAGGGAGAACCAAATTTATCATTTACTCCCCTTCGTCGTTTCTTTCGCCAATGGTGGTTGACGATGAAGGAATGAAACTGCCTTTCCAAGAAATCGAAACAACTTTTTGCACAAGCGACAAACGACGACGTCAGGCGTCGGGAGTTCCGCCAAGGGTTTCCCTGCTGGGGATACGGCGGGGCATAGCGATCCACAGTAATCATTCGGAACAAATACCGTTATCTTGAAAAAAGACGCATAGTGTCGAAGAAGAATAACGAGCATCAGATTGATGAAAAGTCATTCCCAATAGAGAAAACAATGTTCACAAGCCAGTCGTCGAAAAGAGTCTTCCTTTTTTCCATCGACAGAGGTCCACGGTCTCTAGATGTTGTCGCGAATGATCGCGTGGTCGGCCGACTACTGCATTTCCAGAAGCTTGAACCGCACCATGCTATGATGCAATTGGTAAAGTCTATAGAACAGGACTCTATTGAAAGCGTGGGTATGTCGTTGCCTTATGCGTCGGATACGACAGAACGACTCACTGTCAACGCTTCCCGCCACCACGGTAAGACTCTGTATGGTGTACCGTAAGTTAGCACTCAGCGACATGAATCGACCGACCACATGAGGGTGTGACACCATCTCTATCGCGGGTGTGGGGTAAAAATATTCGAGTTGTTCGAGCGGGAGAGAGAGCGAAGCGACCTTAGTTGACCATCGTCGGCCAGACCGCCAGTCCTGAGGGTCATCCGCCTCCAGAACAGACAAGTGAGCTGCGTCAGCGACCGCAAGCTCGATCATCAATCATCACCGATGGCTTGATGGCACAGCACGTTATTGTTGCCATTCGGTCACAACCCCTGTTGCCGCGAAGTCTCACCTTACAGATAGTCTACACAGTTTTTTTTCATCCGCATCGCACAGTATGCTTTGTCGTCGGCGTCACTTCCGTGCTGAGGATCATTGGCGAAGGAGCTACATGATGCAGAGGAATTGATGTTCTTGATGCCCTGTGGACAAATTGAACTGTATACAAGAACTGAAACGCAGCTGTCTGCTCGCTTCTTAACAATACGATGTGCAGGGACTTGACATCAAGAATGTGGTTGGTAAGGGTGGTGTTGGAGTTCGCTTAATGGACGAACCTTTCGAAAAAGGACTTCAAAACGAGTTTATGTCAATCAGTGATAATTCAGCCTTTGCCGTCGACGATTTCAGGACCGGGCCAACGGATTCGGGTATGCCTTTCCAGCTCGAGATACGTAATCTCGTTCGTCGCGTGGCGTCGATTGGGAGATTTATGCAGTTGAAGACGGTGGATACGAGCATCATGCTTGCAAATGTGACGGGGACAAGCTCTCTTCTATTGATGCTAATTTACGTGCATTCAGGTCCGAAATGAAAAGGAAAGAGTTTATGGAATTACGTGGTAATTGTAACGGACATTGACTTTGGGCGAGTCAGTTCACCACAAAACGGCTTTACTTCCTTTTGGTTCTTTCGCTGATCCACGGATTCATCGCTTACACCCTTTTGTGTCGAAAAGTAGAGGTGGTGGTACGGCATGGATGGGGTGTGCCCTACTTTATGATCGGAGGTGCCGTTCGAGATCCTTGGATCCTATCCCACTTTGTCACCCACCTTCAAGCTCTCGATTTATTGATCGATAAATGAATCCCGTCCAGCCCCTACGAGGCAATGTGGAATGGAGTTGCTTAATGGATGTGCGTTGATGACGAAACCCATCTAGACTATGTGATGCCTCATCGCATGGGCTTCCGTAAAAATGCGATGCATCTATAGATGTACAAGTCATCAAGTCATTCAAGACGCCCGCATGTCCGCGCACATAAAGCGACAATGAATGGAAAGACGGTAACAGGGAGACTTCAGGTTAACCATCGGACCATCGGAAGACCATTCGTCCTCGAATCTACCCATTCTTTACATCTGCAAATTGCAGAATCTTGAACTTATACGGCAGTACCGATGTATATTATAGACGAGATCTTCTTAACTGTTGAACATACATCGACGTAGAATCCATTGAATGGAAAGAATGAATAAATGACGGTAACAGGAAGACAATAGGTTAATCATCGGAAGACCTCTCGTTCTCGAAACTACCAATTCTCTACATCCCTGGACTCCATACTCTTGAATATATAAAGCAATACGGATGTGTATTATAGGCGTGATCTTCTTAGCTGTTGAACATATATCGAAGTAGAACGCAGCTTGATTGCTCCCCTCGGATCATTCGCTAACGAGGCCTGCAGATCACTCGTTGTGGTACAAACGACTTGGGTAACCAGATAAACTTGTGAAGGATGATATTCCGATTAAAATCCGCCACGAACCCCAAAATAGCCAACATCTTTGTCTCGGAAGCATCTTCTTCAATCCAAGTCGCATCGGTAGCTGATGTAATGGTGTTTCCCTCTGCGTGCCGGCTTGGGGGCTTAACCGTTCTGCGTCAAAAGCGATCTACCCAGTATTCGTTGCTGCGTTCGTGCGTTGCACTGCACTCGTGTTCAAGATACTTCTGCGTTTGTTGTTTCGAGAATGGGGCTGTACGAAGAAGGCTTGGAATGCCTGACAATATCAAGTTCCTGTTGAATCAAAATATTTTTGATTTGCTTCCATTTAGTGGGCGAGGCCATGCAACCAGCGTGTCTCACGTCACCCCAGTATATGGTAGTCGGCTTGTTCTTGCGGGAGGTGTCCAGAGCATTTCGCTCCAGTTCTTGTTTCACCTTATTAACATTGATGACTTCATCTTGTTCCGACAAGCAAACAAGCATCTTGTGATGCTCTTGCAAGTCGTCAAGCCAAAGTTCGCTGTTGTACCAAGCGACGTGTCTTCGAAGATAATACTCCGTGAACAGCTCGGTAGCGACTGCAACATGAATGATATTGACCACTCCAGAGTACAAGAAGTTAATCATGACATCAGCTTCACTCAGCAATATGGCTACTGGATCGAGCAAGGCAATCTGTTGAATCTGACTGGCTAGTTTCGATTTCAGAAGCCATGCAATAGATATGGACCCGAACGAATGTCCCATGACCGATATTACTCGCTCGCTGCCAAGACACTGATCAATTATTTCTTCAACTCCTTGAACGGTTTGCTCCTCCGTCAATACGTTGAAGTCGATTGTGCAGGAAATAGATGGATTCTCAAATAGGAATATCGGTCGATCTCGTTCTGTTGCGATTCCAAGCAAAATCATCGGAAGATAAAATACCAAACCACCAGGGGCGATACCATGAAAGAAAAGTAAAGGAAGAAAGGATGATCCTTCGTGTTGTACCTGCTTGCTGGCCTTGTACCACCCAACTAGGCCAGTCGAAGAAACGATTCTCCGATAACCCAGTAGACGTAGAAGGAGACCGGCTGCAGTTTTCAGCAAGGCTACAATGATGTAGATCAGAAGGGGCCGATGAATCGAATTGACGGGTTCTAACGACATGCATCGAGGTTGCTTCTTGTCAAAGGTTTCTGGTCTTCCCTCCTGCGGACTTATACATTTTTGTGGAAATTGAATCTTGTATTTTTCCTGAAGTAACGTAAAGGTCTTACGCAATTCCTCGGACTCCCACGGTAAGAGCGTCGAGTATTGCTTACCAAAAAGAGCCCATGCGAAGAAATCATCCATTTCCTCCTTATAAAGGCATCCTGATGGCTCCGAATCGACATTTTCAGCCGATAAAAGAGGCACCTCACTAGCCTCAGTCGAAATGGCAACGTCGAGTCTCTCTCTGCGATCGGAAGAAGGATTCGTTGAGGCATGATGAAAGCACTCAGCGAAAAAAGAGTGAATGGACGTCCTGAGGTCCTTATTCGTAAGTGTACAGGTGGCTTCAATTCTCTGTAAGATCCGAACAATCAATTCGGAGCGTTTCTTGCCGTAGTCACGATACGGGGCGGGAGGTACCAGTTTGTTGGCTCGAGGAATAAAGTAAAAGTGAAAGATGAAGAAGAAGAGTAATTCGACACCGATGTAGAACAGCGTTGCGAGACCCAATATAGTAGTAACAAGGACAATACTCATTTTGTTGTTGTTGTCAATGTGAGAAAGGACTCCGACAAGTTTATGGAAATGTTCCAATAGCAGTCCCTCCAACCAATTTCACAATATTTTGGTAGTCAATCATGGATGGGTCGTGGACTTGTGGGATGGATTGGCTCTCGGAAGCAGTGGCACTGGCGGTTTCCCGCCAATTTCCCACTGATGTGTTGCATGGCTGTGAGCGCGCATGCCACAGGCTCTGCAGCGGCCCCATCCGTTGAGTCGCCATAGTCGTCGAAGCCCCGTGATGGTCAGTCTGTCCCTCTCCCCCCTTCCTATGGTCGACTACCATGACACACTTTTTGGAATCGGACGTCCAGAACACCAAAAGCTGGCGGACTTTCTGCGAACATGTGACGCCAACT
>Ga0194115_10007819_pt1 | contig 10513 bp, 8 predicted proteins | sample TA2MahsurfametaG_3_FD_148656 | JGI IMG/M metagenome (GOLD analysis project Ga0194115, IMG submission 148656) | Freshwater microbial communities from Lake Tanganyika, Tanzania - TA2015002 Mahale S4 surface | ecosystem: Environmental > Aquatic > Freshwater > Lake | place: Tanzania: Lake Tanganyika... | reverse complement strand
TTCCTGGTATCGATCATTCGGATGAGGACACAAGACCCATCCGCGAAGGCTACTCAAAACAAAGGAAAGTTGTTTGTTTGAGGACGTCTTGTCCACGCTCCGAATCAAGATTACGGCACTACCGCTTTCGTCATGCCACTTCTTCTATTTTGGTTTGATTCCAAGATTTCGCGAGAACAACTCGATGCAAAAGAGATCACATACTACTTTGAAAAAAAGAAAAAAAATAATCGCTCTACAATCTCTTCTTATGAAAGACATAAAACCCTCTGTCATCCGCCAAAGGGCACATCTATCCTAAATCGTACGGGACGAAGCGATCATACGAAAATATTCACAAGAGAGAATCAAAGGTTTTCAATACCCCGAGATCGAATTCCAAGGCCCCAAAAATGATCGTGCCGGGGTTGTACACATTTCGTGGGACTTTCCAGCATCAGTATCATCGTCAAGCTTCCCCCCCCCCAAAGTCGTCTTGGTATAGCGGGATATGAAAAGAAGGAATTTCTTCAGGCTGTCACTTGGGAGCATTGTTCTCAGCAGTTATTTCCTTTGATCTTATGACAAATGCAGTAGAAGCAAGATGAACGAAGTACTAGGCACTTTTGTATTGACGCCTACTGGGTCTAGGCTTGTCCAGCGACAAGTGGCTTTTCTTCACCACATTGACAGATACTATCCTTTAGAAGTCGAAAGGTTCCTGGCAGTCTTATCTGGAAATTCAATAAAAGTGACTGTAGAACGACTTTTCCATGAACTATATGAAAGACATGACAACTGGGATCGTCGTAGCACGAGCCGACAGTACCATCAAGACAAGTGTTCCTGGAGACCACATCGATCTGGCGTCCGACGATGCTGCCTGTGGTGCAATCGTCGCAGTTTCGACAGGGGAGCCGCTGACGGGGTCTGGTGTAGCATCATCCACAGGACCTTCGACAGGGGCGTCGTCGACTGGAGCCGGTGCTATAAGAGGCATTGTAGTAGGAACAATGGAACCAGGTGTTTCGCTGTTACCTCCACAACAGATCCGGGCGAGTCCAGCACTATTCTTGTTCACCATTTTGAAAGATACAATTATTTGGCTGTTACTGATTGAAACATTGGGTACTATTAACTCGTAGTCCCAGAATGGGATACCAGAACGACCTTGCCATCAAAAATTATTTGAAAGACATGACAACAGTGATCGTAGTAGTAAGAGCCGACGTCATCCAGACAAATGTTCCCGCAGATAACATCGACTTGGAGTCAGACGTTGGGGCCGGTGCAGCAGTCGTCGAACTTCCAACGGGGGGACCACTGGTAGTAGTAGTGACGGGGGATGGTGGACCTGGTGCGACGGCCGGGGCGACCGTGACAGGAGCGGGTGCCGTAACAGGCTTTGCTGAGGGGATCATAGAATCTGAAGCTGAAGTTGTAGGAGTCGGTGTCTCGACGAAACCAATGGTAGGTGCGTCGGTGACTGGATCGGGTGCCATAACTGGCGTTGCAGTGGGGGAACTAGATTGCTGAAGCTTCCGGGTAGCCATGTTGTTCATTATCATCCTCATACAATATCCACCCAAAATGGAATCTTCATCCTCGACACACTCATAACCGGACCGACAGGTCAAGACAACATGGTCATCCTGATCGTCCAATAATGGGTCACACTCCATAATCGATCCAAAAAGACTTTCATGATTGGGTGAAAGTCTTGCCTTTTGAAATTGGGATTTAATTCCCGCAAGAAGATTGGAAAAGGGTTCCGGCGTCGAGTCCTGAATGGATTGAGCGAGGATTACAATGGCGATAGCGAACTTCATACTGATAAGAGTGCTGTGTTGAAAAGGAGTTTACCCCCCAAAAAACAGAGGTAGGGGAAGAGAAGAGCAAACGACGAAGAAATCAGTCAAGTGTCGACAGGGAAACGTTTCGTCGTAAGATCCCGAAATGGAAAGCGCACAAGGATCTTTCTCTGTAATATCGAACTGCCCCTGTAGAAGAACCTTTGTCGAACTCCAGCTTGTTGGGATGCAATACTCACCTTGTTTTTAGTGAGTAAGAAAAAGAGAGGATATCAAGTTGCGTGTTGTTGCAAAAGTTTCCTCTTGCTAGTTTTTTGTGGGCTTGCAAGGACAGCACCTCTACTAGTAGATGGATCCAATACCGCTACGGGTACATATGATACGGCTTGTTGCACGAGAAAGTTTCAAATTTCTATGATACATCCACAAATGTCGCAGTCGATTCGTGAATGACGCGGTTGAGCGGCATATCCAGATGTAGAACAAGTCGAATTATTCGTCCATGAAGATCTGTCCGTCTGTGTCCAATGAATGAGTCGCCACGTCCGGGTACCGTCATTGGTAGAGTTTCAGTCAAGAACAAGAAGATTCTCACGTCCAAGTGTTTATCATAACAGCAATAGAGATATTCCTCTGTATTGTTCAGAGACTACTGTATATGGATCGATGGATGAAAATGAGATCTCAGGCAAAAATCGAGGACATTGCCCATCCGCACGTTGGATACCATTCGAGAGACCACACAATGTATGGGGGGGTTTCTTGTACGGTGACGATATGTTATGAAGGGCGTAGTTTGGTGACGACGTCTCGCCCTCAATACACAACAACAACAACGACCACACAGTGACAAAAGAAGAAGAAGAAGAACCCCACGCAGAGAGAACAAATAGGGTCGAACAGCGATTCATTCACCAAAGAGAGGGGTTGTATACATTTCCTTCAAAGTTCGTCTCCTGTTGACTATTTGGTCTCTATATGTATGCCTATGTATGAATAGAAAACAATCTGTGGGTACTAGTCGATCATTTTTATTGACGAAAAACGCCACCACATGTGATCAACGAAAACAGCACTAAAAAAACAACAACAACAACAACAAGGCTAGTCGAGGAGGTTTTTCCTTTTTTTACGACAACCAACATAAAGGACTACCATACAACACCCTCTCATACTGCCCAAATGCTACCTCAACCTTGTATCGCAGTTGGATCATTCATCGATCGACACAAGTTACGCATCATTTACCACACAAGAGTCCTCCCATCCATCCAGCCTATTTTTTTTCCGAATCGGGTCCATATCTCCCATTTACATACCTAGTATGATTTCCGTACGTCCCCAAATATCTGATTTTTTTTTTCCAAAAAACGTCGACCGAACCGTTAGGAGGTGATGGATAAGGTTGATATCCTACTTATACTCTCCTCCTTCTTTTCTCCCAAGTCGGGGGGTAAGGTGATTTGTCGTCTTGCAATGTGCAGTGGAGGGTTGTCGATAATGTGGAATGGAGATCCTCCCCACCCAGATTCAGCAAACGGAAAAGGTACATACCATCCCAAACGATTGGGAGTATTTTTTATCCCTCCATCGAAGACGAGAGGATAAGCCACATAGAGAGAGGAACTCCTGATAGACGTAGGACTCGCGATGGGGGTACATTTCTCGTAAGCTGTTCACATAGGGGCCCTATGATCATCTAGTTCTTTCGTAGTATGTCAATAAATGTGAATCACAGTCCTGATAACAACGAACCCATTTATACTGGCCCCGTACTCATCATCTAGTTCACGTCGTAGCGTTTTGACCATGTCGTTTTGCTGAACCGGGCCTCGATGAATTATTGCAGGTGGAACAATAGTCTCGTGAAAAAAGACTCCAGTACCTTGATTTGTTTCCATTCTGGTTTCTATTATGATGTTACGGTGGAACATTTTTTTTTGAAACGCATTACTTTAACTGTAACAATCGAAAACGTATACTGAACCCCATCTAACTGCCAGTCCAATAAGGGGACTGTAAAAAGACGTTGACAATGAATTATTCTTGGAAAGACATGACAACTGTCATCGTAGTAGTAAGAGCCGACATCATCGAGACAAGTATTCCTGGAGACCACCAGACCGACTTGGGATTAGTAGATGATGAGTCTGGGATCGGTGCCGCCACCGGACTTTCGGCTACGGGGGCGTCCGTGACTCCGTCCGGTGCCAGAACAGGCATTGTAGTTGGAATCATGGAACCAGATGTTTCACTACCATCAGTACCTTCACAACAATACTTCGCAACCTTAACTCCAAATTCTGCTTCACATTCCGACTCGTTGATTGTACTAGCTGCACCAAAACAGTCATACGTCATCGAACCATCTGGGACGGGAATTTGGGCATACGGGTTGAATGACTTCGATCCACAGAGGTCTGGACATGGATATGGATATGGGACACAACAGTCCGCTGCCATTGCAACCTCTATGGTCTCCGGACATGTCGTCGCATTAAATGTCCCAAGGACATAGGCGTCGAAGGCTAGACTAAAGCATGGATCCAATGGTGCGTCGGGATATGTCACCGATGCATTCTGTCCTGCGTCGACCTTATCGAAATCAATACCCATACCAAGACCACAGAGATTACAGTAAAAGGTCGGCACTTCATCGAGGATCGGCATTTCTTCGAGGTCACGTGAAGTGTTCATACAATATCCTCCCAAAATCGAACCTTCATCCTCTACACACACATAACCGGACCCACAGGCTAAGACTCCGACATCCGGATCGTCGGATGACGGGTCACACTCCATGATCAACCCAATCACCTCCTCACTATCACCCTGCAACTTTCCGGCTTCATTCATCAATAGAGGCATCATTTGCTGCCTAGAAAAGGAAGGAACCTCATTTGAAAGTCTTGCCTTTCGAATTTTGGACTTTATTTCCATTCGACGATAGGGAATCTCTTTCGTCGTAGCGTCTTGAATGGATTGAGCGAGGATTGCACTGGCGATGGCGAACTTCATAGTGATAGAGTACTTTAGAAAAGGAGTCTACACCACAATGGTAGGAAGAGAGATGACGAAGAAGTCAGTCGAGTGTGGGGAGAGGGAGACGATACGTAACAGCCCGGCGAGGAAAGCACGAATCTTTCTGTGTTTGTTTCGAAGTACTGCGTAGAAGAACTTTGTTCGAACTCACTTTTGTCTGGGTAGCAAAAAAAGGAATGAGAGGATAGAATAAGTTGTGTCTTACAAAATGTGGACTTTTAGTCCGCCGTCGCCTTTCGGGAGATATGGTCCCTTATCTGCCGGAACAACAAGCGGTGCCCCCGTGGTTATAGTTGATTGAGGTTGTAGATACCGTTCGGTGTCGCCATGAATCTCGTGTCACGTCTTGCATGTGCCTTGCCATGTTCGTCTCCCTGTATATGCCGTAGTACCCGGTGTCGAGTTGCATAACTTTATGTCCAGCATTGGGTTGGATTGCAAGGATTTCGCGGAAATTTCCTAGAGTTTCTCGATCCGAATCCGGAATAATCGGTATCTCACAAAGTCCACATGCCGTATACAGTAGTTTCGTACTGTGTCGGATATCGGAGGGAGGAAGAGGGCATGCCGGCTCGTTGGGATGACGTCGGCACCAGATACAGTGCTGTACAGCACGTGGAATTTCCGCTGCCGCGCTGGAGACCGGCTCCGCGCATCGTTGTCGGTACAGATATAGTTTTCAATCCAAGTCAAGGGTATCCTACGCACCTACGGTAGTGCAGTACTGCAAAACGGGAAAAACTGGGAAATGACGAGACAGTTGAGAACAGAGTCGCTGAGTTGGATCCATACCATATCAGAGAAAGATCAAAGGACATCACCACCAACATAGTCGTATAATCATCATCGCCATCGCACGTTGTGCAATTGTTTCGATGGGGCCCACTCTCTGCGTTGGTCTCTCCATTTGGCGGACAATATTTTGTGGATGATTTGGTAACCTTCGGCGGTGATCAAAAAGACACATTCTTTCCAATACGCAAAGAACCGATGACCCTCAAGAACAAATGAGAACCCCCTCCAACGCAACAAATCGATTCACAAAGAAAAAAAAGGGGACAAGTGTGGGTATCAGATACTAAGTTTTTCCCCCCACAGGTTCATCTATATGTTAACTGCCTACCCCCTTTCCATGGAAAGGAAACTTTCTGGAGCGTCGATCGTTCGAAGAACCACACTTATAGCCACTTCATAGAAGCTGCGTGGTACGAGTTCGATCCTTTGGAGGTCCTTTTTCTCCCCGACACCGGGGCAAAAAAGAGATTCATATGACACTTTGGTCAACCACCTCCCTTCATTTGGTGTTGACACACTGGGATACAACAAGACCCGCAGCATTCATCCGACGATGAGAAACACCCAATATCAACATGCTTTCTCCGAGGACAAAGCCTCTTTTGATTGCCCTTATCAATATCACAGCTACAAGAACAAGAAACACTTGAATGTCATCCGCAATTAGAATCAGGAGTTGCCCAGGTCGAATTTTCAGACCAGACTATCGCACAGGTGTACTTATGGTTCTCGATGCAGCCGTTAGCTCGTGAGGACACTGAGGTACTGTCTTCAGTACCTTTTGGGGTGATTCTGAAGATGGATCGAATGGTGTGTTGAACCAACTCAAGGTCCCATCAGGGCCGTACATCAATCGATTCGTGGTCTCTCCGACGCAATCTGTTAAGCAGTCACGTAGGTTGGTGCAAGTCCTGCCATCACCGCAGCGTAGGCCAATTGTTGGATACTTCTGTCCGTCTCGCTCTTGACTTCTGCCATCCTTCTGGCATCGACACTGGTCAGGAGATTGGCCAAAGCCCATGATCGTTTCTTGTGATTGATAACTTCGAAACAAGTCTGTTCGTCCATCTTCGTTGCACTTGCGACGAACTCGCTTGGCTTGTCCATGCTTTGGCAGACATGATTTCCTTTATCCTCATTTTTCGTGCAACTGCTATCCTTCAGAGTTGAAGACGGGAGCGGATGCAAAGAAAGTGATTCCATGTCGCTCCGCCCTAAAGATCTCGAGTCGGTCGCTTCTAACTCTCTATTTTCCCGACGCACTGCTCCCAAAAGGATTTCCGGATGACGAAGATCACCATCTATCAGATGTTGCGAAAAAGTGCCCCGTGTCTGATCTTCGAGATTCGAATTAAGGTCCGTCAAGGGTTGGTCCGCCGGTCTCAAAACAGTCCCAGACGAATCTTCGGCTGTGTTCTCAGGCAATCCACCTTTACACTTTCTTCTAGATCTCTGACGAACAACTTCAATGGACACGTCTCGATAGGCCAAAGAGTCGCGGCAAGAATTGGTATCATGGTCGATGTGCGAAAACGAAGTAGTAGCTCCAATCACGCGGCACTGTAGGGTCTCAAAGAATCTCTCTGATTTCTGTAAGACGTCTTTCAGAATCAATCGTCCTTGAGAATCCAAATGTTCCTTCAATGATTTATTGATTTTGTCCTTGATCAAAGAAGGGCACCATTCGCAGCTGACAGCATGAGATATCACAGAGCGCCATAGTATTTCTTGTTCGGAAAAAGGACGACGAGGGTCAGGACGAAACCGTCCATAGGTGCTGTCGCCCATACATGGACAACAATGTCTGCACGACACAACCGGGGGGCCAACAATCTTGCGTCGTCCCCCAAGGCCATCGTCATCAGCGACCGTAGTTATCGTAAACTGTTCCAAAGTATGAAACAGAAACTCAGGTACGAAGAGTCTCTCATTTTCCGAAACGAGAATCCCTTGCTTCGCCTGCGAATGAAAGTGGAGCAAATCCAATGCGTCGGATGGACTCTCGAGTACTCTACTTTCCGAATTAGAGACGTCCTCAACAACTTCTGGAACATTGCTATCAACTGCAGCTACGACAGTACGTCTCGGTTGCTCATGTTCCGGTCGAAGGCTCAACATGGTACGTGCTGCGTCACTAGTATGCAAGGACGGAAGACGATCCAAAATAGTCTGCAGAATATTCCTTGGCAAGGTATCGTCAGGGTCCCTACGCAGAGGGTACTGCCGCAACACGTTGACAATGGCGAGAATGTTTTCAATCATTTGCTTTTCCAGTTCGACGGCAAGATCTACCCTTTCCATGTCAGAAAGACTTGACAATTCCGTGCCATGTTGATGAATCAAGGAACGGATATATCCAAGGTCATCCGCGTCATTTCCATCTTCAAACAGCATCCACTGCAAAATGGTTCGTAGATTTTTCTGACGGTCGATCTTGATATGGTACTTCATCCCATCTACGTCAGAAAGCGCTATGGACTGAATCGGCCATTCAGTGGTCTTCTTCTTAATCCAGGCCGAGTCTGCTGTGAAACAAATTCGTTCCCACCGTCCTTCGAAACACCTGGAAAGGACATCACAGACTTCAACGTATTTCGGATGACCTTGTTGATCGATTTTTTTAGACGTAAACCCCTTGTATTGGGATTTATCGTCCTCCTCTTCATCACCGTCCACTGAAAAACAAACTGTTGCAACGACACATTCCAAGTCAGAAGAAAAAAAGGCTTCAAAAGTAGTACATATTGTTTGTGTTGTAGCATTGACATACCGATCTCGTCCGAATAGCTTTCCCCAGCAAAGCCAAAACGAGTAATACGTTCGACACCGTCGACTCGTCGATTTGGAGTAGTGAACCCTTTCAGCAAACCATAGTAAAGATTCGAAGCGACCTTCAAGTCTGAATCGTCTGTTAGGAACGGGTCGACAACTACATTACGTGATTCCGAGGAGGACTTATCATCCTCCGGATCGGGTTTACTCTCCAAGTACAAATCAAGGTCCTTCTCTGGAATGACGGACCAATTCAATTCAAATTCTACGTCTGAATCATCAAGAATTCTTGGTCCACCAAAGGGAACTCTCGGATTACACGAAAGGTAGTCTCGTGTCTTCACTTCTTCAGAGAAGATCCGAGTCTTTGTACGATGTGACTTCAAGTGATCACTAGGTGATTGAAGGAGGGCTCTCCTTGCCTTCACTACTGCTCGGGCCCTCTCCGCTTGTCTTAACCTCTGCATTTCTTGAAAGGCCGCCAGCTCCTCGACGTCTTCTGTGACGACTCTTCTTGTATCTGTATATGTTTCCAGATCTCTCACTGTGCCAGGGAAAAATTGATGTCGTCCGTCGTCATTATCATCATCTTCTTCCTCCTTATCCTCGGTATCATCATCCTCAATCGGTACTTTAGCAACGGGAGCCTTGTTCGTCTTGTTTGAAACCGCCTTCTTCACTTGACCCTTCTTGGCCTTGTCGGAAAGGATCCTATTCATCTTGATTTGGGCAAGAGGAATCTCGTCCTCCTCAATGTCTTCTTCGACAGTCACCGGAGTGACGATGGCGCGTCCCTTCTTTTGTTCCTTCATACGCTGTGCGGCTAGTTTAAAGTCCAACCCCTTGAAGCCCCCAACCTCTGGATGCCACATACGTTCTCGAAAGACGTTTGCACGTTCATGTTGACGAAGTGGCCGTAGTCGGACCATACGAACATCATCGTAGTTCTTGATTGCCAATAGGATGCGCATCACTTCGGGTTTGCTTACATGTGGGTCTTCCATACTTTCGTAGATATCCTTCGGCCGAAACTTACAGTATATCTCTTCCTGGTCAAGACGTTTCCCCAATCGATGTTGCATCACATCTGGATCGATTTCCATAGTACCTTTCCATAATGAATGCCCGTGAAGATCCTTCTTATCAAGAAATGTAATTTCGTAGTATTGTTCGAGGATGTGGATTGCCCCCACCAATTCCTTACACACATGAGCACAAAATGGTAGAAAGACTACACCTTCATCAATATCGTATGGAGGTCCAGTCCCATGTTTCCGTGTCTTCTTCCGTTTGCTCGGAACGATCAACATTTCATGTCGGACAAGATCAGGTAGAGTTTGCTGAAATAAGGTCTTGGCCCATCGAGTTACTAACCATCCGGTCGGCATCCAGTAGTAGTCCAAGATAACTTGGCTGAATTGAATTCCTTCTCCAAACTGGTCTGTAATCTTCTTGCAAAAGTTCCTAGTATTGAAATCGCAGTTGATATGCCGATCATTGTAGACAGCACCAATCTCTCGAGAGACTGTATATACCGTAGTGTTTGTAGCCTTCTCCACCGCCACACAACGTGCCAAATCTCTTGCATCCATCTCCGTAAGGATATTCCGTCGGACACATTCTACAGCCTGTTCCACCGAAGCTTCCTTATAGACCAATACGTCAGGATCAAGACCGTGTTTTGCCATTTGGGACTCTACGCAGGGATAGGATATCCCCAACAGTAGCACATTGGTAGCTGCCAATTCGGAGACATATTTATCTATCATCGTACTGATCCATTTGGCAATTCAAGAAAGGATGGTAGTGAATTTCTAGTAGCAATACGGTGCACTTTTGGACGTCAAAAGAGTACCTTCTGAATGTGAAACACCCCGTGGGTCCCTTTCGGTTGGTAGTGCGGTAAACAAAAACACAGGTGAAACACATGACACGACAATCGATGAGGTGTACATACAATTTTTTCGTCTTCCTTGGCGTGGCCGACGCAAATGCTGGCTCCCCCGAATAAATGGGGGATAAATGACTACAGTTAAATAATGAATTTCGATACTATTTCGAATCCCCCTTACACTCAATTTGTCGGATGCAAAGCGATGATTTCCTCTTTCCAA
>Ga0194115_10007816_pt1 | contig 10518 bp, 15 predicted proteins | sample TA2MahsurfametaG_3_FD_148656 | JGI IMG/M metagenome (GOLD analysis project Ga0194115, IMG submission 148656) | Freshwater microbial communities from Lake Tanganyika, Tanzania - TA2015002 Mahale S4 surface | ecosystem: Environmental > Aquatic > Freshwater > Lake | place: Tanzania: Lake... | reverse complement strand
AGGCAGGGGGTCAAGACCTCTTTGGCCTTGAGAAAATGTCAAAGAAGACCAAGCAGGCTCTTGACTCTGTCGATGATCAAGTTGACAGTTACATCATTAGATTCGAGAGTGAGTCAATCAAGGATTCCTCTGAAGACGAGATAATGATGGAGTCACTTAGGACTTTGACAATGCGATTTCTCCTCGAGGCCGAGGGCGACGAGTCTCCCGCGCGGCCCGAGAGTGATGAAGAAGCACCTGCTTCTGAACCGGAAGGTAGTGAAGTTCCCAAGGAAGAACCCGAAAGTGTTGATCCCAAGCCGCCACTTGACATTGACGCATTTACCAAGAAAGTTGCGCGTCTTGTGATGAACTACAAGGACTTGCTCCGCATTGAGCCTGTCATAGTGAACAGGGCTGCCGCATTCCTTGAGAAGAATTACGGCGATAAGGGCAAAGATTACGTTGAACGAATGATTGATATACTTGACACACAGTTCGATTTTAACCTTGAAGGTAAAGAAGATGTGGTCGATGTCCCAATTGCAGCCGGAGCCGGTGTCAAGCCCTCGGGTGCCTAGTGCCTAAGCAGGTCCCTTTAGACAAGTTGATTGACTTTGCCACAAAGAAGTCAATCCACGTCAACATGTCCAAAGGGGCGCACGCCGCCCTAAAGATAGCTTGTATAAGGCGCAGCCTGTCAATTCAGGAAGTCTTCGAGGAGCTCGCGCAGATGATAGGTGATGAGAATCCCGAGATGATGTCAATTCTCGAGGATCTTGCCATGCGTAAGCGCAACAAGATCATCAAAAAATTGTCAGAGAATGACGCAGACTCAATTTTTGACCTCATAGAGGCAGAGAACCCCTTGAGCAAGAGCGGCCTGTGAACCTAACGAATCGAGTCAAGCACTGGCTTCAAAAATTTCTGGGTGTAGATGCAATGCTGAGTCAGATCTCAGAATTACGTCAAGAGAATGAACGACTTACAGAATTGTTCAAGGAGCACGACAAGGCCATTACCTACATCGCCATTGTGCATGGCAAGGCCTTTAAAGAAATCATGCTCCAGGTGAAGACAGCACTCGAGCCACAGAAGCGCCAATCGTTGATTCAAAAGAAACCCGATGATGATTTAATAAATTGACCTACGTTGTGATAATTAGAATGACGAGGCTTTTAATCGATGCAGGTTATTGTCAATAAAGAGGCCCTTGAGTCTCTAATTAATAAAGTGGTGAAAGAAGATCGGTCATTTCACACAAAAAACGTGAATGAGTTAGAGAAGGCAGCCCCACCAATTCTGCCCCAGCCTGAGATGGCGCAACAACTTTCAACAACGAAAATGCCTGTCGAAGATGATGAATTTGTTCCAACTAACTTAGATGAACTAGGGAAGGCTACTATGCAACTCTCGCACAAGGTGGAAGATGAGCTGATTGAGAAGTTCTATAATAACTTCAAGACGCTCGTAAAGAAGTTTGAGGCAATGAACGAGGCAAGGTTGCCGAGTTTTCAAGGTGCGCCCGTAGAAGAGCCTACGACAAAGAGTCGAGCCGAGCGGCGAGCCGCCCGCCGCGCTGAATTGCTAGGTGCTGACGAACCTGAAACACCTTATATACCATCTACACCCGCAGAAGACGCTGAGGACATTGCTGGTAGTGTCACGCCACCAAGACGTGACACAACATCACCAGAGAATGTCAAGAGACGCCGCGCTAAGAAGAGTGCAGGTGCAGAGACTACAACAAAGTCTGCGAGATCCGCCCTGGAGACACCTGCAAGTGGTGAGTTTGATCCAGTCGCAGAGTATCTAAAGAGCCTCTACAAGCCTCGGCAGCGCCCTGAGTGGTTACAGAATGTCACAATGAGCCTAAGCGATATGGTCGTAGGTGACGCCAATAAACTTCTTGCAGCAATTATCAAGAAGATGGGTGAAGTGAACGTCACAGTAGAAAGTCTTGAGGCTGCCGCAATGGACGCCATCAACAACTTGACGTATTCAATAGACGGTGATAACATCGTGATCACTTCGCCTGAATACAAGGTAAAGTTCACATACAACACAGAGGGCAACCCGCAAAATCTATTCTCGCTGGAACAGTATCAAGAAAATTTGAAGGGTCTCACAAGTCAGACTTCTGGGGGCGTCGGATCTCAAGAGTCATGGGGACCTAAGTATGCTGCTGCAATAAGAGAGCTTACGTATGCAAGGAATGATAGTGCGCTTGAAACAGCGCTATTCGAATATCTCCCTAAAATTCAAGAGACACTCACTGATGCCGTGCTCGACTCTTATCCTCCAGGAACTGAACAATTCAATGCGAAGGAGGTAGCCGACAAGCTTGACGTTGCAAACGATCAAATTGTTGATGCTTTTATACAACAAGGCGTCCGTCCTGGTATCAATACAGTAAATGAAACTATTTTTGGAAAACCTGTTGAAGTTTCGCTGGTAATACCTGAAACAGACACAGCCATGCAGGCTATTGAAGACTCACAATTTGGCAATGTGTTGCTGATGTTATTAAGTGCAACTCCTGACGAACTACGTGAGTATGTAGGCAAGAAGAAACGTACACGTAGATCAGCTCTCCAAATGACGCGCAGCGAAGAGAATTATTTCTATGATCTCGGCATGAAGATCGGTGGCAAAGATTTTAAGATGAGCGCCACAGAATTTCAGGAGAGGCTGCAAAATGCGCTTGAGGCAAGAGATGAGTCAGGTTTAGATTTAAGTGATGAAGACATTATCAATATGATTCTAACGAGAGTTGACATAATTGATGCAAACCAGATAGAGATTTTGGCAAAAGTACAAGATTATGCGTATTCATTGTTTGAAAAATACATGCAAAGCAATCCTGCGCTCCTGAAGCAGTTCAGCATTGACAAACTACTTGAGGTAATTCCAGAAGATCTTGGCGGACTTCGTCCAGACTTGAGAGAGGTTTTTGATAAGTTCTTTAAAGAAATAATCATGGCATACACAAACAAGAATGTTGTGACTCCTTTCTTCAAGACTTATGACGCCATAGTCAATGACCCTATGACCAAGCAGAATTTCAAGGATACAGCAGGCGTCAAGCACAGCCAGATATATGACCAACCTGGCGCAGGCAGACGTGCAAAGGACATAACAAACTTTGTTGGAAATCTACGTCATATATCTGAATTTATGAAATCCAAAGCTAAGACAATGAGAAGCACAGGCAGTACAATTCTAGCAGGTAAGTTAGAACGTGCTGCAGCGGAGTTGGTTGACGCCGATGTTGTTGCCGATTCATTCAGAGTCTTCTTTAAGAACTTTAACACTTCTCCTGTAAAAGATGAAATCGAAAAAGTGATCAAAAAATCTGCTAATGAGATTCTTAAGCTCGATTTAACGACACCTACGTCAGTGCCGACCCGCAGGACACCACCATCAGAAGCACCATCTTTAGCAGCCGCTGCAGACATTGTCGAGCCTAGCACCCCCTCGCCTGTCGATCCTGCCGCAATAAATAAGACTTATGACGACATTATTGCGTCCTTCACATCGGCTGCAGAAGATGTCAAAGAAATGATGTTAGATGACTTTGAAGAAGCAGCAGACCCTGAGGGGGCAGGCCCATCTTCGAGACAGCGAGCCAAATACCCAGCGCTTGCAACTGCGGCGGATTACGCTGCGTTGGTCAACAAGCTCACACAACTAAAAGAGACAACAGCAAGAAGCCTGCTCCTAAACCTGATACACGGTTACACCCGAGGATAGAATGAGACATGAAGACGTTGTACTTCCTCAACAAGGGTGACCTGATTGGCGAAAGCATGAACGTTCCTATCAAGCCTAAACAGTCTGATTGGTACAAAGAAGTCAATCCCACACGAATGATTCGATCTTTTGAGTTTGACTCATATGAGGCTCTAATGTTCTTCGTGTCTCAAACGATGCGTTTTGCAAATAAGATTGAGCATCATCCAAATATCACTATCATGGGTGATAAGTCTGTCCTTATTGAGACATACACGCATGAGCTAAATGATGTTTCTTCACAGGACATGAGAATCATTAGGATGACCGATCAGATCTATAGAGACGCAACTTACGTAGGGGAAGAACCCGAAGCGGAGCAGACAGATGACGATAATGATGAGCGACTCTCTGAAGGATATCGTTTCGATTGGACAACTGACTGGTGAAGAGTCAGAGCTTGCGTTAAATCTTGACGGTGAGACTGTCAACCTTGACATCTTCTCAATCGTGCGAGACGAATCACACGTCAGAGTTTTATCTTTTGCGGGCCGCGAGCTTGTCTCAAGGGCACTTACGTCATCAACTATATCAGCAAAGGCATCATTTGCTGGCGACGTTGTGCAGCAAGGTCCTGTCACCTGCGTGGGTCTAATTCCCACCCTAATAGGCAATGAGATGCACGATATGTTGCTCGTTCACATTAAACGTGATAATTAGTAAAAAGTGGTGATCACATGGAAAACGAATTTGATTTTGACAAGTTCATGACGGATATCGTCGAGAGAGAAGAGAGCCAGAAGAAGGTCATTGCGGAGCACCAGGAAGGCCAGGAAGATCTCCCGCAGCGTGTCTATAACAGGCTTTATCGTGAGCGCTGGCAGAATAGAATCAAGTGGGAGCGCGACAGATGAGCAAGCTAGTCATAAAGAGTGAGAATCAACTCCTAAAGTTTCTCAATGTGCTTGCTGAGGAGTCTGTGCAACAGGCCTACAGCGATATCTCAGGTGCAGCACAGCAGCAGGATGTTGCAAAAAGCATAAGGACGAGCAAGAAGACCTTCATCGAAGAGGAGGATCCGCCTGCAGACAATCCCCCTGCGGAAACAGCTCCTGCCGCGACACAACAGGCACCCGCGGCACAGACAGGTGAGTCTGCAAGCATATCGCCAAAGTTTGACTCTCTAATCGACTCTATCAATGATCTCCGCGGTGCGCCCTCATCAAAGGACAGCAGCGTTGAAACACAACTTCGTGCCTACTATGACAAGTTGGATTCAGCTGAAGCAGCATCCGCAATCCTATTCATCAGGACGCTGTCACAGGTGATGAAGGGTGAGGTCGAAGGTGCCAAGGCACCCGACCCAACTGATTATCAAATTGTTACATCAATGAGTGATGAGGCGAAGAAGGAAAAGGCCGAGCCACAGGTTGCAGCACCTTCTGCACCCGTTGAGACAGCACCTAGTGAAGCACCCGAAGAGGAAGAGGATAAGGCTCCCGCATCAGGCGGCACAGAAGATAATGCGCCACCAATTAGAGTTGGTGCATCACAAGTCTCAGAGGCGTACCGAAACAAGATCAGAGCACTCCTGGCAAGAGGTTAAACTGTGCCTTCCAAGCCTGATAACTATGGGACATTAGACTACATCGAAGAGATGGATCGCATCCTCGATGAACTCAATGGATTGCGTCGTGGTCTAGGGCGATTTGACAGAAAGGAGCGCTTCACCATCACAAAGGCCATGGAGAGTATCCGTGCGCTCAAGGAACGTAGCAAGCGTTACGGACTCAAGATTGGAATGCTGTCCGAGGATGACGTATGAAAAATTCTAGACACCCAACAGTGTCTCTTTTGAGATCGTTGATCAGAGAAGAGATCATCCGACTTGACCTTCCCTACACGCAAGGTGTAAAGTCTATAGAACTCGGAGGAGTTGGATCGCTGGCCTTTAAGGCAGGCCTTACATTCCTCGCCGGGATCGCCGCGATCAAGGGGTACATCTGGTTAATGGACAACAAGAGCGCAATTAGATCATTTGCAACTAATGTTCAAAAGATCCCAGGCATCCTTGCAAACATAAGTGACAAAATAGACATCCTCACAAGCGCGCTGCCCGAAGGTGTCAGGTCACGCAAACTCATACGGGAAAAAGGCGACACATTCAAGACACGACATGGACAAATAATGTCAGACGATATAGACAGCCCACTGATCAGAAACCTTCAACGTGCGGAGGAGAAGAACTACATCACCTCGCCGACGATTGACCTTGACTCAGTCGATGAGCTTAGGACTTCTATGACACCCATGATAACTGACACAAAGGCTAAAGTCGAGAGTCTAGTCCGCGCAGTCAGAGACGACGGCGCTAATTTTCCTGAGAATTTCTCAGTATTTGCAATCAAACTCGATGATGTGGACCCGCTCGCGGACCTGGACGACGCAGAGAAGAAGATCGCAAACAAGGCAATGTCAGACGCAGTGGGAACTGCGATATTCAATAGCATAAAGGTCCAAACAAAGCACGTCATTGGCGAGGTCGTCGTCCAGCTTGATGAAGCGTATAAAAAGGGCACAATTGAGACAAGGACGCTGGCGAGTCTAAAAGATGAGCTAGTAAAGATTTCTATGCAGATTGCAAAAGACATTGAGGATGCTGTTAAACCTATCGCAGGTATCATTGCAAAGTAGTCTCATGATTTACGACACACGTCAGATTCTATAATCTGTTCAGGAGATTAAGTATGAGCAAGTGGTTTCCAGAGTTAATGTATGAGGATGACGATAGCGGGCAGTCTTCTAAGATCCCGTTCATCATGGTGCCGAATGAAGAGGAGATGCCTAAGATTCTCTTCGTCTTTGAGAGCAGAGAAACAGGAGACTTTGAGCCTGGTTCTGAGGGTGAGGAAGTCCCAGTGGTGCAATGGGACCTTCACCAGTATGCAGACATGGCTGTCTTAAAGGACAAGCTTGATGTTGAGACTTTTGACAAGGTTAGGAATGCATTAGGCCTTGAGCCTGTAAAGACTGCTGCTAAGAAAGGTCACGAAATAACGAACAATATTCGTTCAAAATTATTGTAAAAAATAGTTGATATAGATAGTTAATATCAGAATTGTGGAGACATTCCCATGAATTTCAATGTAGACAGAATCGCAGTCCTCGCCGGACTCGCACCGTCAGGTAGGTCAGGCCTTATGAAAGAAGGGACCGCTCCTGTCGCAGCCACGCCCCCCGCGAAGCCCGCGGCGCCAACGGCACCTGCAAAGGCAGCACCTCCCAAGCCAGCGCCTGCTAAGTCCGCTCCTGCTCCAGTCAAAGAAGATGATTATTACGAGACCTACGGCCACATGGAAGGCGCCTATGAGGGTGCGCATGAGGGCATGGACGAAGAGATGGAAGATGACATGGAAGAGATGTATCACGACTCCATGGGCGGTATGAGTTATGGTGACGAAATGGTGTACGAGATCGATGAGACCCAGCTAATGGAGGCACTTGTCGACATGCGTGAGGCACGCCTCCAGGAGTCACGTGTCCGCACTGCCGTCCGTGAAGAGCTCAGCACAATCCTTAACAGCAGAGAGGGCGGATCAAGGTGGCTCTATGGTGACCGCCAACCTTCAAATAGCAGCAAGGGCAAGGTCGCAAGAGGTTTCCTCGGACCTGGCTTCCGCTAAAACTTACCTAGTTGTACAAGAGACTCCCTTGCGGTATTATGACGCAAGGGAGTTTTCATGTCATATACAGTAGGTCAGGTATTGTACCTCCTTGTGAACGAGGAGATGAAGATAATACCTGCACAAGTCGTAGAAGTTGTCATCAGGCACAGATTTAATGAGGATGTCGCAACATCGTACAACCTCTTACTTCCTGGAAAGTCAAATAAGATCATAAATCTTGACGAGATTGATGCAACAGTCTTCACAGAACGTGATGAGTTGAGAAGTTTTATGCTGCAAAATGCTACAAGCAGCATTGACAAGATGATAGCACGCGCGGCGCAGCATGCTGAAAATTACTTTACAACTGGTGCGGGTCCCGTGCAAGAAGACGGTGAGATGGTATAATGGTGGCAGGAGAGCCCATGAAAGTCGCGCTACTAGATGGTTATAATCTCATGCACCGAGCTCGATTTGGAATGCGTCAAGGAGATTCCTATATCATCTTTAACTTTTTCAGGAGTCTTCGGCCTATCATCGAGGAGCTTGATCCAGATCTTGTGTACCTTGTTCTTGAAGGCATGCCCACACACCGAGTCCAGCTCGATGCCGACTATAAGGCAAATCGGGTAGTAATCGAAGGGACGCCTCAGGCAGCTGAGATGGCAGAGTTTAGGAAGCAAAAGAAGCTGATCTTGGCGGCATTGGGTAACTTTCCAATCACGCTGGCAAAGCACGACGAGCTAGAGTGTGATGACACGATCGCATCTCTGTGTGTGGATGTCCATGCGACCGATGAGTGCACCGTGGTCTCCACGGACACGGATTTTATCCAGCTGCTTAAGGCCGGAGGCAATGTCAAGCTCTACAATCCTGTCAAGAAGGAATATGTCGAGCCTGTTGAGCACGATTACGTGATCTGGAAGGCACTTCGCGGTGATAAGACCGATAACATTCCACGTGTTGATGGAATGACTGACGGTAAGGCACTCAAGATTGTTAATGACCCTAAGCGCCTAGACGAGGTATGCAAGGACCCTGTGCTTGGCCCACAATTTGATCGAAATCTCACGCTGGTCAAGTTCAAGACAGGCGATCCACAAGGCATTAAAGTGACGCGAGGAAACCCAGATTTCTCAAAGGCACGATCCGATTTTCGTGACCTGAAGTTCTTTTCCATGGTGAATGATACGGCATGGAAGAATTACACCAAGACCTTTCAGCGTTTACTTGATAAGCAGGAGAATTAGATTATGAGCATGGAAAGACTTTTAGAGGCAACAAAGACCCAGGCGCTCCGCGACGCCGGGATCGTTAAGCCATCAGAGATTGTTAAGATCGTAGGTGATGTGTGTGTCGCGGAGGATGTAGTCTCTGGCGCCCGGCGCCTATTACCAAATGTTACTGAACAAAGTGTTCCTACACAAAACAAAAGAGTATTAAGAGACTAATGAGCGTTGAAGCAACAGACAAGATAGTTCTTTTCGATGTTGAAACACGTGACAAGATCCTCAAGGGTGTGAACATCTTAGCAGATGCCGTGAAGGTCACAATGGGCCCTAGAGGCAAGAACGTGTTAATTGAAAATCCCGGAAATCATCCTATCCTGACGAAGGACGGCGTGACCGTCGCGAGGTCCATAAACCTCCGAGAGAAGGTGGCAAACCTTGGCGTCCAGATGATCAAGGAGGCTGCATCTCGTACGGCCGAGGAGGCGGGAGATGGTACGACCACGGCGACCGTGTTAACACAGGCCATGTTTAACGAAGGCCTCAAGATGGTTGCGGCAGGATATTCTGCCACTGACGTGAAGAAGGGAATTGACCTCGCTGTCGAGGAAGTCGTTGAGACATTGACAGCACAGTCAACACCTGTGTCATCCGATGACGAGATACGTCAGATCGCGACTGTGTCTGCCAATGGCGAAAGTGAATTAGGTAAGTTAATTGCAAATGCAATTCTCACAGTAGGCCAAGATGGTGTAGTCACTGTTGAAGAAGCCAAGGGATTTAATAGCAGCCTGAACGTAGTTGCTGGTGCCCGGATTGAAAGAGGCTACCTCTCGCCCTACTTTGTCACCAACCAAGACAAGATGGTGTGCGAGCTTGACAAACCCGTTGTCTTGGTGTGCAATAAGCGACTTGACTCGCTCAAGGAGATAACACCTTTTCTTGAACGTGTATTAAATGCGCAACGCTCACTACTAATTATCGCAGACGATATTGACGGCGATGCCATGCAAGGCCTCGTTGTCAACAAGATGCGAGGTGCCTTAAAGGTGTGCGCCATCCGGGCACCAGGCTTAGGTGAACAAAGATATGACACTATGCAGGACCTTGCAGTCATTCTTGGAACCGAGGTCATCCATGGCGCCGAGATGAGCAGGATCAATCAACTTAATATTGAGGATTTCGGCACGTGTAACAAGGCAATCATCTCCAGGTCAGAGACGGTGCTCGTTGGCTGTAAGACTGACGAACCTGCTAAGACTTCTCGTGTCGATGAGATTCGGATGCTTCTCGAGGAGACACCGGACGAGGATCACCGGCGGTTTCTCAGGCAGCGACTCAGTCTTCTAGCAGGCGGCGTCGCCATCCTTCGAGTAGGCGGCGCCACCGAGGCCGAGCTTCGTGAGCGGAGAGATCGTGTTGATGATGCGCTCCATGCCACACAGGCTGCCATGAGAGAAGGGATACTTCCTGGGGGAGGTGTCGCTCTTGCTCGCGCAGGTAAGACTTTAAAGCTTGACACCACGGAACCTGGCGCACTACAGGCAGGCTATCACGTTGTCAAGACAGCCTGCAGCGCACCACTCAAGCAGATCGTGCAGAACAGTGGCGGTGTTGCCGATGTCGTATTAGCCAAGGTAATTGAGATGGACACGCGTTGCGGATATAATGCCTACACCGACGCTTATGGCGACATGATGCAGATGGAGATCATAGATCCACTGCGTGTTGTCAGGTGCTCATTGAAGAATGCCGCTTCTGCAGCAGGCATGATGCTCACGGCAGGCTGTGCGTTAGTTGAAGACACTTGACAAAGTCTAGGATATTTAACACTAGACAGGCAGGTACACTACATGCGTTTACACGAGGACAAGCATCTTGCATCTAAAATGCTCAAGGTTGAGCTTGCTGTC
>Ga0194115_10007814_pt1 | contig 10519 bp, 12 predicted proteins | sample TA2MahsurfametaG_3_FD_148656 | JGI IMG/M metagenome (GOLD analysis project Ga0194115, IMG submission 148656) | Freshwater microbial communities from Lake Tanganyika, Tanzania - TA2015002 Mahale S4 surface | ecosystem: Environmental > Aquatic > Freshwater > Lake | place: Tanzania: Lake... | reverse complement strand
AAGATGGTGAACAAGCTTTTTATCATGTTGCCAGTCATGCTGGCTTCACGCAAACTGGATGCGGAAGACCAAAACCAAGTCTTTTGGCTTCGACTGGCCTATGGAATAATACAGTCAATAAGTGTACTCGTCGTCTTGTACACGTATATACAAGCAACGTCGATTGCTAAGAAGGCAGAGGGAGGGATCATCTACGTTCCTCCTGCCCCTCAGGTATGTCACGGATTTTCGTATATAAAGTTTTCCCTCTTTCATCATCATCATCCACGAGAAAAGAGATTTTGGTTCCTGCTGTGTTTTGGTACCAACACGGCGTGGAAAGAAAACTCACACTTCTTTCTTCCATTCGTGACCCGTCCATGGTTTTTTCACTTGTTTCCGTACAATACACATACAGCCCTTTGCAGACCCCAATGCGAAAAAGAAATATACTGAAATTAGCTTTGGTGCTCATGTTCTCTCCACTGCCCGATCCTTGCTGGGGAGTACTCTTTTCGGTATCTGTATGACCGTAGGTTTGCATCTGTACAAGGGTATGATTGCCGGTGTCGCCATGCAAACGGTTATGGGACCACTCAATTTGATAGAAAACCCCTTGGTCAAGGCCTTACTCTTTGGGACAGGAATTCGGGAGGATGCCAAAATCTTTGATGAGAAGACAGCGAGTGAACTCACGCCAGAGGATGAAGTGGTGGATGGACGTGGTGAGCCTATAGTGCGACCGGCTGGTGGTTCGTCATCGTCGGCAATCGCGGGGGCCTCTACGTCGTCGACATCCTCCTTTGAAGAAATCCTCCTTGATACCTGGGATGCTGGGAATAAGGCAGAGATCAGTATCTTCATGTCGGCGGTGAACAAGAAGAATTGTAATTTCCGAACAAAAGAAAGCGGATGGACACCGTTGATGATTCTTTCGGGACTCACTGCCAAGGGAACTGCCAGTGCTATTCGACAAGTAAAGCAACTTGGTGGGAATCCTGCCATTACGGATGAAGATGGGTGGAATTGTTTGCATTGGGCAGCCTTCCATGGTAGTATTGAGGCCGCAAAGGAACTTGCCAAGGACTTTGCCCTTCTTTCAGTGAAGGATAAGGAGGGGAAGCTTCCGCTGGATATGGCTAAGGCAGAAGGCAACGAGGATGTTGCCAAGTTCCTTGAATCCTGTAGTGATGAAACGGTTGAGACCAAGACTAAGACTGACGGGATCCGTAAACGCAAGTAGAGGCACACACTGTAAACGGTCGTGGTGATGGTGGTGGTCAGCGTGGACAAGGTTGTTGACAGCTGGTGGTAGCAACATGTGCTTGTTTTTTTGCGGATGGGATGAGCATGTTGTCCTTATTGGGACACTTTTGGAATGTCTACACAATGGACCATTTGTGCTACTACGTGTCACACCAAGTAACAATAGAAGAATGATTACATTTGAAAAAAATGCAGATAAGAAATGGTCTCACTAGATAGTCGTATTCACACCCCCAAAATGGGGTGAACAGCAAAGTTGGAGCGACGTGGTATCATGCACACACAAAGAGTCTGCTACCGATCTTTCAATGGGCTACGGCATATCGAGAACAAAATTCTTCATGATGTTGTCGAATCAATTCGACTGCTCGTGCCATCTCTGTTTCAGACGGTAAAAAGGTCGTCCGGAATCCGAATCGACCAGCCTCCTGTCCAAAGCCCGAAGCTGGGACGACACAAATCCCTGTCCTTTCCAACAATGAAATGGCGTAGACTGTATCTGGTGCAATACCCTTGGCATGGGCATCCTTTACGGCAGCATCGGGTAATTCAACCCGGGGAAAGACATACATGGCACCCTGTGCGGGTTGACATGAAAAGCCAGGGATTTTATTCAGTCCATTGCCGACAATCTTGGCTCGTCTTTTTAAACTTTGAAAGATTTGCATTTTTTCTCCCTCATGACTTTGATAGGATTCATCACCGACTGCCGGACCACGACACATAAGGGCTGTCATAATCTGACCTGACACGGTTGAACAAAGACTTGACGAGGCCAATTTGTACAAATGGTCTACGACAATCGGATCGAATCCAACAACTTCCATATACCCACCTCGACGTCCACACTCACCAAAGACACCCTTCGAGGTAGAATGGAAGGAGACTAACTCAATCTCTTCACGTTGAAGCAATCCCGTGTCAAAGGCAGCCCGTTTGGCACTATAGAATTTCGCTTCATCATCGTATACATTCTCTTGATAGACCTCATCAGCCAATAAGACCAATTTGTGTCTTGAACAGAATCGCAAAACATCTTGTACAGCCCTTTTCGAAAGGACTTGACCCGTTGGGTTTCCAGGATTGATCAGTACGAATCCTACGACATTGACCCCATTCTTCCTTGCTTCCAACAAGGAACGTTCCAATTCTTGCATATTCAAATCCCAGTTCTTACGTTCGTCTAGGAAATACCCTACCTTCTTTCCATTGAGTAGATCTAATGAAGCGCTGTATATCGGATATTGAGGGATGGGTATCATGACTCCACTGCAATAAATCAAGATACGAGAAAGCGATATGTAAGGAAAAAGATGTGGACCGATTGATATCATACACGATTTTTCATACTTTGCACAAAAACGTACCAACTTGAGTCTGCAATCAAGGCGGTTAGGATGGCCTTGATGGCATCACTAGCACCATTCGTTAGGAAGATGTCCTCGACATCGACGGGGACACCACCATCACGGCGTTGAATAAAGCTGGCGACATCCTCTCGAAGCATCTTCACTCCCTTACTGTGACTATAGGCCCCTGTACCATGACCACCCAATCCCTTCTTAATTTCTCGAGCTCGTCGTATGGCATCCGCTGGGAACATATGTACGGCCTGTGGATGATCCACGCCCACTTCATCAGGAAGATCCACTAAGGCAAGGACTTGCCTTGGCCATGTAAGAGGTTTTTGACCGACTGAATGAGGATTCCCAATATTCGTGTACACGATGTGATCAAAGGGATAGTTTTTTGAACCCATCATGAGTTCGTCATTGATCTTATCGGCAGCAATCACTACCTTCCCACGAACCGCATATTCCATTCCCTTCAAGAATGGGGACATACTATCTTCTGTCAGACGCTTTCTTGTGCCTGTTCAGTAAAGGCGATTCACAGTCAGGGTGAGGTCTGTGAGGGAGGGAACGACGGGACAACGAAAGGAATCCAAACCGACCATGGAATGAAACAAAGAAACACCGTCCAAACCCGAACCAGCGCCAAAATCCTGGACGCACCTGTTTCCTTTTGTCTGCTGGCACCATCCGTGTATCCGAGAAGGAGACCTAGTGAGAAAAGGACAAATAGAGGAGTCTTGATCTTCATGATGTCTACTGTCAAGGAAGAATGTCAAGAATTTATGTCTTTGGTCGTCCACAAAAGGTTGCAAGATGCCTTGGTGGTGGTTGGTCGTCAACCAGAAACCCGAACGATGAAAATGACAGAAGAATCAGAAGATAGTATGTATGGAATTGATAGTACTTGTATACGATCTCTCCTAGCGGTATCTTTTGCTCTCGGGTGGGGGTGTTCTGGTTGAGTTCGCGTTGATGGCTCGTGTCGGTACCGGTATTCGGATTGTAGAATCATCAAGCGGCACTCGTGGAGGTACACGGAACGTTGGATGTTCGAGTTTTTGTCCTCCGGTTTTCAACACAACGCAGTCACGCGGTGCGAAAAAAATGAGAACGCACGAGCCAAAAGTCCACCAATCAAACAGGCCGCCAACAGGCACCGAACATTCCTGTTGGCCGTTTATGAACATTCAACCTTCGGTTCCAGCTGTAACCTTGCGTTGGTCGGACGCAGCCTATATATGGTATGTACATGGATACGGAACTAACCATGACAGCGAGATAGGTAACGCCACATCCCCTCTAAATCTTGGGGATCAAGAAATTGTGCCATAAACTTCCGTCTTGATTTGGTATTCTGCCCCAAATGAACCATAGGGCAGGTGATGACGAAGGAAGAACGATTAGAAACAGTATATTGGAGCTGTGCGACACTTTGAGCCAGAAGGTGGATCCGTTCTTCTTTACATTCATCTTGCCCTAACATCCCTTTTCATCCCCATGCGATTCAACTCGTTAAGCCCTCGATTCATCGTCTCTGTCGCGTGTTATTGTTCCGTCTGCCCAGTCATGTCGCTTTCGACGCCGAAGAATATTGTTGTGGTAGGGGGAGGGATCCAAGGTACATCTGTGGCGTATCATTTGGTGAAACGACTTTCATCTTCACCTGCATCATCATCGTCGTCGACGACGACTACAGTGACTATTTTGGAGGCCAAGGCCATGGCATCGGCGGCATCAGGAAAGGGTGGAGGTTTCATGGCTCGATCATGGGGAGATAGTTCAGCAACACAACGACTTCATGAACTGGCCTTTGATATGTATGAAGAATTAGCCAAGGAACTGGGTTGTGAATCGTATCGAAAGCTTCCTGTTCTTTCTGTCTCTCCTGGTTATCGTGGAATCAAAGAAGCCCGAAAGAATGAACGGATTGATTCTATCTTTCCTGAATGGCTCGATGGAGATGTTGGAAGAATCTCAGTCCTAGGTGATGGAGACGATACCGCTCAAGTCACACCGAAAGATTTTGTCGACAAAATGATTGAACATGCTGGTGATAAAATCAAGATAGTAATGGGGACATGTACTGGCGTAGAAACTGAACGGGGTTCCGATCCTGGTGACCGAAAGGTTACAGCTGTCAAATACGTACCTCGGTCGTCCGAAGGAGGATCGGAGAATGGAGACGAGGAGGAACAAATCCTTCCAGCAGATTGTGTCATCGTATCGGCTGGACCATGGTCCTGTGCTGCAGAAGATTGGTTCCAAGGAGCTATCAAATTACCGATGGAAGGCATCAAGAGTACGAGTATCGTATGGAAACAACCAGAGGGTGTCGACAGCGTTGATGCTACTGCCCTATTTTGTGGAGAGGACAACCGTTTTGGGACGCATTGTAAGTACGAGGAGGAATGATTGCCATCCACTGATGCCATGACGATGTAGCCTTCCTCACACCGACGTCTATCACGATGATACAGTGGAGGTCTATCCTCGACCAGATGGAAGTGTATACATTTGTGGTATCGGTGGATCGGATTACATTTCTACTGAAGAGCTCAAAAAGGGTGCCTTTCGAGAAGTCTGTGAAGCCAACACAGCACGTGTGAATGCTGCGAAACAATCCTTTCAAGCTATGTCAGCATTATACGAAAAAGAGGGCGAACTCGAACGAGTCCAAGCCTGTATGAGACCATGTCCACCCGATGCGATGCCCTACATGGGACCAGTCCCTGGCTATGAGGGGGCATACTGTAATTGTGGACATAATTGTTGGGGAATTGCATGGGCACCCGCATGTGGTCAGGCTATTACAGAACTTGTCTTGGATGGCGTATCGACGAGTGTGAACCTTGCACCATTCGATCCTGCAAGATTTACTCCCAATGCTCAACGAGGAGATCGAGGAAGGAAGAAACAAGGCACGAATATCGGTGAACAATGGTAACACTTACAGTAGTCCCATTTTCGTTTCAACAACTCTATTCACCATGAAAAGCCATCGGCACATGTCTAGAATTTGCAGTCATAATACCTATGACCCCTCTCATCGTGCCTTATATACCTTCTTACCTACCGTCAGTCACAACTCGAAGTCAAAGTGGTCCTTTGTAACGGTAAATAGCGGTTTTTTGCAACCGGACGCATTTTGAAAAAGCAAACGCAACAACCGAATACATACGTCCCTGGGGAAGACTCCAAACGAAATGAACTTGCTGCAGCCCGTTTCAGACACAACACTGCACGACGATACCTGTCTTATACAGTGCAGACGTTTCCTCAAGGATGAGTGACGATGATGTTCGACAACCACCGGAATCGGATCGATCCTTCTTTGACTGTCAATGTCGTTTGGCTCAAACATTTCATGATCGAGGACTTCATTTCGCATATGCACATCCTAAAAATATTGATCGTGCCTTGGAGGAACTTGAGAGAGCGATTCGACTACGAGAATCGATATTCGGAAAATATCATAATGATACCGGTCTTTCATACTTTCGAAAGGCGGATCTCCTTCTCGATAAGAAGTTATACACCGAAGCATTAGTAGTGGCAAGACGGGAGCTCAGAATCACTCATCGACTTAGGGCAGGATACTCGTCCGAAACACCGGTCCCAGAAACAGGCTCTCAACAATGGTGGTTACTAGAACGAGTACAATGGATTCAAGATGTCATTGTGAAACATCAACCCGAAATCGCGTACGTTGCCGTTCAGAAGTATTCTTCTGATCTTCTTCGAGCGATGGAATTTGAGCGGTTGGGTGATCTACATGTCGTAAGAGGAGACTTTGACCTAGCGTTAAATGAATATGACAGTGCCCTGGGAATTGAGGCATCAGCTGAGGCTCACAATCCAGTCGAGGTAGCAGATCTTCATGTGAAGATCGGTGATTGCTTTTCTGAGATGAAAGATTTCGAGGCTGCACTTCAAGAATATGACAATGCTGAAAGAATATATCTCGATATTTGGGGACCCACATTCCTCGTCATGGGAAAGTTGTATCAATCAAAAGGTTCGATATTCCTCAAACAAGAGAAGTTTGACGATGCACTTCGGAACTACGCGAGAGCATACACTGCCTTTGATCAGACACTGGGTAAGGACCACGAACTTTCAATCGAGATCCTACAGGATCTTCGAATTGTGACAGTGAAAGAAATGGAAGAGCTTCGGAATATAGAACGCCTGCGGAAGAAACATACAAAGAAGAGTTCTGTCGGCTCAAGTAGAAGCAGTGTAGCGAGTAGTATCGAAGAAAGCCTTGAAGAAAGCCTGAACGAGTAATCTCCTCATAAACGATACTCAACTTCTTCCTGTTACTCATATTCATCGGAATCGCCAGGAAGGAGTTGCCTTACACTGAAGTAGGCTCTTGGAACGCCAGCGATACGACTCAACCTAAGTTAGATTAGTTAGTGGAAGGGAAACATCTTTACGGCGGAGTCCCTGTCTAGGAAAGGAGTACGGTAACTGCGTTTAATCGCTCCTGTATAGGAGAGAGTGCGGTATTCTAAAAAGTGCGGTTCGTCGTAGAAGTGTATACGGTCGTTAAGGTACGGGTACAACTATTGCTCTTGGAGGTACCGGTAGTTGTAAATAGTCACCGTCGGCGAAAAAGGCTGTCACAAACGGCGCATTACAAACATAGTCGACTATTTCGATTAGAATCGAAGAGTGGACAACACCGCGGATTTCTTTCAAGGTGCGATACAGAAGGCACTCCTCAACCTTCGACGCCAGCTCTAGGATCCAAAGTTCATCCATTTTATACATTTTGTGAACCCATGATAATCTATTCGATAATTTTCGTTGTCGTGACTCTTCTTACTGTCACTCAAGCTTCGATCGAAGGTGATGATGATACCAAGGTGGATAATCCCAATTCAGCCTTTTCACGGAATATGGCCTCCATGAGTTCTCAAGTGACACATCCATCCTCACCGAAAGTCCAACGACGGTCATTCTCCCAAACCAATCATCATCAACAACATCCACATATCTGCCTTGCGTTCTTGAGTTGTTGTGATCGGATAGATTTACTCAATCATACCTTAGCAGCGACGATCCGACATATGGAAGAAGATGAACCTGATTCCTTACGATATGAGATTGCTTGGGTAGACAACGGGAGTGATCCAACCATGACACAGACCATTGTCGACTCGTATCAGATAGAGCATGCCCTAAGACTTCCAGAGAATATGGGTCTGGCGTATGGGATGAATCTTCTAATCTTCAATCTTTGTAAGGCGCCGTATATTTTGCTTCTGGAAGAAGATTGGCTTTATCTTGACCATATTGTCGCCCCTCAGACAGAAGAACGGAAACGGGCAGTTGCGACATCATTAGCACTTTTGGAAGGCCTTGATGCCCAAAATTTGACATCCTATGACGAACGAAATGTCATGGGAGTATTTCTTCGGCATGAAACTTATGAAACGTTCCTTAAATTTCCTCTCATGGATGATTGGGAGACACTACCGAACATGAATATTCTCAAGACGTTGGGTGGAATAAACAAAGACGTGGAGGAGGAGGATGATAAAGGGCAGGTAATGACGAATGGAGAGCTCATTGCAGATATTGATTATCGAATCTTTTGTGGTGATACGACGATGCAAGGTGGAACTATTTGGGGTTCTTTCACGAACGGAGCAGGCCTATATCGTCGTCGTGATTTGATGAAGATAGGTAGGATGTATGGTGAACCCGGGGATGCATTCCACGATCGTTACATTGAAGGAAACTATGCATTCCGGGCAGCGATGCACAATTGTCACAGCGCCGTGCGTCTTACAAAGGATCGATCCTGTGAAAAAATCCATGATCCCCAATGTACCGGGGCATTCCATCATATCGGTGGTGGGCGTGGAACAAGACCTCGGACTACCAAGGGGACTATCTGTGATGACATGGCATGGAATTTATTCGGTACTCCGTTATATGAGAAATTCCTCCGTTTTCGGCAACGTCAAGGTGGGGAAGAGGGTGATACATGTGGCAAAGACCAACTGGAAGAGCTGCGACAACGAAACTTCCGAGATCGTGGTACGTTTCACTGTTAGCGTTGAATTGTTTCCGCATGTCATTTATTTTCACCGCGGTACTTCCCTGACTCTGTTATTGTCACCGCGGTACTTTACCTGACTCCGTGATGGTTTGTAGATGCCGAGGAGTATCGTAAGTCTGTGAAAGAAGAGAGCGACAGAATCTTTCAACAAGAAAAAGCAGAAAGAGCTAGAATCAAAATGCAGGCAGACTTAGTAGAAAAGCTATTGGACGAAGATCCGACAAAGTTACGAACACATGTTGAATGGATTGCCGACAAGTCGAATGAAGAAATCCGGGCATTAGCCCAGCGCCTTCGTAACCTGGCGGATAGTCCACATCCCTTGGAAGGATACTTTGATTCTCACGGCCGGCCAATGGTAGGGTAACTGAAACGAAAGACGAATCTCATATTCCGAAACTGTATGGTGACGGCTCGCCTCCCTGGTTTTTGTCGCTACATGCACTGTTCTACCATCTTGAAGTATATGGTAAAGCAGCTGATGTTTATATAGAGAAATGATCTACTGTGTTTTGAATCATTGCGGTAGTACTGGTCATCGTCGTAGTAGCCTGACCCCGAAAGATCCGATTCGAGTCGTTCCATGTCGACAGAGGGGTCTATTTTGAACTCGCCGGTAATAGGCAACCGTAGCATGGCCATTTGTCCATGTCCTCGATAGATTCCCTCTCTAGGACCCCCGAGGAAGCTACCACGTGAATATTGTTAGCCGCCAATAATCTAGAGTGCGCTGGTGTCACCAGAAAAATCCCTCTCGGCTTCTGTCTCTCTCTAGAGTTTCTCGTTTGTTTGATTGGTGATCGCGGAGGAGAGAAAATTCTGCTCTGGAGCCCTTAAAGGCGGCATCTGCAATAGGACGGAATATTAGATCTTTCAAACTTGTCACCGCAGCACAGGGTTGGGATGTTTGGAATTTCGTGTCCGCATAAGTAAGGGTTCGTCCCCTACTCTTCGGGCACGGGGCGTCGTCGCTGAGGTCATTCGCAGGTAATGACTGTCCGGCACAAGATTTGCCTTTCATTCTTTTTTCTTTTCAACTGTCGCAATCCGGTGAAGTATATAGTTTTCTTGATTGTGAAGAGATTCATCACAGCTAGTAGCTATTTCGTACGGGCAGATTGCATATAGTTGAATCTTTGACAGGGGATCAGCAACCTAACGATACTCGATTGTGTGGGAGTATTTCTACGACATCACAAATACGAAAAGCCTCTCTAGTCATTCCAGATAAGATTTCAACCACCACGGAAGCGTCATCGAAATCGCGAAGATGACTCAAGAAGAGATACCCGTTGTCAAGGTCAAGAAGGCCAAGTCCAAGAAGAAGCCAGACGCAGTAGATGGTGACGAGGCGAAGAGCGATGAAAGGAAGAAGAAAAAGTCCAAGAAGGACAAAGAAAAGACCGAAGGCGACAAGGTGACGAAGAAGAAAAAGAAATCAGATCAAGGCGAAAAGGATGAAAGCAAAGCTCCTGCGAAAAAGAAGAAAAAGAAAAAGGAGAGCGATGATAAGGAGTCTTCAGCAACCAAGAAAAAGACGAAGAAGAGTACTAAGGAGCCAAAGAAGAAGAAAAAGAAAGACAAGTCTGCGATTGACCCTTCAAGTATGCCGCCTGAAGAGCCTGTGGAAGATAGCGCTGGCGAGAAGGCTGGTGATGAATCAGAGGATCACAAGATGAAAGCTGTCTTGTCGCAGTGGAATCAGGATAATGATAGTTCCGAAAGTAGTGGCTATTCAAGTGCTTCTGGCGCCGTGGAGGAGAAGGTGGACACGCGTGGAATGACAAAGGATGAACTAGGATTAGAGGACAATTCCCTTGACCACATACTGCTTGCTTCGCCAGAT
>Ga0194115_10007813_pt1 | contig 10519 bp, 10 predicted proteins | sample TA2MahsurfametaG_3_FD_148656 | JGI IMG/M metagenome (GOLD analysis project Ga0194115, IMG submission 148656) | Freshwater microbial communities from Lake Tanganyika, Tanzania - TA2015002 Mahale S4 surface | ecosystem: Environmental > Aquatic > Freshwater > Lake | place: Tanzania: Lake... | reverse complement strand
AGCGCAACCAAAATTCTCCAGAGTGGTCGCTTTTTTGCTTCATTTAGCGCCTCAAGTAATTTTTCAGCATTAGCGCCAAGTGTTCCATCTTTTTTCTTAAAGAACTCACTCTTTAGTAATTTCTTGCTATCTAGATCAAAGAGATCTGATTCATCAACAATTAACTTATCCTCTAATAGCGCGCTCGTTGCTTCATAGCCAAGTACATCGATATCAAGAGCGGCTCTTGATCCGATGTAGTAGATACGTTCGCGCAGTTGTGCTGGACAACTTCTTGTATTGGGACAGCGAATATCAACATCACCCTGGCTCATGGCGCGAAGCTTGCTGCCGCACTCAGGACAATTACTTGGCATTACAAATGCGCGCTCGGTCCCATCACGGCATTCAAGAACTGGGCCAAGAATCTCAGGGATAACATCTCCTGCTTTTCTAAGAACTACGACATCGCCAATCAAAATCCCTTTTCTTGCTACCTCCTCCATATTGTGAAGGGTGGCATTACTGACACTCGAGCCCGAAACTCTTACTGCCTCCATAAAAGCAAATGGTGTTACTCGCCCAGTTCTGCCAACGCTAACTCTGATATCAAGTAGCTTGGTAGTTACCTCCTCTGGCGGATACTTATAAGCAATAGCCCACTTTGGTGCGCGCGAGGTAAAGCCAAGAGTTTTTTGAGCTTCTCGCTCATTTACCTTTATTACTACGCCATCTATTTCATGTTCAATTCCATGGCGATTCTCTAGGTAATACTCGATAAACTCCTTTACCTCGAGCCTATTTTTCGCCACCTTGAATCGCTTACTAACTGGAAGGCCCCAACTCTTCATTAGTTCATAGCCCTGACTCTGTGTATCCAGAGTTATTCCATCAAGTGCTCCAATTCCATGAACCACCATTGAAAGTGGCCGTGAAGCTGTCACTCTTGGATCCTTCTGGCGAAGAGATCCTGCAGCTGCATTTCTAGGATTAGCAAAGATGGCCTTTCCAGCCTCTTCAAGTTCATCATTTAATTGTGCAAACTTGCTTAACGGAAAGAAGACTTCGCCTCGAATCTCAACGCGCTGCGGAAGCTGATCTCCAATTAATTGATGTGGAATTTCCTTGATGGTTTTTATATTTAGCGTTACATCTTCACCTGTGATGCCATTTCCTCTGGTAAGCGCTCTTACTAATCGCGATTGCTCATAGAGAAGATTTATCGCAAGGCCATCTACTTTGACTTCGCAGAGCCAGGTATTTTCCTTACTCTCTTTAGCAACCCTTTCAAACCAGGCATCGAGCTCTGATTCATCAAAGGCATTATCAAGGCTCATCATCTTTTCAATATGATCTACTGAATCAAAGTGGGTTGAAAAGCCTCCCCCTACTTCAAATGTGGGTGAGTGGGGATCTCTTAACTTTGGGTTCTTTTCCTCAAGTTTTAGTAGTTCATTCCAGAGTTGATCAAACTCGCTATCTTCAATTACTGGCTTATCTAAAACATAGTAGCGATATTGATGATCCCTAATTGCCTCAGCAAGCTGAGCCATCTTGGCTCTAATTGCGCTATCGCCTGTCATTACTTAGTTCCTGTTATTGTCGCTGAGCCAACTACTCGATCACCATCATAAATAACCATTGCTTGACCTGTTGCAAGTCCATAGATTGGCTGATCAACAACTGCTTTTAGCTCTGGCAGAGGGCCGCTTTCATCAAGAAAGTATTTACAACTATGGGCGCTGCCATGGGCTCTCACTTGAATAAATCCACTCTTTTGCCCACTTGGCTTTGGGCCACACCAGATTGGGCTAAGGCCAGAGACTTCATGGATTGCTAGATCTGCCTTAACTCCAACAACTACGCGGTTATTTACCGGCTCAACCTTTAGAACATATCTTGGCTCGCCTGTCTTCTCTGGAACGCTTAGCGCAAGGCCTCGTCTCTGCCCGATAGTAAAGGTGTAGGCCCCGTTATGTTCTCCTAATTTATTTCCAGCCTCATCAACAATATCTCCAACCTGACTACCAAGTCTCTCTCTTAGCCATCCAGCATTATCGCCAGATGGAACAAAGCAGATGTCATGGCTATCTGGCTTAAGTGCAACAGATAAACCACGTGACTTTGCTTCAAGTCGAACATCATCTTTAGTGGTATCACCAAGTGGAAAATGCGCGCCATTAATCTGCTCTTGATTAAGCACTGCTAAAACATAGGATTGATCTTTTCCAGAATCCACTGCTCGATAGAGCAATCTTTGGCCATCGATATCTTTAGTTTGTGCGTAGTGACCAGTTACCACTCCATCAAAGCCCATCGCCCTTGCTCGATCCAAAACAGCTGCAAACTTAATCTTCTCATTACATCTAAGGCAAGGATTTGGAGTGTTGCCAGCAGCATATTCCGATAAGAAGTTCTCCACCACATTTTCATGAAACTCATCAGACATATCCCAGATATAAAAAGGTATTCCTATTACATCAGCTGCCCGTCTTGCATCATGTGAATCCTCAATCGTGCAGCAGCCTCTGGCTCCAGAGCGATACTTCTTTGGGTTTTTAGAGAGAGCAAGATGAACACCAATTACTTCATGACCAGCCTCTTTTGCTCGCGCAGCAGCAACGGCTGAATCAACTCCTCCGCTCATAGCTGCGATGAGTTTCATATCTTTATTTTCAACCTAGGTAAGCGGCTCGGGCGCGATCAATTACGCGCTTGATACATGCTTCAAGATATTCGATTTCACTCTCGCTATTGCTGATTCCAAGGGAAAAACGCAGAGAGCTGCGGGCTTGAGCCTGACTTCTTCCCATAGCTAGCAGGACATGGCTAGCCTCCTGAACTCCGGCGCTACAAGCAGAGCCGGTGCTACAAGCTATTCCTTCAGCATCAAAAAGAAGAAGCATTGAATCACTCTCAGTCGAAGGAAACTCGATATTGGCAATGCCAGGCAATATCTCTCCCTCTAAAGGCGAATTTAATCTCACATCACTGACCTGACCTTGAATTGTGGAGATAAGTTTTGATCTTAATGCAAATACTTTCTGATAATTGCCCTCCATATCTCGCATCGCAGAAGCTGTTGCAGAAACAAAGGATGCAATACCGGCAGCATTTATCGTTCCGCTTCTAATATCTCTCTCCTGTCCTCCGCCATGAAGTAATGGAGTGATATCAACACCCTTTTTCAAAATCAGAGCAGCAACCCCAACTGGCCCGCCAACTTTATGGGCGCTAACTGTCATGGCAAAGAGACCAAGATCTTTAAAGGAGAGTTTGACTTTCCCAAGACTTTGAACTGCATCGCTATGGAGCGGGATTTTGTAAGCCTCTGCAAGTTTTGCAATCTCTTTAATTGGCTGAATTGTTCCAACTTCATTATTGGAGTGCATCACACTTATCAGAGCTATCTCTTCATGCCGCTCTTTGATTACGGATTCCATCTGCTCAAGATCTATGTATCCATCTTTATTAACATTAATCATCAAAATTTCTGCCTGCCCAGATTCACCAAGCCAGAGCGCTGGATCTAAAACAGCATGATGTTCGAAAGATGAAATTAGAATCAATTTTCGCTTTGAATCTTCTTTTAGTCGATGCCAGAAGATTCCTTTAATGGCTAGGTTATTAGCCTCAGTTCCTGATGCGGTGAAGATAATCTCACTTGAGTGGCAGCCAATGAGGTTAGCTAGAGTTTCTCTTGACTCCTCCACTTTCTTTCGCGCCAAGCGTCCATTGCTGTGAAGGCTTGATGGATTTCCCACCAGTTTTGATTGCTCAATAAAGCTCTCAAGTGCCACCGATGAGATCGGGGTGGTTGAAGCATGATCGAAATAGACCTGAGGCATATTGCTAATTCTAAATGTCTTTAGGAAAAGCGCTTAATGGAGCCGGACTTTAAGCGCGTTTAGCCGAGATTGCTTGCCCAACTTGAGGCAGAACTGCAAATAAATCTCCAACCACACCAAAATCAGCTACATCAAATATTGGAGCTTCTGGATCTTTATTAATCGCCACAATTGTCTTTGAGGTCTGCATGCCCGCTCGATGTTGAATTGCGCCAGATATACCGCACGCTAAATAAAGTTGTGGGCTAACCGTCTTTCCAGTCTGACCAACTTGATGAGTATGTGGATACCAACCAGCATCGGTAGCTGCTCTTGATGCGCCAACTGCTGCGCCAAGTAAATCTGCTAGCGCTTCAACCGGTTTGAAATCTCCATTTGTTCCGCGTCCTCCAGAGATAACTACTTTTGCCTCTGTTAGCTCTGGCCTACCGCCTTTAACAGCAGGTTTGGAATCAGTAATAGTTACAAGTTTTGCCTTTTCTGAAATGAGAACTTCGACTTTTTCAAAAGCTGGCGCACTTGCTCCAACTTCAGCCTCAATTGCTGAGGGGCGAATAGTTATCACTGGAATTCCTGCACTAACTTTCGAAGAGACTGTAAATGAACCACCAAAGACTGATTGGGTAGCGCTTAGATCAGAGGTGAAATCGATAGCATCAGTAATAACTCCGCTATTTAGCCTAATCGCCAATCTTCCTGCTATCTCTTTTCCTGCAGAGGTTGAGGGAATCAAGATTGCATCAGGCTTTACTCTTTCAACTACCTGAGTAATTGCATCAAGAATGCAGCCTTGGCCGTGCTTTGCAAAATCATTACTTTCAACTGCAATGACCTGTCCAATAACAGTATTTGCTAATTGCTCACTTAAGGCTTGGCTCTGACCCTCTGGCGCAAGGATTAGCCCAACGCAATCGCCTGCGCGCTTAGCAAAAGTTGCTAGCTCCCCAGCAGTTTTTGCCACTTTTCCTGAGGCGTGATCGACCAAAATCAATACCTTTGCCATCGCTAGACCAATCTCTTTTCTTGGAGAAACTCAGCAAGTTTTAATCCGCCCTCACCGCTATCTTCTATCTTGATGCCTTTATCGCGAGGCGGACGAGCCTTTGCATCTAATACTGCGCTCCAGGCGCCACTTATTCCAACCTCACTTGGGGAAATTCCAATATCGCTAAGGCTTTTGGTTGCGATTGTTTTCTTCTTAGCAGCCATGATTCCCTTAAATGAGGGATAGCGAGGTTCATTTATTTTTTCAATAACGCTAACAACGCAAGGAAGAGCTGCCGACATAACTTCAACGCCGCTCTCACTCATTCTGGCAATTTCAACGCTAGAGGATGAAGGATCAACTTTTACAGATCCTGCAAAAGTAAGTTGGGCCCAACCAAGTCGCTCTGCAAGCATTGCAGGAATAACGCTCATACGTGCATCAGTTGATTCGGTGCCGCAGAAAACTAAATCAAAACCACCATCGCTAATTACTTTTGCTAATACTTTTGAGGTAGTGAGCGCATCGGAGCCGCTTAGAGCTGGATCACTGATCAATATCGCTTCATCAGCTCCCATTGATAGACCTTTACGTATTGCCTCGCTTGCCCGATCTGGTCCCATAGAAATTAAAGTGATGCTATGAGTTGCTCCTGCTGCATTTAACGGTTCAACAATTCGAAGCGCTTCTTCAATGGCATATTCATCTAAATCATTTAGAACTGCATCAACGCTGGCTCGATCAAGAAGTCCATTGACCATTTTCTTCTCGGCCCATGAATCTGGGACTTGCTTGACACAGATCGCTATCTTCACGGGACTTATGTTACTGGGCAGTAACCTTGCTCTCCACTCCAATTGATCGCTATGGGGTGGCATCAATAAAGATAAGGAGAGTGCTTGAATAGCAAAGTGAAGCCGGCCAATCCCCACATTCTCGGCAGTCAGGTTAGAAATGGCGGCACCGACTTTGCGATCTGGGCCGCAGAGGCTGCTAGTCGAGTAGAGCTCTGCCTCTTTGATCCAGTAGATAGCGGCTTTGCTGAGAGGCACTTTGAATTAACTCATAGAGATGGAGCTATCTGGCATGGGCATATAGAAGGTGTGGGAGTTGGGCAGAGGTATGGATATCGAATCCATGGCCCTTGGAAGCCTGAAGCAGGAGCAAGATTTAATCCAGCAAAACTTCTCATTGATCCCTACGCACATCTTCTAGAAGGCGAAGTTATTTATAGCCCAGAGATTTATGGCCACCGCGCTTTGGCAAGCGATGGCTCTGGCGATATCAATGAAATAGATGATCGAAACTCGGCCGGCTTTATTCCATTCTCTGTAGTAACTGCAAACGCGCCAAGAATTCTAAGTCGTCCAAACACTTCTTGGAAAAGAACTCTCATCTATGAAGCCCATGTAAAAGGATTAACAGCTAAGAATCATGAGATTCCAGAGGCAGAGCGTGGAAGCTATAAAGCGCTCTCTCATCCATCAACAATAAAATATTTAAAAACTCTTGGCATAACCGCACTTGAGCTTCTTCCTATTCATCACTTCACAACGGAAGTTGCAGTTGCAGCAAGAGGGCGAGTAAATCACTGGGGCTATAACCCAATTGCATTCTCAGCTCCGCACCGGGGTTATGCAGCAACTGATGACCCAATTGGCGAACTGCAAGCAAGTGTTGATGCGCTTCACTTAGCAGGCATTGAGGTAATTCTTGATGTGGTCTATAACCATAGCGCTGAAGAAGGTTTAGCAGGGCCTACCTATAGCTTTAAAGGAATTGATAATCGCTACTTCTATCGCCATAGAGATCAATCGCAATATGAAGACTTAACTGGTTGTGGAAATACTCTAGATAGCAGAAATCCATTTGTCACTCAGATGATTATTGATTCACTTAAATGGTGGTCACAGATAATTGGCGTTGATGGATTTAGATTTGATCTAACAAGTGCAATCTGGGGCCAGAGCGGCACCGATTTAATTGCAGCGATATTAGATGATCCAATTTTAAGTCAGCGAAAATTAATTGCAGAGCCTTGGGATGTAACTACCTATCAATTAGGAGCTTTTCCACACCCCTTTAGAGAATGGAATGATGCCTATCGGGATGGCTTAAGGCAATTCTGGCTAGCTGATAACGCAAATAACTCATCTTCTGGGGTTTCCAATCTTGCAAAGAGAATTGCAGGTTCGGATGACATCTTCTCATCTCGCGGGCCAACATCATCCATTAATTTCATCACGGCCCACGATGGTTTTACTCTAAATGATCTCACCTCATTTTCTCAGAAAAATAATGAGGTAAATGGCGAAGGCAATCGCGATGGCAGTAATGAGAATAGATCTTGGAATCTAGGAGTTGAAGGGGCTAGTAGCGATTTAGAAATAATTGCTAAGAGAGCCCAATTGCAAAGATCAATGCTTGCCACTCTCTTACTTTCATCTGGAGTTCCGATGATTGCTATGGGTGATGAAATATCTAGAACGCAGCATGGCTGCAATAATGCATACTCTCTCTCGCCAAATCATCGCCTGGATAGCAGAGAAAATCTCTATGGCGCATGGGCCCTAGATTGGAAGCTAAATGATCTGCAAAGCACTGCTTTAGAATCCTTAGCAACGCTTAGCCAAATTCGCACTAACTACTTGATTGATGCTGCTGAAGAGTTTTTCACTGGCGATCTTGATCAGGAAAGCCTTAGAAAAGACATTGCCTGGTTTCAAAGTGATGGAAGTGAGATGGCTGAGGCAAGCTGGCTTGAACCCCAACTTCGCTATCTTGGCTTTGCTATCGATGCAAGAGATGCTCAAGGTTTATTTGTTGCAATCAATGGCGGGGCAAGTGAGTTGGAATTTAAGCTACCCGGATCTAGTTGGGGCAATTCCTATCGAAGTATCTTTGACTCAAGTCAGAGCCTCTCTGACTTTGCTCCGATTCTAAAAAAGCCTGATGATACTTTCTCAATAAAAGCTTTGGCTCTGCAGATCTGGTTAATAAATCGGAGTTAATCGACTTTAAAAACTACTGAAACGGTTGAAGTAATTGTCTTATCAATCGTTTGAGTGTCATAAAAACCACCAGAGGAGGTATCAACTGAGTCAGGTGATGTGACTTGGAAAGGCCCTGATCGAACGCTCATTACTGCTCCAACGCTGCCCCCTGTTGCTTCAACAATTGCCTCAGCACGTATCTTGGCATCAGCCATCGCTTCTTTAAGTAACTCTGGGCGAAGCTCACTTAACTGAGAGACATAAAACTGTGGTCCATAGTTGGTAACGCTAATTCCGCTTTGAAGAAGAGATCCAATCTGATTACTTAATTTAAAAATCAATTCAACATCATCACTTCTAACGGTTATCGCTCTTGAGGCGCGATAGTTAAGAATTCTCCCCGTGCTATTTCCATTTGAATACTCTTCTTGCGGATAGGCAGAGACAGAGCCAAGTTCAATTGCTCCACTTGCAACTCCTCCATCTGTTAAATACTCGGTGACAGCAAGAGTTGTAGCTTCAACTTTTCTCACTGATTCAGAGATTGTGGGAGCTACTTGCTCGGCATTTAAAGTCCATACTGCGCGATCTGCTTTAGCATTAACTCTGGCAGAGCCAGTAACTGTTATTCCTTCACTACTTCTTGAGGCAAAACCAGAACCAACTTGGTTTAGACCAAGCCCAATTGCAACTGCTAAAACTGCAGATGCTGCAATTAAAGTTATAGATTTCTCTCTCTGGCTCTCACTCATACCGAGAGCCTATCAGCAAGACTTGATGCTGCTTCAATTTCCACCCTGCGAAAAGGTTCAAGAACATCATCCCAAGGCCTTCCCATCAACTTCTCAAGTGCAATTGTTAAATCACTCTGACTTAGATTTTGAGTGATAGCACTCTTTAACATATCTTCACTAACTACTATCTGTCCCTGGCTATTTATAGATCCTCGGTAGAGCCCAAGTTCTTTGGTATAGAAATAAATAGACCCTTCAGAAGAACTAAACTCAGAAAGTTCAAAGATTAGATAGCTCCAAGATTTAAGGGCGTTAACAATCTTTGCCCCACTTCCAATTGCGCTGCTATAACTCATCTGCCCTCGATAAGAACCTGGCTTTAGCACTTGGCTCTGCCAATTAATATTTACCCTTTCATTAAGCTCTCGCTCTAGCCCGGCCTCGAGATGTTTTATTAGCGCTTTAGGGCATGAGTAGATATTCAGCCGGCCATGGCAGTAGCCGATCTCACTTGGGCTATAGGTAATCAAGAGCTGCTCCTTATATATAAGGACGTATCTATCTCTTAGATGCGACCTTCCCCAGCCCACCTAGCGATAGCGCTCTTGCAATAGGTGAATTCTTGCCATAGTTCCACGCTTATTTCAATAGGTCAGGGCGATATCCCCTTTTTTGATATTCGCACCTTCAGGGTAGGCTTGGCGCTAGTCCAACGCTTATCAGTACCCGCTTGCTAGCTTTCGCTTGAATCGGTATCGCTGTAGAACGGAACGACTGGCGAACGTGGAATTCACGTTTGTCCCCAAAATACCGAAGGAAAGTTATAAATGGCAACAGGTACAGTTAAGTGGTTCAACTCTGAAAAGGGTTTTGGTTTCATCGCTGTTGATGGTGGCGGACAGGACGTATTCGTTCATTACTCTGCTATCCAAGGAAACGGCTACAAGTCCCTTGAAGAGGGTCAGTCAGTAACGTTTGAAGTTGTCCAGGGACCAAAGGGTCCTCAGGCAGATGCAGTTACTGCTAACTAATTACACTAACTAGTTATAGAAAAGCCCCAGAGAAATCTGGGGCTTTTTTTATTTCCCCGCCTTAGCCTTTGCTTTAGCAACAGCCTTTGCTGGAGATAAATCTTTGCCCGCTTTCCAAGCATCTAAGTATTTCCAAGGAGCAACAACGCCTCTTCTAATCTGCCAATCTCCTGGCTCAGTTTGATAAGAGATTCCAAAGTGGAGATGCGGGCGAGGAATTCCCCTAGCGCTCCCGCTAGTTCCAATCTCACCTAGTTTCTGACCCACTTCAACTCGAAGCCCAGGAACAATTTCTTTCATAACTTTAGATAGATGTGATCCGTAGTAGCGCACGCCATCATCGCCGATAAGAGAGATTGAGCGACCGCCACGGTGCTGACCTAAATTAGTTTTACCACTCCAGAGATCTTTTCTACTTACATCTTGAATTACTCCCCCAATAGGAGCCACAAATGAGCAACCTAGCTCTGCTTTGATATCAGTTGCAGGATAATCATGATGATACTTTCCATAGACTGTTTCGCAGCCAACTACAGGATAGGTATAGATGGGGGCGGCAGAACTTGGCGATAAATTAGTTAAAAGAAGCGCTAGAACTAGCAGTGTTTTCTTCATCTAAAGGCCGCCTTATCTAATCTTGCTGTAACCATCATGTGAGGAACTGTTAGCGCCCAGACCACAACTAATGAGAGCCAGAGCAGTTCATCACTAAGTCTTTCAGGGCTAAAGGCAGCAAGAGCGAGCGACACTATGAAAGTGCCCACAAGTGCAATTACGCTCTATATCTCTTTACTCTCTTTCAAATTAGCTCCATATTTCGCGATCCGATACAGAGCAAAGAAGCGAATTAGCTTCGGCTAGACTGCTCGCGTTGGGGGCAGTAGCTCAGTTGGTTAGAGCCCCGGACTCATAATCCGGTCGTCGTAGGTTCGAGCCCTACCTGCCCCAC
>Ga0194115_10007809_pt1 | contig 10525 bp, 9 predicted proteins | sample TA2MahsurfametaG_3_FD_148656 | JGI IMG/M metagenome (GOLD analysis project Ga0194115, IMG submission 148656) | Freshwater microbial communities from Lake Tanganyika, Tanzania - TA2015002 Mahale S4 surface | ecosystem: Environmental > Aquatic > Freshwater > Lake | place: Tanzania: Lake Tanganyika... | reverse complement strand
TAGATTCTGTAGTCATCGTCGACAGTCGTCGAGCCGAAAAGAAATATGAACTCAAGTCATCGGTATGATCATCTAATTCTGCAAGACGTTTCAATGCCTTGGCCAAATGATCATATTCGAGACTGTTAATGGTCTGTGTGTCTCTAGTACCGTCAAAACATGGCCAAAAACAAAAGTTGATAGCGTCAAGTGCCAGAATATATAACGCCACCCGCTCTCTCCGTAATTCCTCACTGCCCTGAAAGTCCCTCCCCTGATAATGCCATTGTTCTTCATCCCATTCAATCCAACTGGGCGAAACCTTCTTCTTTTGGAGGATCTCCTGAGCTAACCTACCAAGTTGTTCTGTCCGAATCTTTACCGACCGTCGTCCTCCCGCCATAGTCCAGTCGGGTTCCTCCTCCATCCATTTTCGGCAAGTTCTTCGGACCTGTTCACATGCTTCTGAATAATAAGAATCGTCCCGACTTGCCATGATGGATTTTCGCTGTACGATGACAGAAGACTATAGCAATAGAATACCAGCCAAGTGATGGCTGCAAAATGCAAAGTGTTTTGACTGTGAGCTCTGAGATAAATCTTTGGACCTCGTCCGACCGTCCACCAACCTAAGGTACAGTACTTCCGTCGACCGCCAGTGAAAAATTGAGACTTACCCCTTAGTGACACGTCTAGTATGAGGAATATTTATACTCTTATTTGAACGAAGTCTGGGGGGAGAGACAATGAAATTCTACGGTCCGCACGAGATTCCGATTCATACGAACTGTGGGCCAACCAACAAAATGAACGGTTCCCGCTCTCTCAACTTGCAGTCGGGGACGCTTGTCCCTCCACGACGCGACCTGCGTGGGTTAAGCGGGAGGATGAGAGAGAATTTCTTCCTAGCTATTGTTGGCGTTTACTAGATATAGTTTGCCTCTGAACGACGATACTATCCTACCTCAGGCTCTTACAGCAACGTCTTCTTTTTCATCATGGGTGATGACGAATTCATCAAAAAACAAGATCATCTGAAGCCACAGGACGCCGCGACGGTAGATCCTGCCAAGTTAACCGCGTTGACGCCAGAAGTCGTACGTCTCAAGTGGTTTTTGTTTTTTTTTGTTTCTGTTGGTTTTGCGTTTGTTCCATGTTTTGTTGGATATTCGGTTGCCATGCACATTCACTTGAAATCCATCAATCAGTAGACGTTTTAAAGGAAGAATTTCTCATTTTATTTCTCGCTTTATTCCGGGTGAATTTGGAACCCATGGTTGTTTGGGGTTTGTAGATTTCTCGACAAGCCACCATCAATATTGGTACGATTGGCCATGTCGCACACGGAAAATCAACCGTCGTGAAGGCGATTAGTGGAGTCCAGACAGTTCGTTTCAAGAACGAATTAGAACGTAACATTACGATCAAGCTTGGGTATGCCAATGCTAAGATTTACAAGGGAGATGCCAAGGAGGATAAGGGAGGATATTATACATCCCGAGGATCATCCCATGCTGACGAATTTGTAGACTCAATCAGTGGGATTAATTATCGTCTACGTCGGCATGTTAGTTTTGTGGATTGTCCCGGGCATGACATTCTCATGGCGACGATGTTGAATGGTGCAGCAGTGATGGACGCTGCCTTTTTACTCGTGGCGGGAAATGAGACCTGTCCACAACCTCAGACGAGTGAACATTTGGCAGCTGTTGAAATTATGAGACTCAAGGAGATTCTTATTCTTCAGAATAAGGTCGATTTGGTAAAGCCTGATGCTGCCTTGGCCCAACAGGAACAAATTCGAAAATTCGTGGCTGGGACAGTCGCCGATTCTGCTCCTATTATCCCCATTTCGGCTGTTTTGAAGTACAATATTGATGTTGTTTGTGAATTCATCGTTCGGAAGATTCCCCTCCCTCCTCGAGACTTTACCAGTGTACCTCGATTGATCGTTATTCGGTCCTTTGATGTAAATCGTCCTGGACAGGATGTCAGTGATCTTCAAGGAGGTGTTGCTGGAGGAAGTATCCTTCAAGGTGTGCTCAGAGTCGGAGATGAGATTGAAGTAAGACCGGGTATCGTGACGAAGCAGGAAGATGAAAATGGAAACACGACGATGGTCTCTTCACCGATCTACTCGAAGATTTCATCGCTCTACGCTGAACACAATGATTTACAGTTCGCAGTCCCTGGTGGACTTATTGGTGTAGGTACCCGTATCGATCCTACTTTGACCAGAGCTGATCGATTAGTTGGCCAGGTATTGGGACTCAAGGGAAAACTTCCCGATGTCTTTAGCGAGATTGAAATTTCATACTACCTGTTGCGACGACTACTAGGAGTGAAAACAAGCGATGGTGGTAAGCAAGCGAAGGTTCAGAAGCTATCCAAGAACGAGATACTTATGGTAAACATTGGTTCTACTGCAACGGGCGGACGTGTCGTTGCCGTTAAGGGTGAACTTGCCAAGGTTGCCCTGACACAACCGGTTTGCACGACCGAAGGAGAAAAGATTGCTCTTTCAAGACGTGTGGACAAGCACTGGCGTCTCATTGGTTGGGGACAAATTCGCAAGGGAACAAAGATTGAGATCAGTCACCCATAAAGTTAGTTGGAATCTATGCACGAATTTTGAGATTTTTCATAGGTGCCACTTTGAGTCTAGAACTGTCACCTCTAGGAAGCGGGACGACATTTGTTCTTTCACGAAGACGATCCTTGGTTCGTACGATCAGTAAGTCGTATCATTATCTTTTGTTTCGAAGATACTGGAGGTGAAGGGCAAAGCCGGCCTCGACGCCAAGCCATACTACGGCACCCTCTAGTTCTCCTGCATGTCGTATGTACCGTATCGTTCCTATGATACTGACGTGCCCAGGAATCAAAACTCCCCAGCGATAATTATGCGTCACTCGTGACATTCTTTCAATAAATGGAAAGCATCGTGACCCTCGATGTCCCTATTTTGGACCTCCACGAAACGAAACCCACTCTCTGAATTTTATCATAATGTCTTTTGATAGGGGACGACGCGCGTTCCTCTTGTTCGCGGTTTTGGGCATCCAATGTGACCAGGAAGGCATCGTTTTTTGGTTGAGAAAGTGCCTCGACGGGAAAGGCATGAACCGAAAGCATTAGCAGTATTCCAACATTCTGCTTTTGCGCACGGCTTTCAGAACTTACTCTGTGCAAAAAGAAACGGGTAGCGACTAGGAATCATGTCAGAGGCGACAGCTGTCGCTACAGAAGTGGATGCCAGCGTAGGCGGAATCGATTCACTGAATCGTGGACATAATTCTGTTGTTGGTAGGGATGATCAGCGGACGAGAAACTCACAAGGGAAACCACCTCTATCGACTCCATCAGTTATTGTGGAGGGGAAAAAAAGAAGTCCTGTCAGTAGTGGTGTACCCTCTTCACAAAGAAAGCCACCTAGGACGACACGTCGTGGCACGGCAGCCCAGAAAAAATGGGGCCATTCGAGTCTCCCATCAATGTCCGTTCTCGGATCCGACGGGACCAAAAACCAGTACGACAAGGTGGAAGCGACGAAGTCTTTTTCATTCATCCCAGCTGAGTTGACTCAGACAGACAGTAGCCAGAAGGACGTAAATGACAACTGTCCTGTAACGGATGAAGAAGGTCCGCTAGAAGACGACGACATTATCTCAGATGTCGATGAGGAAGTTGCTAGATCCTTCTCATCGATGCCTTCACGTAGTGAAGAAAGTAACGATGAAGATTTTGGAGCCTTACGATCAGGCTCTGTGTCACGGCGACGAGCAAGAGTAAGGCGAACAGACGAAGCTACCCGTTCTTCAGGATCGACGAGGTCAAAGCGTCGCACGAGGTCGGATACTGAGGATAGGGACCGAAACTTAGGAAGTACAGGAAGCCGGAGCAAGAGTCGAAGTCAAAGCCGCAGCAAGAGTCAAAGTCGGAGCAAAAGTCAAAGCCGCAGCAAGAGTCTAAGCCAAAGCACTCGCACGAAGGGGAGATCAGCGAGGCGACCGAACGATCGATCCGATAAACACAAAGAAGAAGACGACATCGATGCTAGTACCAGAAAGTCAAGTCGCCCACGATCATCACGTCACGATGAGGGTACGAGGGACCGTAATTCATCGATCAGGCGTCGCCCTTCAGTATCGCGGCCACCAAGTAGTGATGATGATGATCGAAGCGTTCATTCGAATAAGTCCAACAGTCGAGGACCTCGTCCATCTACTTCCTTTCGGGGCAAAAGGCCAACAACTACGCCTACAACAGCTTCCAATGCTCAAAGTGATGATGACGATCGAAGCGTTCATTCAAATAAGTCCAAAAGTCGTCGTGGACATCGTACGTCTAGTTCCTTTCGGGGCAGAAAGTCAACGACTACGCCGACATCCGCTTCCTATCATCACAGTGATGATGATGATCGCAGCGCTCATTCCAATCGGTCCAATAGTCGAGGACGTCGTCCACCTAGCTCCTTTCGAGGCAGGAAGCCATCGACTGCGCCCACAACACCTTCCTGTCCTACGTCTACAGTGTTTGTCGAAAGTCTGAAGGAACAAATGAAGGATACGAACCAAGCTTTTGCACTTGCGAAACACCTCCGCAGCCAAGCGAAGCCGAAAAAAGAGGGAGACGATGAGGAACAGTCAGAGGAATCATCTCGCTATACTGCAAGTTGTGATCATCCTTCAGCGCTACTGCAGTTCGATCCAGGGAATGTCAACCATTTCAGCCTAGTGAAGCAGGACAGCAAGGCCCTCGTGACATGTGAGACATTCAAACACGCCGATGGGACAGAATCGAAACTTCGTATCAGGGAGTACAAGGTGAATCAGATTCCAGCATATTCGACGCCTCCAGGAGACCTTCAAAGTTCGAGCCTTTCTCTAGATCATTCGGCTGACTGCGAATACGTTTCGGATGATGAAGATCAACGAAGGGGCAAAATATCGGCATCTAATTTGAGGTCTACGATGACACCGAATCCCAGACAGAACCGAACCAGTCAAACTGGGTTGCGCCGTGGGGTGATGAAATCAATTAGTACAGGTGGTCTGAAAGGTGCGCGGGGGGCAAGAAAAGACCGAGACCATAAGGCAGGGCCCTCTGTATCTGCGGCCACGGCAGCATTCCATGGTTCGGTCAAGGACTTTATCGGTCGATGGAGCAAAAGTGGTGATTTAGTCGCTGATGACGACGAAGAGTAGGCTTCCTCGATAAATGATTCGAAAAACGATGACACTAGAGGCAAGGCAAATCACTGAAGCAGTGGTTGGTCGGAGAGGGCAAAATAGCTTGATAAGTCTAGTCCAATTACGGCTCGTCGATATCCCGCGCACCCACAAGTCCGTGTGAACCTTCAAAACGAGGTCCTTGAATCAACAAGACCATTCGAAGTGCACGCAGTTGGCAATTTTCCGTGTCCTAGGAGGGGACTTCATCCACACCAGGCGGTACGGTGGCATTCATTGTAGGGATGTCATCATCATCTGCATCAAAATACGATTCCTCGTGATCCATTTCTCTAAATTTCCGCTGATCTTCACGTGCTTTTTCATTCATTGGTCGAGGCGCGGATCGGACATGGGTCTCGCCATGGCTGTAGCCTGGGCGAGCCTCCTCGTCTCCATGTACCAGTTGCTCACTGGTGGAATTGACCGAGGATGGTTCACTGGTAATCTTCAGATTATTTTCGTAGGCCAGCCGCAGTGTTTTCAATGTCGTGACATACGGACTAGAAACATCTTCAAGGCTTGGGATCGGTGTATCAGACGAAGCCGATAGATGTTTGGTAACAATGTACTCCAGTAGGGACTTGATGTTTTCCTTCTGTACAAAATCGCACATCTCCACGATGGCGGACGACACCAAGTTATCCCCTATTGGATTCGATCGAAAGGCGGCAAAAACAGGGTCGAATAAATCATGTTGAATGATGTGCCGATGGTAAAACTCGTCTTTCACGGACAAAATTGTTCGCAAAAACCTTACGTAGAGGAAGGAATGAAGTCAGGCCAATGGGAGCGAGTTAGTCACAGCTGTTGCGTGGGAACGTACCTCAATGCCGCCAAGGTAAGACACCTTTCACCAGACGAACTCTGCAAGGCGCCTGGGTTGGTTAGAACCTTGAGCACATTCCCAATGACCCTTGAGCGTAATAGGTAGCATTTCATACGATAAAGATGTCTAACGCAAAAACTGAGCATCTCCACCGCAATTGAGCTCCGTACGGCGTCCCGTGCGACTGGTCGTAACAGATGTTCTTCATGTAAGGGACCCTTCTCGAAGCGTTCTACCAGCTTCTGCAGAGTGAGCGAATCGCCAGGAAATTCCAAAGTCAATTTAGGAATCCGACTTATGGGGACCAGGACCTTATGTTGGAATGGAACAGCTAGCCACTGCACATAATGATCATAAAACATTGAAAGAAACTGATTCTGTTCGGAGCTCGTGGTCGGCGAGCCCAGGGCTGCGCTATGGTGCTCGCTGTGGATAGTACCGGGTGGGATTCCTTCAATTTCATCAAAAAATCCCACTCCCATGGGTCCATGATCCGTAATCATATCATTGTCAAGAATTGCTTTCAATATCTCCAAAACCTGGAGGAGAACGCCGCTATCGGTCTCCGACGCCAGGATGAACATCAACGATCCGAGCAGATCATTTGGAGGAAAGTAAAGGATAACCTGGCCTTTCTCATTTGCGTGCGGACGCGCTGGACCCATTGGGTCGAAATACTTTTCGACTTTCCGTTTTTCTCTTTTCGCTGCAACGAATGAGTCGAGGCATCGCTGACGTAGCAAACCTGGATCGTGCATGACAATCCCTGAAATGATCTCCAAAGCTGATCCTTTCTCGGAAAGATCTATTTTGGGATCTGCAAGGATAGTACCGAGGAGCGACAGGAGATTCACTGTCCTCGACTGGCCAAAACCGCTTCTGTCAAGTCCTTGTTCCGATTTCGTACTACTTCCTGAGTCTACAAATTCACCGACCAGTCGAGATTCCTCGGATTCACTGGTGATGTTCGATTTGTCGGTTTCGTAATCCAGATCAACTTCCATCGGGACCAAAACGGCGAAGAAATCGTCCTTTTCACTCTGCTGCAGAGACAGCCGCACCATGTTGAAGAGTTCCCGAAGGAACGAAAGACATCCACGCCGTCGTAATCTCCGCGAAGGCAACGAGTCGTCTTGTGGGGCCAAATACTGTTTCCAGACTGTAGATAAATCTTGCGACTGGGGGTATCTCCCAGTTGCAACCACAGTGGAAAGATCCGTCTCTGGCTCCCTTGCCTGTTCCCTCAAAAGGCCATCAATGTCACCATCGGGGAGTACATCCTCCAACTCCTTCCATTCCAGATCACAGATAGCCTCGGAATCCCGCCCCAAAATACGAATGATCTTGGCCAGATAACTAACGTTCAATTCACCCTTTCCAGCGGTCCCTAACGGCGATGCCGTAACTCCTTTCACTACATCAGCATGAGTGAAAGTCAGCAACGATGAAAGTGTGGAGAGACTACTTTCATCCATTGTAGGTCGCAATACCGTATCCCTCAGGTATTTGACTCGAAACGATCTATGAATCGACGCCACAAGCTCTTCATCTTCCATCAGCGCCACGGTACGAAATTTGGCCCGTTCCCTCAAAAACCAACGGTGATTCGCCTTGTCACGCAAACTTCGGTCATATTCAAGCGCTGAACAGACCTCTTCAAAAATCAATTCATCCGATACGATGAATTCGATGATGGAGGGGTCGTTTAGCAACAAGATTGACTTGACACATGCGGCAAGGGCAACCAAAGAGCCGTAATCCCCACGTGACTCCGCCGACGGGAATAGCGATAGCATCGATTTCAGATAGGAGCATTCATGCTGCGAAATGAACATAGCGAGTGACTCGCTTTGTTGCATACTCTGTGAATCAATCAAACGTTAGAATGGTCCCGTCAATCGAATATGATGATCAAGAGAGACACCTACCTGAACGGCTGCTATACTGTCAGCGATTTCCTCAAGATTTGCTATTCCTGGTGGATTCGGCAGTTGAGGCGACTGAGGCGCATTCGAAAAACCCAACATTGGACCGCCCGCATGATACGAATGAAGTAAAGATTCTTCATCAAAGTGATGGTCCCGGTTTCGCTCGGTGTGTGAATTTTGCTGGTCTAGATGATGCTGCGAAGTATCCGACGATGAATTCACCCAAGCCTCATGTTTCTGCTTCCCATCGTGAGCTGCGGAAGGCGTGTAGGCCATGTCCCGATCAACATCAGACTCATTGACTTCAAAAAAGCTCTCTGTGCCTGCGTCACCACGGCTGTGGGATGACTGTGATCTGATCCCATCGGCATTTGAATTTTTGCTACCATTTTTCCGAAAGAGCTCCGCGGCCCTGAGTTGTACTTGCGTAATTTGCCGCCATATATTGAGGCAGCCTGTAACGTCTTGAAAACTAAGAGCCAGATCAACTCCATGAGTTGGGTTCCCCTCTTCTAGATATGGCTCACACCAAGTAATTATATTATCCCCTTGTCGTTGATACGCATCCCTTAACAGTATCCGTGTCCTCAGCAAGATCTTTGGCGGGGATATACTTTCCCCTGTGGATTGATTTTTCACTTCCGAATGCATACAAAGAGTGGGTTCGCAAAGCTCATGATAGACCCATGCATCTCCCGTGGGACTTGATTGACCCAGTGAACTCGCCTTCGACGCATTCTTTTTATATAGACACAAGATACTCCCCGTACCGCAATCGTCCCATGACCCATCCGCGGTCAGTCGATACAGTTTGACTCTCCACCCCTCGCTTTGCTTTTGTGACACTGATGATGACACTACGGATGATGATGATGATGATGACGTCCCGACGACATCAGTTTCCCCATCTCCGTGGTCAACCGTTTCTTGTTCCATCGTTGACCCCGAAAGCGATAACCCCCGATCTTCGATGGAATCTTCTCTTCCTCCTCCACTTTCTTCTTCGTCCGGACGCTGAGGGGCTCCCCGCTCTCTTGATACACTGCCACCCCCGTGGTTCCGGTGACCTTCGACGACGAAAGCAATACTCCTTGAGGCTAGCCTTGTTTCGAGTTCATCTTCGTCAGAACTGGATGAAGACGAGCTAGATCGGGGCAGAAGACTACTGTTGTTCTTGCTACTGTTTTTGGGATTTCCAACCACGTCACGTTTTCGTTTTCGCCTAGGGATGGAACCTACCTGGAATTTCATCCGAAACCGTTGTGGCACTGATTCCTTCGTTTGTTGTGCGTTCGTGTTAATATTCTCGCCGGTGCTACCGCTACTTGTATTGTCGTCACTGCTATTGTTCTGGGATGCATCAATTTCTCCATTCCGCGGGGATGTAGTTGCGTCATGACCGGTAATGGAGGTTCCGTCGTTCCTGTCGTTCTGTCCCAAGTTTCTCATTTCGGCAGTTGATAGTGAGGACATCGTCCTCGAACCTTGGGAGTGGCGTTCGTAGCGAAGCACTCACTTCAAGCTATGAACGGCGATGTTAGGAACCCACTGTAACGTGGAAGATGAAAGTTACAAGAGCAAAAGCGTCGGGACCACAAGACTTTCGTTCCGGAACAAAACGTGTTGCGGAAAAAGAGACTTAATCGCAACCGAGCACTTTTGGATAAGTCTCTGCTACCCTCGATTTCGTGTAAATCACGGAGTTAGTTCGCGAGCATACAACGAGGGATAGTCCGGGGTTGGTTCCAGGAAAGTTATCACGGCATTGACCATGTGTCGAATGCTCTCCGCGCGGTGTTGAGGGTCCCCCTTTGGGTGGAAACGCGTACAGTTCCAAGAGAACCACAAAAACACAATTTGACGATATAAACAGTAAGAAAAAAGACGAACAACGACTGCAGGTGAACGACGCACGTGCGGTAGTACCATCGACGCGCTGTCACATGTCACAGTGGCCTTGCACGAGTCGGGTCTTGCTGTCGCCCGAGTACATGGAATCCATCTCGAATAGCCTGGAACGACGAGGCGGCGCACGGACGCATGTGTACCGGTATTCCTATTTGATACTTTCCATCCTAGTCAATACTTGGATGACAGAAATGGACATTGCCTCGTGGAGAGTCGTAAACGGCCCTCGAAAAATGGGATATGGATATGGCTTGTTACCTAGATGGTACCGTATAGCGCTAACGGTTCTAACTTTCACGATCGATGCTTTTTCCTATACCGACATCATGCACGTATACTCAATAGTCTTGGAAGTTCTTTTTCTTTGTGGGTATATTTCCATTACAAGTATGCCTATGGTTGCACCTCCGGTAGCAACGAATGAGGTATGTATGGGTAAAAACGTTAGTGATAACTGTAAATTGAATTCAAATATACGTTTATTACTGAAGAAAAAGGCCGACTTTTGAAAGTGTCTGGCGCTGCAGCTTTCGGCCGCAACTCGGTGGCCGTCGGCCGCCATGGGGTCCTCCGCCCTCCTTTGTCTCCCCACTCCCCACCCTTTATGATTGACCTCCCTATCTTCCGGTGCGGCCCTCGGCCGCCACGGG
>Ga0194115_10007807_pt1 | contig 10528 bp, 13 predicted proteins | sample TA2MahsurfametaG_3_FD_148656 | JGI IMG/M metagenome (GOLD analysis project Ga0194115, IMG submission 148656) | Freshwater microbial communities from Lake Tanganyika, Tanzania - TA2015002 Mahale S4 surface | ecosystem: Environmental > Aquatic > Freshwater > Lake | place: Tanzania: Lake... | reverse complement strand
ACAACAACAACAACAACAACAACAACAACACTCAATTCTTTTGGAATCTCAAAAAGTAAGAATCATCGCCGATTTCCATTCCCCAACAGCAGCTATATTAGCATCGGAACGTTCTGGAGAGACGATTCGTATCCCGACGACGACGAATAATAATAATAATAATGATGATGATGGTCATGACGAACAGACTTTTGTAATACAGGTGACGGTATTGGACAAAACCATCGCCTCGGCTCTCGAATCGCTAGTACGTAAATGATTGTCATGAATCTACCCAACACATTGTTCATCTACACTCTCGTCTTACAATCTTGCTTTGTTTTAACATTTTTATTCTTTCAGAAGGTTCCAGCGGTTCCTAGAGTCACATTTGATTCAACTCTTAAGGAAATCGTTACAAGAAAACTCCATCCAATGGTCCCTGTAATACTTTGGTCAATGGCCGCATCTAGGATGTTGTCGGAAAGCATCCTCCCCCTAGATCGGAATATAAGGAGTGGGAATGTAATCCTCAATAAGGAAGAGGAGGAGAAACTGTTATGGGATAGATCTACCACCATATCATGGAAAAAGGATCCAGTCTATCGACGATGTCTTGATCATTACAACTCGCTTGTTGACATTCAAGATGACCTTTTGCATCATCCACCATTTCCTATGGTCGAGATTAGTTCTCGGGGATGTTCCCTCGAGGAAGATCCTGTTCTTTATTTGACAACCTCGGCTTGTCAAGCCCTTACTCAGGAAATGGATCGCATCGAAGCACTTCTCTATCGTGTGCGGATTTTTCGAAGACTCAAGGAACACAAGGTCACGTGAAGTGTCTCATAAATTTATTTTTCTCCCTTTCTGTCCCACAATTCATCGTTTTTTCTTGGCCTTTTTTCCTGTACCCGTACCCTGTTGATGTTTGAGAGCAGTCCTTGATGGTGGTTTGTCGTCCAACATTGCCTTGGTTGCATTTTTCTTCCATCCTTCCATAGCATCCATCTGTTTCGATGTGAAGCCCATACAATCGATTAATATAGAAGAATTCGGAATGACTTCATCCAAAAAGGTAAGAACAATCCCCGCCACCGTCCCACCACATCTTTTGAAGTATCCTGGTTTCGATCCTGATAATGGTCCACATTGAATCGCATGTTGGATCATTCCATAAACGGCCAAGGCAGCTGGCTTTTTCAATTCGTCTGTCAGATAATGATGATCAACTTTTTCGGTGATTGGTACATCATCTGGATAATCTCTACTTGGTGTAAATGGTACTGCAGAGTAGTGAGTGGCGATAGATCTCCATTCGTTCACACAATTGGCTACAGCATTTAGGACATTGACTTGATACGTCTTTGGATCACATATAGAATGAGATAAAGACATCGTTTCTTCAATATTTTGAACTCTTCGTTTCAAATGGCGGACCTCCTTGATACATGGATTATAGGAATTCTCCAAGATTGTGGGTGTAACGTCCTTGGATTCTTCTGATCCGACTATCACATGGATTTCTTCTTCTATCACACGTTCTTCTTCGTGGTTCCGTATTTCTTCAGCGTCACTATCCTTCTCTTCGTACACATCATCACCATCATCATCGTCATCGTCATCATCATCATCTTCATGTTCAAAATCATCTTCATCTTCGTTTTCATCGACCACCACCTGTCCTTCTAAGGCATCATTCCCCGTTTCTTCTTCTTGTGTGTATTTGTTGAAAGCAGGTTTTTGTGGACGTCGTGATGGTGGTTTCTTCTTTGGTAATCTTCCATCCGTCGGTCCACCTCTTCCACGAAAGATTCTTCGATGAGTATTCATCTTGGTTATTCTTCTACTTTTCGTTTCTCTCTACCTTGACTTTGAATCTGTGCTTGATTCTCTGACTGTGAATGATTCCCGTTCAAACTATTCAAATACCAAGAGTGTTGCAATACAAAGAGAGGCGCGCATGTGACAGCGAGTGGTTTCCCGACAGAACAGGTTGACTCATTGGATCAAAACTATCAACCCACATCACAAGAAGAATTTAGGGAAGATCTCTGTCTTCAACCATCGTACACTAGAGAAGACTATACATGATGACGATAAGATCAGTAGGCATTGTATCATTTTGTCATTATACCCTTAGAATTAGGATTCTTTTATTCAAAGTTCGGCTGGAGATGTTTGGTTGATCGTGCTACTAGTAGGATTTTCAAGGGAGTAAAGCGTGGGAAGAATTTCCAACGCAAAAATATTCCCACATACGAATGCTAGAAGAAGACTCAATAGGAAGATTGTCCATGTCGATTTGGATGAAGAATTTTGCATTTGTACCATATCCTTTGGGTAGGACATTAATGGTTGTGATGGTTTTTCCTTTGCAATAATCTCACCAAGGATATACCCCTCTTCCGATTTCGGACCGATTGTGACATTGGGATTCCGAAGTTGTGCCACAGAGGGTAGACCATCAATAGAAAAAGAATTTTTGTATAGACAATAATCTTTCATCCCCTCTTCACCCTTTCGTTCAGAATATTCATCCAGAGTTGCACGTGTTTTTTCATATTTCATAATGGGGAGACTATATCCACAACTGGAAGAAATTCGTTCGACAGTCAATAGGAAGATACTTCGAAATCCTGGATTTTGTGTCAATACATCTGGAAATTTGGTAAGGAGATTCGGATCGACATCTTCCTTGATAATTAAATTTGCTTTCCCATACATTCGAAGAATTTTTGGTGGTCCGTCTTCTAAATTACAACACATGATTGTCATCCTTCCATTTTCTATTACATGAGCAGCTGTCTCAGCTCCACTTCCAGTGAAATCAATATACCCCACCTTATGTGGACCAAGGACTACCAACGATGATCCTGGTGCCTTGGGAGATAAATTCACATGATGTTCTCCATGCAACGGAGCGGTGGCAACAAAAAAGACCTTTTGTTTGGCAATAAATGCCTCTTCGTTCGGTCCAATTTCACACAGAAGCTTCCCCATTTCTTTTTTTAAGGTAGTAGGCAGTTTATGGATGCCAAGACGAAGGTGCCATTTTATGTGACAGTGAGTAACTTTTCCTTTAGGAAAGACGATAACGAAACGAGGCAAACATGGAAGAAAGATACAAAATCGGATCAAATAGACTCAATTCTTGGATCACAAGGGAGTTCGAGAGAAGCCCTAGGATCACCTGGGCCTTTTGTTATACAACGGATATGGTTGTGATCGTTTCATGTGAAAAAGGGGTACGACTCGACTCTATCGATTAAATGCTGGATTATAACTGTTTTCTGCGGTCACTTTTTTGACAATGACTGCAACTTGGGGATCCGATAACATATTTCAAGAGAGGAAATCCTACAACAAAAACAACAACAAAAACAACATAGCCATGTCGAAAGCTCCCATGATAGCCGGAACGATGCAGACGGACCCTCGTTCTGGAGGTGTCAAGAGATCATCAGGAGTTACTGTTCTACCGATTGTCGACGAGGGTAGGTACCATTCGCAAATCGTCGGCCGCACGAATGGTTGGCAAACGCATGTTCAGAGACTTTTCGAATGGAAGGTTCCTTTATTACGTTATCTGTGCTCACTGTAACGTATTTCCTCTATGTGTCAAATAGTATGGGCAAAAATCCGCGATGATAAAAATTCAGATTATGATTGGGTCTTGATTGGGTACGACGGAAATTCCAAAACCGACATGACGGTATTGGATAGTGGAAAAGGTGGGATGGAAGTTGTATCTGGAAAATTACCAGAAGGAAATCCAGTCTTTGGAGGAATAAAACTATCTACTGGTCGATTTGTACACTTTTTGTATATCGATGAAAGCTGTCCGGCAATGAAACGAGGGAGGACATTAATGTATAAGAATGGTGCGTACTACACATACTGTAAACATCGGTGACAAAAAATGGGCGGCTTTTGAATCCTTTTGTTGACTCATGAATTTTTGCCGTCTAATCAATATGTCTTTTTGCCTCCCTTTTTCTGTATGGCATTTGTAGGCGTTTTCAATGCCCTACAAGGATGTGATGGCGAAATAGAAATGTCACCGGGATTGACTGAGGCAAAAATGGGTCAAGTAAGATAATCAAGTTCTACACCATACGAACTGTCCATCTAACCATTTCAGCAGCTACTTTTAGAAATCCTCCTCATAGTCTGGATTCCCAATCATATCATCTGGCCGTTGAGATGGTGGAAGTGCATCCGGACCGGACATCCAGGGGTGGTTTATCACCTCATCCAGCGTCAGACGGAGACGGGGGTCAACCTGTAGCATATTCTCGATAAGATTTAGACCTTCCTCTGACAGCTGGACACCCCAATCGGATAGGAGGGTCCGCAAGCCATGGACCATCCAATAATATTGTGCGTCAGTATCGTGTGGTCTCTGATACGATCGATTTCCACTCAACATACAAAACAATATAGTCCCCGCCGTCCAGATGTCTACGGCTCCACCATCAAACGGTTGGCGACTCTTATAAATTTCGGGACTCATATATGGAAGTTTCCCACAAGCTGTGGAACAGGACAAGGTTCTGAGTTAGGACACCAAAGGGGACTCACATCACACGACGAAACTAGATCACCCTACCTCCTTGTGGTACAATGAGTCGCTTGGCTGTACCTCCTGCCTTGTTGGTTACTCGTGTTGGATCGATCGGATCCGTGTATGGAACTTGAATCGCCATCCCCATATCAATGATTAGAGAATTATCATGATCAATCAAGATGTTTTCTGGAGACAAATCACGATGACAAATTCCCTGAGATTCCAAATGTTTCATCCCAGCTAACATCTGTCGAAACCAGTACCGTGCCACTTCTTCACTAAATCCTCTACCCGCTGCCTGAGATCCCTGTAATAACTCGAATAGGTCTCCCGACACGCAATATGGCATGACAACGTTCAACTCAGCGCCTGTACTGTCGTACAATACCTCAATCGTCCCCATGACATTGGGATGAGAATTTCCAATGACCTGCATCGCCGCAACCTCCTTGAGAGGGTCCTCCGCGTGCTTATTTCGTAGTTTCTCCATACGGCTACCATAATTAACCTTAACCGCAACATATCGTTTGGTGACGGAAAAGACAATGTCCTCGTCACCATCCGAATCGGAACTGTCGCTGCTGGAAATATCATCATCAGATGCATCTCGTATACATCGTGTTAAAATCGCACAAATTTCCACATGTCCCATGATGGTATTAATCTGTTCCTTATAGGGCAAAGGCCAGTACGCTTGCTTGACTCGGCTCAAACCACCGTCTTGATCACCACATTCCCTCGAAAAATCTCGAAATAGTACATTTTTCGCTACTTCGTGCTTCCCCGATTGTTCCATGTACACTAAGACGTCATCTCTACGACCACGGTCAAATCGAGGACTGTTAAAGGGGATAGGTTGTGCAGGAGGTCCATGACTGGCGATTCGGTCCAAGGGTCGAATATCCCCGCCTACCGTAATCGCTCTCGATGGCAAAGATGACGACGAGGATCCTGGAATGGATATAGCCTGAACACCCATGGTAACATCGCGCATTGCATCGTCCACATCCTGCGTCTGATATGTCGACATGATCTTCTTGTGCGCTTTCTCTCTTCAGCAACGCCCAACTTTCTGCAAGCCTTGTTGTAGTACAATGGAGAAGACAAGTATGGAAGGAGTTGTGGCCTTGGGAAGGCGGGTGAGTGGTGAGGCGTACCCGAGGGATATATTTGTCGAGCACTCTCACGTCCAGCTTCCGCCAACTGGAAATGGGGGTTATAAAATGCATAGCGGTATCATTATGTGCAGGTTTCATATACGGTAAGAAGCATTCGTACATGACCGCATACAGTATGTGAATTGCCTGGCGCCAAAAAAATCGCACACTTAGGTATGATATCACATTTCACGTTTCTAAAGGCTTACATATCTCATATCTTACATATTTCATAGTAGATATGCAAATAGGTACAGATTAGATTCACACGAATCGGTGAAACCAACGGATATCATATCTTGATATCAACAGCCGGAAGTCAAAAATTCTGTGTGGAACTCAATCCTACATTATCGACTAGTGTCATGTCCTTTCGATCTGCAACTGCATAACGAGGAGAGACGAAATGTCCCCCACTAGATACTGATCCGTACAGCCGAGGCTAAGCCGCTTTGTGACATGCGGACGATTCCGAACCCAAAGTGGAATGTCCTCCTCGCCGTTTTGCTGATGGGCGTTATAAACTACAGTTCGTATCGTTTTCTCTTCTCGTCGTTAGAGGCTGACTACCCCATGACGGGTCAAGACATAGATGGATCCCTGATGTCACAATGCTATCCCGAATGAGAATGAATGGGATCGATGCGAATGGTCGACCATGGCCTCCCCCATTAGATCCAGAACTCTGCGAATCAATTGGATATGGTCGTGATTTAAATAAGGAATGTAAGTGCTACAAGGACATATTGATGATCGAAGTGAGCAATGGATGTGCTATTCTGTCCACCGGTCTATCCTTTTCGTCTCATTTCGTGTGCGATGCTTTCTCAAGCTACTACTGACATCCGTCGTCTGTTCGTCTCCTTCTACCCACCGCTGCTCATTCAACCGTTTTCCGTCGTAATGGTCGGTTCCTGGTCTTGTAGTATTCGAGAAAGTACCCATCAAGGCAATACCACTCTCGCCGTCCGAAACAACGCCTACGATCATGTGTATGATATACTCAGTGGAGAACAAGCATCATAGCAGTGTTCGGGCGATCAGAGAAACATGGGCATCCCACTGCGATGGCTTTTTGGTGTTTTCGACAATGAGTGATCCTCGCATCCCAACGATCTCCATCCATCATGAGGGACCCGAAGAATACGAGAACATGTGGCAAAAGTCAAGATCGATTTGGAAGTTTGTAGGGACACACTATCTGGAGGACTTTGATTTCTTCTACCTTGGTGGAGACGACTTGTTTGCCATCCCTCAGAACTTGAAACGGTATCTTCAAGAGATTCTGGAAGTACGCCATAGCACGGCGGATGACGATTTCTACGTGGGACGCCGCTTTAAGGGACGAAACGACACTTCCTACTTCAACTCCGGTGGTCCCGGATATGTGTTGAGCCGGGGCGCGTTACGAAAGTATGTCAACATAGGTTGGAATCATCCGAATTGTTCAACTGACGCGGTGACTGCGGCTGAAGATGTCATGATGGCAAAATGTATGAAGAACGTCTTCGACATTGACTTGATAGACACTCGAGACGAGCAACTCCGAGAAAGGTTTCATCACTTTTCACCACAATTCATTTACAGGTGGAAGAATCCAGAGAACATAGAGGAACATTGGTATGCACAGTATAACGAAGAGTGGAAGCCACTAGAGGGGTTGATGTGTTGTTCACCTAGCACAGTTTCCTTCCACTACGTCGAAAATCCAGTGATAATGCGGCACCTTCACGCGCTCAGTACTACCTGTCATCGTGACCTCAAGGAACAGGCAAAACGGTAGTTGCTGCAGCCCGAGTGTGTAGAGGAGTATACAGAGATTATGTTGTTCAGTAGGTAACTGCAAGTGGTTTCTTGATAATCACGACCAATATCACCGTTGACTACAAATGCGGTCTGAGGTAAATGGGGGCATGGCTCGCCCCTCTAGTTTTCCCCTTCCTTGATAGCGGCTCCCCGGAATTTCTCCAAAACGTGGAATCTCACTTGCAATCGACCGGAACACATGCGACAGCGTCAACTCCACAAATCTCTTTCATATTCGCCATGGAAACAGAATCGGATGATCCCATCAGAATCGAAAATGATCGAATCAAAGACGCTGTAGAAACATTGGTCAAATTAGATCTCGAAGAGGAGGAAATAAAGATTCCGACAAAGAAGAATATGGGACGAAAACGACATGGTGCAAGGAATCAAGATCGTCACAAGTGTTTCGTGAAATGGCTCTTGGATAAAGTTGATCTTTCACATACATCGAACAATTCCATACATGTACTTGATGTGGCAGGGGGGAAAGGTGAAGTAGCAGCTCGGCTATGCATGTGCCACAAATTGCTGGTCGTGATGGTGGATCCAAGACCCGCGGATATCGTCAATTGTTTTGAAACTTTAGTCCTTCCCAAGATCCCCAAAAAATGGCAACAACGATTGGAAGATCAAAGATCGACAAATCCTGGTTTCGTGAAAGAGACGGTCGGGGAGAGATTCCGACAGTTGGTCACAACCTTCGATGATTATACCGTATCACAATCTACGGAGTTACAAGAAGCTGTGGAACAAGCATCGCTGATACTGGGCTTACACGCAGATGGGGCTACTGAAGCTATTGTAGATGCGGCATTGAAGTATCAGAAACCATTCGTGGTGGTGCCGTGCTGTGTCTTTCCAAACTTCTTCGTACATCGTCAAGTCTTGGATGAGGCAACCAATACGATGGTCCCTGTCAGATCACATGATCAATTTTGTAGGTATCTCCTGGCAAAGGATCCACGTTTCCGAATAGAAACCTTACCCTTTGAAGGACGAAATGTAGCTATTTGGTGGGATGGAAAGGAACTAGGATAAAGTGTCCATCCTCACCACTTCCAGTGTCCAAAGAGGCGATGACATGATGATTACTTGGACTCAATCATGTCTGTCTGCCTATCCGTTGTACCGGTGTCAAAACTTGTCCCTTCGATGAACGTCGACGAAAGTACATACGTACCGGTAATCCATTTCTCAAGAGAAAAGGGGTGGGGGACGTAAATCGAAAGCAGCCAAGAAATCGTTGGTCCCAGTACCAAATTTGGGGGAGAGGCAGAAATCCCGCGCCGTCCACCACCCGTGAAATAATGTCACCGTCAACAAGAAAAATATAGAATTTTGGCCACGGTTTCTGTGAAACGTGTTGCATTCTCGCACAAGCATAAGCCTTTGTCAGCACAGTAAAGTGCAAATCTTAGAACAAGATGGCCGAGTCAAGTCCGAAAGTAGATCCTTTATGGGTACGAATAGTCAGTGGGTCAGTCGGATCTACTTTGACGGCTCTGGTTGTCACTCCTTTAGAAGTCGTCAAGGTTCGGCAGCAGTTTCAATCTCCTACACCGTCTACAGTTTCATCACCCATAAGTACCAAGACTGTGGAAAAGTGCCCATCCTGTGGAGTTTTCGTTTTTAATAATGGTTTGAAGGAGTGTCTGTTACCACGGAACCTCGTTCCCTACTTTGATCCCATAACTGGAGCATTGAAGGAAAATGCAAGTGTTTCGAAATCGAAGGGAACGATATCGATGGTTCGTTCTATATTTCGGACGGAAGGACTTGCTGGTATTTATGCTGGTCTAGCACCGACGTTAGTGATGGGAATACCGAATACTGTCCTTTACTTTGCTTCCTATGAAGAATTCCGTGAACGAATAAAGGAATCCCACCTGATTTCGTCGGCGTTAAGTCCAGCGGTTGCTGGAGCGGCAGCTAGATTGATGACGACGATCGCAACGGCACCATTGGAATTAATACGGACACGACAGGCGGCTCAGATTGGTGGGGGGGAAGTCGCAGGTGGCCTCATTGCAGAAATGAAACATGTCATCCAAACAGAAGGTGCCCTGTCACTATACAAAGGTCTTGGACCGACGTTGTTGAGAGATATCCCTTTCAGTGCGGTATACTGGTACTTTATTGAAAAGTTCCGATTAAGTTGGGGAGATGAGAAAGATTTTTCATCATCCGAAAAGGCAGGACAGGCCTTGATCAATGGATCGGCGGCGGGGATGCTCGCCGCAGCTATGACGACGCCCCTCGATGTCGTGAAGACTCGTCGTCAGGTGATGCCCTCCGTAGAGATTGAATCTGTCCTTGAAACTCCTACCACGACGATATGTGATCATCAAGGTACTATCGCCTACGAGGCCAGGCCCACCACGTTGCAACAAAGAGCTAATCCGAGCAACAATCCAACAACGACTCTCGGCCATATGAGGCAGATTGTCGCTGAAGAAGGAATCCGTGGTCTATGGAGAGGTAATCAAGCTCGGATGATCAAGGTTGCTCCAGCATGTGCTATCATGTTATCATCGTACGAAGTCGGAAAGCGTCTCCTATCCGAGTCAGCTTAGCATATATGATCGGGGGGTTAGATCAAATGTACATATAGGCTAGCTTCCTGCATTCATGAAGGGAATTTGTCCAACGTACCTCGTTTATCTCATCTACTCTAGTTCCATGGAATGTTTTTCCCTTCTTGATATTCCACCAACTCATCCCTCACACCAACATGGCGAAAAGTCTCATGGATCAAATGCTCGTCGGGTATTAATTGGGGGACGAATCCTCGACATCGAGCTGGGTGGGGTGGGGTGGAGGTGGGTCCCTTATGGAGATGCATTTTTCAAAGAGAATGATGTTGCTTGAACAAGTACATATTAATTTGCCTTGGGTTTTCTTCTCTAGCTTCAAGGTACATATTACGTATGATACAGTGAGCTAACATTCTATGGAAACATGAACACCAAGCGGAGGCGTCCCTTTTCGCAGGTTCAGAGATCTCGCCCTTCCA
>Ga0194115_10007806_pt1 | contig 10529 bp, 6 predicted proteins | sample TA2MahsurfametaG_3_FD_148656 | JGI IMG/M metagenome (GOLD analysis project Ga0194115, IMG submission 148656) | Freshwater microbial communities from Lake Tanganyika, Tanzania - TA2015002 Mahale S4 surface | ecosystem: Environmental > Aquatic > Freshwater > Lake | place: Tanzania: Lake Tanganyika... | reverse complement strand
GCCATTTGTCGAACGCTTTCACAGTCGCTGTCACTGTCAGACATCGCTTGCCTTTTCCTCCGTGTGTATCCTGATAACACTCTGACTAGTTACAGTTCGTACAGAAATCGGGCAACAGCTCCATGACAGTGAGACCTCAAATGGAGGGGTGCATTTGCTAAATGAATATGTAAAAACTTTCTCCTTTTGAATGTTGACGTCAACCGAACCCTATGCAGAAACCCGCATGCAATAGGGTATAGTAGATGGGCGCGTGCCCATGAGCCTGCGGCATGAGCCACGTGTCTCACTTTCTCCCATGTTATGGTACTGTATATAAAGGGTGTCCTGGGAGAGCTTTTCCACCCGGTCGGCGCATGTCCGATTGCGCGTGTTGCGTGTCCCCAAAAGATTTCTCCTTTCTGTCCCATCAAATCCGTTTATCGTCTCACAAATTCTTTTTGGCAACATACACAAGATAGTAATCAATACAACGACAAGCAAAACCATGTTTTTCTCGAAGCTCGCTCTTTCTCTCCTTCTTACCATTGGTAGTGCTGAGGCCTCTTTCAGATCTCGTCGTTTGTCCTACGAATCTATCGCTGGATATGAACCCGGATCGATGGTCACCGACCATATAAGTTCATCAGATGAATCTACTTGATTATCGTCGTGCGTTTCAAAGATCACATCAACTCATACATATATGATTGGGACATATCAATCCAGAATGCTCTTGACTTGGATCAAGCTGAAATGGAAACACAACTGGCCTTTGCTACCGATGAATCTTTCATGATCGCCCGAAACATTTATGAGCAGGGTTCTCATTCTAAGCCTGTAGCCGTCGTGACTCTCAATACACCATTGACAGCTCGGGTCTTGGAAGGTACTGCAGTTTCTGGAAGGTCATCTAGCACTTCTCAAGTGACTGGAACTGTCTACGAAGACTACGAAGTGGGTGCCACAGAAATCAAGATCCAGTACGATGTCATTTCCATTCAAGCCACCCATGTAGGATGTCAGGTTGGTGGAAGCGCTGAGCCCCTTACTGACGGATGTTTCGCAGCCTCTGGTAGGCTTCAGATTGGTGGCCTTACGCACAATTACACCTACTCGGTCACTGAAAACAACATCGCTGGTAGAACCCTACAAGGATTCAGCACTCAAGCGGAAGAAAAAATGTACAAGTGTGAGAACTGCCCATACGTCACCTACAACAAATTCTATGAATACTACGGGGAGTTTGATTACGCTGACCAATGGGTTTCGGCTGCCTTTGACGCCAGAGCTACCAACTTTGCTCGTGGAAATGCCGACTTCTCGATGTACACCAAGACAGGACTTACCGAAGCCATCAAAAAGGGGACTGTATTCATGTCCGTCTGGATGTACACTATCCGGGAGCTTGAAGACGCTATTGATGATTGCCAAAGTGATTGTGACCCTGCTACTACATGCAACGATGATCCTGTCCATGCCTGGGACGAAGCAGCTGCGTTCTACACAGGTTCCTTGGAGGTAAGGACGGTTCTGGATCTGGTGTGATGCTTCATGCCCTCGCCGACAAACGATGCGCCAACTTCAAGACTTGTGGTGACCTTGCCAACGAAGCCACTGGTACTTCCCACGTTAACATTCAAATTCTGGCTGAACTTGTCGACGGAAAGCGCAAACTGCGTCAAGGTCAATGCGAAGCAGTCCGTTCCAACAAGGAACGGATTGAACAACTCATGGCTGTTCCTTTGATTCAGGGTACTCTTCGATACGCATACATTAATGATTTTGAGGATGGTGATGAAAAGGCTCAAGCTGAGGGAGCTACCTTTGCTGCCTCCGTCCTGCCCTTGGTCTATGCATGTGACGAAGATGCTGCTGATATCATCTATGAAAATATGGGCGTCGCACAGGCAGGTAACTCTGACTTTCTCGCTGTCAAGGAAGCATTCCAGTCTGTCTACCCATGCATGAAGATCCGATGTGAGGATGTTGGTGGATACTACGATACTACCACAAATGATTACCTCCCCCATGCCTCTCCCTGCGGCAGCAGTTCGCTCAAGGAAGAAGAGAAAAGCAATGCCGGAAAGATTGCTGGTATCTCTGTTGGGATTGTGGCTGCGGCGCTCCTTGCCTATGTGGTTCTACGCAAGATGGTCGGAAAACACACCATGACTTCATTGGACGGTGATAAGGTTGTTGCCTAGGTGTGTCTTCGTTTAATTTGGTAGCGCAGCTTGTAAATTCATGTAAATTAAGCCGTTGTAAAATCATGGAGGCTAATGTTGTGAAAACGTCAGCGTTGATTCACTCTGATAGTGAGACATCATACCTAACTCTCCATCCGAATATTTCATCCCCACAGATGCAAAATGTAATCGCGGCGTAAATATCCACAGCGGGACGCCCTGTAAACACTAAACACCTTCATTTGCGAAGTATTAGTCCTTCTTACTTTTCTTACTAGCTGACTGCTCCGATTTCTTCTTGTCGGATGATCCTCCACCCGTAAGCTGTCGCTGAAGATGGTCGACAACATATTGAACAATGATCAGAATAATCAAGAGAGGCAGAAAAACGCATGCCTTATCAAAGTAGACAGGCCCTTGTTCGGGTCCGAATTTTTCAATCAAGATATTATGAGCATCGACGATGACTGAAGGAAGTTTCCCACCGAAGGGAAGAGCAAAGATTGGGAGAGCAATCCGACGTGAGTTGGACACAGGCTCCTTGAAGACATACTTCCGAGCTACGTAGGCAGGCTCGGCCCCTTCCGCTTGGGGTAGCATAGCATGGACAGACGACGAGACCTGCCTTAGCTTGTCGTCAGTATTATGATGGACGATTGCCATCCCTCTTCGTGGTAGTACCTTTACAGGAGGCTTGCTAGAGGGGTAAACGACTGGGCCCCCATCTGCTGTCAAGAATACTGTAATCGTCGCCATCGCCGTGGCGATGAGGGGATCATCATAATGGGGCAACCAATGTGCTCCAGGTTCAAGCTTATCGACGACCCAATCACTGTAGTATGACGCCGGAAATCCCGTAACTTGCTCAATGCGCTCATCTACCGCCTTCTGACCTGGAGACTGTAACATCCCCTGCCAGAGCATGACACGGGATACGCCAGGAAAATTCTCTGGCGAAGGTTGCAACTGTAGCAAATCCTTCGTCGTCACTGGAGAAAGTTTGCCCTCCACCGATTGAATCATGTTCTTCACTTCTTCCTCAGTCAGAAGATTATGGATCAGATACAATGTCGGATTCGAAGGTTCGACATCTTCAAAGAATGGTCGATCTCCACCCGCATAGAGACGAACTCGTTCGGGCATACCATTATTCACGACTTCCGATGCCTGCATCTGGGGGGTGACAGTCGCACTGGTCAAGACATTGGCCGAGTTCAACGAGACCATGGCAACAGGGATATCAATGTCATCGGCTGTCTCTCCCTCTTCAAGTGCCAGGCGGTAGATATCATCTGGTCGTTTGTCTAATACGTTCACAACCAATACAGCAACTGCACCACTTAACTTGGCTACTCGAGCCATTTGGACACCGGTAAGATCCCCACTGTTCGTCATTACGACAAGATTTCCATGAACTTCATCAGCGTTGTCTAATGCTTGCACGATCAACTCATTCGTTTCGGGATCAATTCCTCGTGTGCCAATACCATCTAGGGGTGACGCCAAAACTGGTTTACACTCAACTTCAAGTAAAGCCGCTTCGGACGTCTGAGGACCGAAACGTGCCACCGAAAGGTCTAATGCAGAAATAATCGCAGAATGTCCCCATTCAAGAACTGCAGCCTCCTCATCCGTCCGGAGTGGATATACTCGATAATCGAGATTGGCTAAATTTCGATTCGGCTTGCCTCCTGCCACAACGAGCGGTGACAGAACAAGAAAAAGCACTGGCACTCTCATCGTTCCTTTATGTATGTGATCCGTCTTTGTGTGTTCTGTGATGGTGATACGACAGGAGATCGAGAATGTGAATGGTACCCCCCGCAAATGCAAGACAAGGCTTTGTGTTGTGGGATGGGTGCACGACAGTGATGGATGATTTTCAAGAAACGGAATTGGTTTTGGCTTCTTCGGTGTCTCCTCGTCGGCGGACTTTGCCACGTGGAATAGATTTCTGTCGTTGTTCGTTGTGTTTGTTTATCCATAGCAACGCACAGACGTGGAAGACAAGAAAATAGAAGCGAGGTAGATTCCGGATTCTATGTAGAAGGTAGATTCCGGATTCCAGGTAGATGACCACATCGACTCCCCCAAAACCATTGATGAAACCATGAAGGCACTTTGACCTTCAGATTTTCATCTTCGAAAGATGTTGATATTCTAACCGTAAGGAAGAGGAAGAAAACTGGCAAAGAAAACAAGTACAGCGTCAAAAAGGAAAAAAAACAAGCATTTTAGTAAAAGAATGGTTCGGTCGACTCCGAAACGAGGGAATTCAACGAAAATGAAAAAGGCCGGAACGAAGAATAGAGAAATGGATAAAGATGTTTCGGAAGAAAATATTCCACAAACGACCATTTCATCGTCTTCGGTCAGTCTGTCAGATTCAGGAGAAGATTCTCATCATCAATCGATGAATGAAACAGAACAATCGATTACTGAGAAGTTGAATATTGATTCAGATCCCATGAAGGGATATTCTCGTCTTTTTTCACCGTATAGGACCCTTGGAATTGTTTCACATGGACCATTCTTTCTATTACCGAATCAACATTCGTCGAATGCAGTTCTTTGTACTGCAATTGGTGATCGATTTCATTTACTTCAATGTGATCGACTCCATCCAGTCCTTGTCAGTCAGACGGTACCTACAGTAACATCATCCGGATCGAATGGGACACAACATATTCAACATATTATATCCGATAATTCTTTGAGTGTTACTATAGTATCACATGGACCGAAAGGAAACCCTCGACATGTAACCATGTTCCAGAGAACGCAACCTGTTTCGACACTGAGGGATGTCTTACCTGGTAGAGATTGGTCGATCGTCGATCTCATGCATTTGGGGGTGATCAAAGTAACTATTGGGTCGGGAGAAAAAGAAGGCAGAAAGGAGAATGGAGCACTTTGTGCCATTATTTTGTCCAAGGGACAGCCTCTACCTGAGGACGGAATACCTGTCATGGGTGAAGACGATATGTCCAGTGATAGTGATTCGGAAAATGACGGCGAGGATTCGAACAAATGTCGGGGGCAGGTTGTCTTGTGCGTCGCCTCCCGAACGTCACTAGTCTTCCACAAACGTATCGATATTGACGAATTCCCTACCTTCTGCCCTCGTGTCGCTGTTCATCCACCGACATATGTCAATAAGATAGTTATTGGAGGATCATGTTCCAAATCGGGTAAGGATGGTATGATCTTGATGAATGTTCGAAGTGGTCAGTTGATCCATCGGTTCAAATGTCTAGACGCTGTCGCATCGAAGACGAAGAATGTAAAATCTGAAATTTCATGCCTCGAGGCTTCTCCGGCACTTGATACGATTGCGGTAGGAACGACTATGGGAATGGTTCATCTAGTCAATACTCGACGGGACATACGTTTATTTTCCCTTCGTCATACATCGAGGGGAGGAAAACCGGCACGGATCACTAGCATGAGTTTTCGAACGGATGGTGCGGCAATGCACTACGGCATCGCTCCTTTAGCCGTGGGTCGATCGGATGGGACAATAACGGTTTGGGACTTGACGCCTCCAGAATCGGATGGTGATGATGAAGAACCGTCAATTGGTCGTACACTCCTATGTGAGATGGAACGAGCTCATTATCCCGGTGGTGTTCACAAACTTCAATACATGCCCCAAGAGCCACTCCTGCTGTCGACGGGGACGCATTCGAACAATGTGACTATGCACATTTTCGACAGCCCGGATCACGCTGGACGAATTCTGAAAGAAAGAAAAGGTCACACTTCTGCTCCTAGCTGCATTCGATATCTCCATCCAGGTGCGGGTGCCGGAGGAGGAGTCCTAGTGAATTCGGCCGATGGCACTGATGCTGCAGCTTGTGCCATTTTGAGTACTGGAAGTAGTGATAGAACGCTTCGGGTGTTGTCAACAGCTCGATCAGTCCTTGACAAGGAATACAGTCAAGGAAAAGGCCTAGTGAAGCGTGCGAAAGAGCTTGGCATGGAAAGTAAGACAGACTTACTTCTTCCTCAGACAACCGGCATGGCTTCAGCTGAGGCGAGGAGTCGAGACTGGGGCGATCTCGTCACTATTCACAAAGATCACTCCTTTGCCTACGTTTGGAGTTCTCGTCGTGGTGCCCAAACGGGGCCAATTCTGCGACAGGATGATTGGAATGTCAGTGTGATGAAGAAACCACCGCCTGTTACAACTCACGCTACATCGGTCGCCCTGTCTTCTTGCGGAAACTTCGCTTTAGTTGGTACGAAAGGGGGCATCATTTATAAGTACAACATTCAGAGTGGTAACGAAAGAGGATCTTTCCCGTCGAACCAGAAGGAAAAAAAAGACGATGGACGAAGTGAGGCCGGAGATATTCGTCGTACCTTTAAGGCTTTGGAGAAAAAGATGAAAGTGGCCAATCGATCTTCCAACCTTGACAAGCAAGACACGGATCGAGTGGTCCAGGCGCAACTCCAGAAAAAACGGGAGGCGAAGCTAAGGTCAGCTTGTCATTCAGGATTCGCGGTGACTGGTATTGCTGTTGATGGCGTGAACAAGACACTCATTTCGGTTGGTTCGGACGCCAAGCTCATTATGTGGGATTTCAAGACTCACACGCCGCACCAGAAATGTCCAGTCATGTTGCCAGCACCGGCGACGAAACTGTGCCACGTTCGTGATTCTGATTTAGCAGCCATTTCGTTGGCTGACTTTACCATTGTCATATTCGACTGTTCCAGTCTCATCACTGTACGTCGATTCGGAGGTGGAAATAAACACAAACGACACAGTGGCCCGATCACCGATCTTGGTTTCAGTCCAGACGGACGGACGCTGTATTCTTCGTCGCTTGATGGTACTATCCGCGTCTGGGATGTTCCAACGAATTCGTGCGTTGACTGGCTTGGTTTCAAAACCCCTCCTACCTCGTTGACTATCAGCCCGACTGGAGAATTCCTGGCCACTACGCACACAGGGAGATTAGGAATTTGTCTCTGGAGTGACAGGAGCTTCTATCAGACCATTCACGTCGATGGGTCCAAGACTATTGATTCACCAGCTAGCATGGACGAACCGGCTCCAGTCGCTGAGGTAGAAAACGAAGACGACGGTCACGATAATGCCATGAAGCGAGTCTTGGCCACCAAGGTAACAAGGGATGAAACTCAAGTCGAGGAAGATACTCCGGGATCAGATGGCCCCGTAAATGCTAAGGAAGAAGGTCTGATTACCCTTAGCGGACTCCCACCTGCTCACTGGAAAAATCTGTTCCACCTTGATCTTGTCAAGCAACGGAACAAGCCGAAAGAACCACCCAAGAAGCCCCCGTCTGCTCCATTCTTCCTACAGTGGCGACCGGGTGAATCTCTTGGGGGAGAAGCAATTGTCAACCCCGAAACAGCGAAAGACGATGTTCAGAATCAAGAGGAATGGGATGCAGTATGGTCCGACGACGATAATGAAGGCCATGAAGCTTCAATTCCTGGTATCCCGCCTCCGTTAAGCGATATGAAGAGAGGACGTGAAGCCGAGAACGACGGTACAGTCACCAAGAAACCCAAAATTACTCATCATCGATCTCATCTAGCAAGTCTGTTGCATCAGTGCAGCGCTGACAGTGACGGAGTTGAAGTCAATCAATATTCCGCAGTAACGGAACACATTGGCACGCTAGGACCCTCTGCCATTGACGTATCATTCTCAACATTGTGCAATGGTATGCATGATTTAGAAGAAGGCCTACCACTTCTTATTCTAGCTTGCCGTTGGTTCATCGAAGCCTGCCGGTCCAGGGAACGATTTGAAGCTGTGAACGCCTATCTTCATCGATTTCTCTATGTCCATTCATCGGTCTTGGCAGGAATACAGGACAGTCATGAACGGAAACAGCGCGACGATGACGATGACAAGACTCTAGAGGAACTCGAACATCTACGCGTCGAACAGATTCGACGAGAGGCTCTACTGAATTACATTGACGAACTCCGCCGTACACAGACAGCGGCTTCACAGGTGTTACAAGGCAAAGTCCAGAACACGCTATGTTTACTGCGACATTTCTCACGAATGATCTAAGATAAAGTTCTGCCGCCTCGAACGCCGTAAGTCCTGCAGATAGAATAGGCGTGGTGCTTACATCATTGTACTTGGTTATAGTAGACCCTGTCTCGCCAAATCTTCGTACGTTGCGCGTGAAAGAACGTTACCATGAGAATCTTCGTACTCTTCGTCCTTCGTCCCGTCGAATTGATCTTGTTGTAAATGTCCCTTCAGTTTCTCCCACAGTTGCAGTGCATCTTCGATCTTCGTCACACCATGGAAATGCTTCGTGTTCGGTATCCCCAATGATTTCATCCCAAAGGCATGTTTCGCTTCGGCGAAGTGCAATTCAAAGTTCCGACGTCCACGGTAGGATTCATTGCCGCATATTTCACAGGTGTAAAAATGATTCAGACCATGTAATTTGAAAAGCCAATACGGAATGGGCTTCCCATCCCAACCAAGGGGTACTCCCTTGGGGTTGTAAATTGGAGCATCTTCATCGTCACTGTCATCATCGTCATTATCGTCGTCCTTCACCTTGGGTCCCTCCACAGTAGCGCCATGCAGATCCTCCTCCAATTCCTTCTCTCGTTCCCTAACGGTTTGCGTCTCACGTCTCTCTGTTCGTCTCGAGGTTGCTTCGACTGTTGGCTTCAATTGATTCAAAAGGGCAACTACCTTGACTTCTACCCGAGCAATATCCACTCTTCGTTCATTCTTCCCAACCGTAACAGCGCCTCCGTCTACAACAGACTGCGAAGCTTGATGATTTACAAACAGCTTCTTCGGTAGCTGATCCAATGGTGTATCTTTCGTCATAAACAAACGCATGGCCCGGTCGATGGGTCTCCCACCACATTTCATCCCAAGTCGTGAGAGCTCCGCCTTGAGTTCATCTCCGTTAATTGCCTTTTCGAGGTCCTCTGCCGTTGCAAAGGATGACAAATCTAATCGTCGTGTCTCATTCATAGTATCCTGATTGCTATCCGTCTGAGCCGAGTCGACCATGGATGCTTCTGCTGGTTTACATTCCCAACCATCGTACCCTCCTTCTCTTCGCCATTCGTCTTCAAAAGAGGAAACAGCACGTCCCGTAATCTCTGCCAAGTTCAAGAGTGGCTGAGTTCGTCTCAAAAAGCCTTCTAAATATGTTTCCAGTGCGGCCAAAAATCGAACATATTTTTTTCGTTCCGCAAGCTTCTTTGTTTCTGATAAATGGGAGAGACCCCGGGATATGACGCCCAAAAAATCGACGAATCCAAAAGTCTTTCCACCTTTTGGATCTCCCTCGATAAAGACGTGTTTGATGGGTACCACCGACTGTTCATATATAGGTTGTAAATCCAAGTATTTCCCCATGACTTCTTCTGGCTGGTATAATGTCCCATCGACAACTGGCCGCACACATTCCGAGACCAACGAGGCGACATCATACCCATCTGCAGCTGCATTTCCTAGACGTGATCGCTTGTTGCTATTGTTGTTGTTGTTGTTGAGGATAGGCAGATCTTGCGACTGATGGTGTCGTGCATGATAGGTTTTGATTTCTCGAAGACGTTCATCAAACAGTTGGAGCCATACCCCTACGACGCCTCCATACCCTTGATTCGTCGTGGGGGGGATGACAGTCTTACATGTCGTAAGGCATCTTTTGAGTGTCCGACCTTCGACTGCCTTCCGGTCCTCTACATTCGTCGATAATTCGGCGACACGTTTGAGACAACCTGCCAATGTCGCTATTTGAACCGCCTTACCAAATTGTCCTTGTCCAAGCGTGACAGAAATCTCCTCCTTCGTAGGGTCCGCTCCGACAGAGGGTAGAAGATTACTACCCGTGGATGACGTCCCAAGGGCACCTCTCCCAGAGGAGGTCAACGGTGTTAAGGAAGTTTCGCCCATGACCTTCCACCCATCTTGAACGCCTCCGGGTAGATCAGTAATGTTAACTTCCGATTCTCCTCCATGATTTAAAATCGATGATGCCAAAAGCATATTTGCTTCACGTTCCGATTCCAAACATCTTGCGGCTTCCAATGCACTGCAACCACTTCGTAACGCATCTCGTAAGGCTTGTTCGGCTTCGGGAGATATCGACTAAATACACAAAGGAATCAAGCAGCCACAGATGAGAATGGATCACAAACAAATCAAAAAGTCGATGGCTCACAGGTGATGCATCAAAATGACTCACCACTGGTGGAAGCAGGGGTAAAGAAGCAGGATTGGACGTGTACGGTTGTTGCGAAGTGACTGCAGGCGGCGGTGGTGGAGGAGGAGGCGGCGGAGGTGGTGGTGGAGGAGGAGGTGGGGGTGGTGGAGGCGGTGGAGGAGGAGGA
>Ga0194115_10007805_pt1 | contig 10529 bp, 6 predicted proteins | sample TA2MahsurfametaG_3_FD_148656 | JGI IMG/M metagenome (GOLD analysis project Ga0194115, IMG submission 148656) | Freshwater microbial communities from Lake Tanganyika, Tanzania - TA2015002 Mahale S4 surface | ecosystem: Environmental > Aquatic > Freshwater > Lake | place: Tanzania: Lake Tanganyika... | reverse complement strand
AGTTACACCACCGACCAAGAAACGAAAACTTGTACCTATATTGACGAAGGATGATGATGATACGAAGCTTCTTCCCACAATGAACAGTAAGAAGAATCCCTTTACCGATTCTTCCAACGATTTATCCTTTTTGGTCCATTTTGATGGTGGATCGCGAGGTAATCCTGGGATTGCAGGATGTGGTGCTCACATTGTTGTGTCTAGGACCATCATGAATAGCCATCCCAATCATAAAAAGTCGACCTTTAATATTACTCGATCAAATATCCATATTCATCGATATTTACGTGGGTCACAGACGAACAATCAGGCCGAATATTGGGGACTTATATCAGGTCTGGAATCGGTATTGGAGAATTTACAACAACAATTTACGCCCGGCAAGAAACCAAAACTCCTACGTCGAGTGAAATTGACAGTCCAGGGAGACTCGAAATTGATCATCCAACAAATGACTGGGAAATGGAAGGTGGGGAGTATACTCGAGTCAGCGCATCGAAAGGCGGTATTGTGTCGGGACCAAATCAAAGACCTATGTCGTGTCAATGGTGCATCACTCGAGGAAAGCTGGAGTCATGTATATCGAAGTGATAACAAGGAAGCTGATGGTAAGTGTCAAGAAGAAATGGGAAGCGGAAATTACCCCAAATCCGTTTGAAATCACTGAGGGGACGAGCTCACCCGCGTCTCTTCGATATGCTTCATAGAATGCGCCAATCTCGCTATGGATCTACGAAAAAGTTGGGTAGTCTACAAGGATATTGAAGGCGTAGAGACACAGAAGAAACTTTCAGACGTCGTACCAGAGTAGAGACCTACACTAGGGAGGGGCACACCTCTCAACGATACCCTGCGGGATCATAAGGGTATAGTCGTTTTTGAAACAAAGGATTTTTCGAAAATTTCAATCACAGTCAGAAGTCCACCCCCCCTTCCCCTGAGATCATAGATTGTACGCTATATCGACATCCATCGTCTCGCTACTATGATGCTCTTTACCTTAAAAAAAGTTTGACATTTCTCAGATTTTCGCTTTCCGATGGAACGATTCTTGCCAACAACAAAAAACAAAAAATGATCCTTTCTTGTTGTGACGATTCAGTTTCTTCTTGTGCATTGACATACAATCGACACCAGAGGATTATGTCTATTCACTACACCAACAGCATTCGTATGGCCTATTACAGTTACAGCCTATGGAGACAGAATTCGCAATCTGTCACGAACTTTGCCATCGAACATATTCCAGATGTCGACTCCATGGATTAATCCGCCATATTATATATAGCTGTAAATGAAATCCTATATATTTATATTTATTTCGGTACATACGCAAGCCAGACCGCACCGGCACTCCCTATTTGAAATCTTAGAACAAACGTTTGGTTTTCTTTTTGGTTGGTTCGCTGTCTCCCGTTCTTCTTCTCCCCATACGGCGTCACATTTTGCAAGGGATATCCACAATACACATGCAAAACAACAGGTGTCACATACAGCATAAAGATTGACTGACAGTGAGAGAGAGGGGTTGTGTGAAGGAAGTGATCGAAATCGTAGTTCAACAAACAAACGACAGTCCATACAATACAATATTGTTCCAATAGATACCAAAAAATCAAGGTATTCATCCTTCCAAGATGGCCTCATCATTTATCAGTCCTTCTCTTCGACTTCGTGCTCAAAGGGAACAGGAGGAACGTCGTCAGACCCTAACGACGTATACGACATCATTACGTCTTACTTCGGATATGAAAGATTTCTTAAAGGATTTTTATCGACATATCTATACACCCGTCAAACAAGAACACTATAGGATGGAACGATCAACTTATCCTGAAGTGAATTCCTTCTATGAAACTCTCGTCGAATCCTCCACTACGCCATCATCTCAAGTTAGTTTGGAAGATTTTTGGCAACGATATGAATACCGGTGTGGAAATCTTAATCGTATCGCAATGGAATTGTTAAAAGAAGATCATCTATTGGACACATCATCAAAGAAACAACAACAACAACTTACTACGTCTCCTAAGGTATTGTTTTCGCGAGACGAAACTGTCAACAACAATGACGACCAGAATCGACAAGATTCTGACTGTGAATCAATGACGGTAATCTCATCATCATCCCCTCAGGACATACTGCCTTCCATCATGCAGCCTTGCCCGATTCGGACAGATGCCATTGACATATTGGAGCAAGTCGTAGAGGATGCTCGAAAACGTGCTGAAATGGAACCCGGCGATAGTCCAATGGCTCTATCTGAACAGTCGGACGAAGTCACATCGCAAGGACTACAATGGGAGGGGGCGGCCCGTACGTTTCCGAGTAGTCCGAGAGACGGTGAGGTCTCCAGAATCGAAGAAGAAACTGATGAAACTACCTCCAAGGGAAAGAATCCTACCGACGCAGGAATATCGAAAGAAGAGTTTCCCAACAAGCATCTTCAACATCCCGACGAGCAGCCAGACGAAGATACTGTTCTGACTGCCAGTGACAACTCCATTCAGAAAGCACAACCACAAGATGAGAATATACCCGTCAAACCTTCGGAAGAAGAAACGAGCAGTTCGAACACGGGCAAGGACAACAAGAAGGCACAAAAGTGGAAAGACCGGCTCACAGCCAAACGAGCAAATCGGGAAAACATCCTCAAGGATGTGAACCATGAACCTGTCAATGAATGTCCTGAACCTGTATGGCAGTTAGAAGGAACTATCAGCGTGGAAGACCCGTCGATTTCGGTCACAAGGGGGCTTGTGAATGAGGCTTCGACTGCCGTTCTTTCTTATGACCGTTCAATCCAAGCGTCCAAGAAGGATGATTCAATCAGGCATCTCCCGGTGATTGAGGAAGACGAAAGAGAGGATCCAACCACAGTTGCATGTTATGAAGCAGTTGGCTGGGGGAACCAATTGTATGACATAGTCCAAGAAGCCGAGCGGTCGTTGACAGCACAAAAGGCCATGTACGGAAAATTTCATCCGCAACGTCTCCAGGAAGATGACGACGAGCTGCCGACGGAGTATTCAAGCGGGTCCCCACGTGACCTCCAGGAGATTGTATCTTTTGCGTATGGCTTTAAGCCAAGACTAGGTGTGATCAGCAAAGGTAGTAAGGATGTTCGCTCCGAACCAAACGAAAAAACTGCGATTGCGCTGAACCCAGACTGGATCCGTAAACCAGATATGGCCTATGCATCACTTCTCGAGGATTCATCATACATTCTCGCTATATCTCCTGATGGAGAGTTATCCACGGAGCTCTTCAATTCTCACAGTTCTCCAACCCATTCCAACAAAACAAATGATGCTGAAGATGATTCCATCCGTCCCGCGATCCGTCCCGCGACCCCTGCTTCGGTGACAAGTGCATCATCGAGACTCGTAGATGAGTTGGTTGTATACTTCAGTTACGATGAAACAGTTTACAGCAGTCATGAAGAGGATGACGATACCCAAGTTAGAGACGAGGAATGTGACTCACCGCCATTGAAGCTCTCCACTGGTACACTAACACCGCCATTGAACCTTTCCATTGGTACCCCAAGGAGTAGGTTGAATGACTTAATGGTCAACTCGTCTCCGGAACCCGACATGCACCCGTCGTCTACCTACCCTGATGTGGATGTCGACACAGAAGTACTCATTAATCGCAAAGAGATCTACGAAGTGGATGATGGAAATGTCGGAGACGACGAATGCGACGAGTCATTGTCCGATAGTTCCGTTGATGCTATGGGTTACACGAATGGGGAAGACGACAATTTGGACACGTCTCCTTCGAACGTCTATGTCGATGTACCGAAGAGCGTCCCTCCAATCTCGGACTTCGCCGCTGCATCCTCCTACTTTGATGATAACTCCGGTTCGAAAGAAAAGTGTGACTGTCAATCGTCATGCAATGTCATGTAATAGACGAATATAGTGCTCCGTTTTTGTGTCCCAAAGATTCATCCAATATTACGGTCACCTCTAATGGGGTCTGGGCAACTATGTCTGCAGCTACTCGGTTGTCGTCAAGTCGAGGACTATAGGAAATTGGTAGTGTTTAGTGGTTATGCTTCACCTCGAACTTCTTCGACGAGATGATCAAAGGTTTTACGCCATCGACTAAGGACTGCCTCACCCTGTTCTAATGCCGTACGCTTCAGACCTGGACGATTACGCTTACTTTGATCACAAAGACGGGCCAATTCTTGATCCAAACGTAAGCCTGGTACTGTCTGTCGGGCCAGTGCCACATCAAAGGCAGTTTCATCGTTCGGTGCGACGGCGATTAATTCTTCTTCCATTTCTTCAATCATTTCATAAATTAATTTCTCCTCCTGTGGTTTGACCAAGTGCCATAAATCACCTGCGACGAGTTTCGTAATGGGAAGATTCTTTACTCTCTTTTGTAGGAAAATCACAAAGTCTCGATCTGTCGATGACGAGACACCTGCACCGATGGATAACAATTCATGTATCGTATCTAGGACTTCAAATTCGCTGTCAATAATCCTTCCAAGCGATGGGTAGGATGGTGCGAGACTTTCAAAGTATTCCTTCATAGTATTAATATCTCCCCGAATTCGTTGTAAGGCTCTTGGATTGTCTGGCCAATAGGGATTCTTGTTATCCTTGTAATTGTGAGACTTCGTCAACAAGACCTTGATATAAAAGTTGACAGTCGCCGTTACCAATGCATCAAGTGTCTTCCCCACCGTTAATTCATCCAAGAAAATTTCCAAGTCACTCATAAAGTCCTCCAACGTACGGACTAGGGTAAGAGCCAATTCATTGTTGGTTAATTCGTCAAGCCATGTCGGACTAAAGAGTTCTTCTGAAATCGCTTCCTCAATAGGCTCAAAGATATAGAGATGGACCTTTTGTGCAGCGAAAACCGCATCACCACTATATAATCCAAGTAGGACCGCAGATTGTTCCTCAAGATTCTCCGAGGCTTCAGCACTAAGGTTACATTCCGCCACCAAATCACTCAAAATTTCTTCGCATCTTTCACTCATTCGGATAAAGTCATTCGAAGCGGCGCAGCAGGTTTCAAAGTCTAATAGGAATGTATTCCTCGAGGCAATTTGCTTCTCATACAGATTCTTGAAAATCACACCGACTGCTTGGACTAAGGCTTCAGAGCGTCGAGTTAAACGTTCCCGAATGGTACGAAGTTGGACTCCTGCCAACGAGTAGACATCCTCACACAGAGACGTAATGAGCCGACCCTCCGATGTTTGACTCTTGGTGTGATCGGAACTGCGGAGGAAAAAACAAAAAGAAAAACAAGAAGGCGAGATCAGAAACAGGAATATAAGTGTCCCAGTTGTATCAACACGCAATGATCCCACCGAATACAACAACATACATGTACACGTTGTCCAACCAAGCATCGGTTTGTTCCTTGGTTCGAAAAAGGAATTCATCCTTGGCTAAATCATGGACCTCCCAAAGCATATTGTTCGCCCAGGCAAGAGAGTCCTTCGCGACATCCATATCGACTTGCTTATTATCCTCTTGTAGGAGGTCTGGCTTTTTATCAAAGTAGGTCTTTTTCGAGGTATGTTCTCCAATGTTCGGGAAGGATTCTTCAATAGTTTCACGAAAATTTTCCACCCAGGCTACCAAATCCAATAGTTGTGTGACTGTCAAATCGGGGAGTTTATGTCCTTCTGTCCCACCAATCTGTTCCAAAATTTGTTTACTTGAAATATGGGCGACGCAGGTACTCCAAAGCATTTCTAATGCCCAATGAGAAGGGAAGCATGGACTCATCTGATTCTGCACAAAAAGCATTTCCGAAGTCAAGTGATTACACGCCCGAAGAATGGCCGAAAAATGAGCATTGGCAGCATCCTCATTGTCTTCATCATCGAGACCCGCCTAATGGGAAAAGAGAGATTGTAAAAATATTCAATGGACAGTGAGTGAGATGGTGTTGACCAAATATTCTTTACAGGAACCGTCCCATCGCAGTCCAACCTGCAAATCGTCCAATCATTGGTACTTACCGATTCATTGACTTCACGGAAGACTTCTAATCCTCTTAATTCAAAATCTTGATAGATCTGTTTGAGAGCCGATGCTCTCATATCCGTGAATCGTAAACTATTGGAGGATCGTCCAGCCTCCTCACCATGGACAGTCTTATATTCCTCCGCCGCAGTCTCATAGACCTCCACAGCCTCAACGAGGGCGACCATAGCAGCAGGATTATTCATTGCTAAATCAAATGCCGCACCAATCCCCGATCGGATACGTAAACGAATTTCATCACCCAATTCCCATACATTCTTCACATGTTCATGTAAGAAATTATCGACCTCTTCATAATTATGAGGCATCTTCACAGAGGGGACATAGGAGGAACGTAATTTCGGTCCATCATGTCTTGTTCTTGGTTCATTGACTGCCTTCCCTAACATTTCTTCTGCTTCTTCATCGATCCGTTTTTTCATCCCTGCCTCTGCTTCGACTAAGAAGACTTCCAATTCAACATGTTCACGAGATACCTCCCGGAGTGAACTCCATTCACTTTCTGTCCATTCGGCAGAATGTAAATCATCTCGAAGACGATCACATGTCACAGGGATTTGACTATAAAAGTCTAATTCTCGGAAACATCGAGCCAAATTCCTTCGGGCATTAATCGCCTTTTTGAGTTTCGGATATCGTGTCAACATAAATTTTTGTCGACGTTCTCCTCCCGGAGTCGACGCCGAAGAGGTTGCATGATGATTTTCATGACTAATGTTTGAGATGTAGGTTGATAATTCACGTAATCGTCCCAAATCATCCTTGGTACTATTCACGGTATTGACCAATTCTTGGACTTCTGCACCAGAGGCAGCAACGCCGTCATTGAGACGAGAATTGATCATTGCCAACGTTCGTTGACTCGTCGCCTTGAGTTTTGCCATTTCTCGATCCATCTTCGATGGTCCCTCGATGGGGAAACCGGCAGTCCCAATTTCAATCCCATTCTCATCCTCTACCGCCAATGCTGTCATCCCCCCATGGACTAAGAGTTCATCAATCAAACCACAATCAAATAACCATGTCCCCACGATACCAATCGCACGTTCTTCTGCCTTCCGTTCAAAGTCCGTCAAGGCTAAGTTACGGACTGCCGAGGGGATATCTGGTGGATCCGGTGGACGTTGGAGGGAGGCTGACTGGGCACTACCAGCAGCAGCACGACTGGCGGCGGAAGCGGCAGTACTAGCCACACTAACTCGATCATCCTTACTTTCTCCACCAGTACCACTAGCCATCTTGCCATTATCCATTTCCTCTAATTTGACATAAAATTGTTGTTGGATGACATGATAATCATCATAGGGCCACTGGGTGACACGTTTCCCTCCATACAGGGGTGAAGTCGATCCATCGCCTTCATTGATCGTACCACCGCCACCACGAAACCATGTATTGGTCAAACCCATGAACCGTCCGGTACCTCCATACGTCGCTTCACCGCCAGGTCCAGAACCAGCTCCACCTCCTGTATTTGGACCACCACCTGTCCCACCATCTTCATCGATCCCAGATAAGAGGGGTTCTCCTCGTTCTGCGGCCTTTTTGGCTAAATAGGCATCCCGTCGCCGTTGAACTTTCGCAAAATCGACATCAAAGTCAAACGGACTTGGGTCTGCCATCGCACAAATGTGTTTGTGTCAACGGGAATCAGAGTGTGGATTCTGTACAGTATTCGTATCGTATCCGTGTCTAAAGGAAAAGGAGATGAGGGGTGCTCCCTAGCTTGCTTACGACAGGTCAACAGTCCAAGTATACAGCGGACCTCCAAAGACGTCTTCAACTGTACGAGCAAAAGATATTCACTGACAGTGAATGTAAACCCTACGACAGCTTCTCCCTGTCAGCAAAGGGATGAACGACGAACGAGCGATCCAACTGCTACTTGAGTCGGCCGAAGCTTGGAGAGGGAGGACCCGTTGCCCCGCAGGAAAGTCGGCCAACCGTCGAGTCAAGATATCACAAAGCATCTTCCCCCCACCGAAGAACGCATACGCGGACAGTAGCCGTGTCATATTGAGGGACACGGGGGGAACGGAACTACTCAAGGGTAAAAGGGTATGGTCGTGCGCATGGGACAAGGAAGATGGTTGGAAGAGTGGGGTGCGCCAGCGCTCCCTCCAAGGCGAGATTTACGTTCCGTTCGTCTCAACCGACAGCATTTTCTTAACATCCTATGTAAGACCAGGGCGAAGATTCCTGGCACATACATATCTGGGTTCGAAAAAAGTAGTCAAGGGAGTCGAATCCCGGCCGAACTACTTCCAGAGCTTGTCAAACTGCCTCCAACAAGAGAAATCTGGTGAAAAGATGTTTTTGCTACCCTGTAGTAGTATCTTATTTCCACTATGAGCTACCATTGACCATTTTTCCATACAGTAAAGGTAAACATGAGAATATTCTGTGTGATTGATTCAGGGAACGTATGGGTCTTGCGATTTTCGGATAGGAGGTATGTACCCTCCCACAGAAGTCTTACTCACTTTAGATGAGAGACGGATCACCTTTGAGGTGCGCTCTCCAGCCATGTGACTTTAGGAGTTAGAACGGACGAGAGTTCCCAACTCCCTTGTTTTTTAAGTGTTTCTTCCTTTCTTTTTGATAGAAGAAAAACGGCTCGTTTGGAAGATCTTCTCTTGTCCGTCGTCGTTGTCGTCGTTTGTTTTTGCTACATTTTTCACAAGACCCTCAGTTGATAGTCTCTCAACAAGATATCTCTTTCTCTTTCTTTTAGAATTTCAAAAGATCATCGTCCTCTGTTCCCCTCACAAGACTGACTAGCCCTGTATCGTTCTCTGTCTCTCTCCTAACACACTCACAAGCATATTCCCGAAAACATTCATTCCATCATGATCCACATGTCTACTCCCGTTTTTGGTACTCTTTTACTCTCCCTCGTCTTCGTTGTTACTGTACCGGTAACCGTATCGATGTATGCTCCAGATTGTCCTGGGGGGATGGAAAAATTGGAATTTGTTCTCTTTTTGGATGAAGATTCCTTGACCGAAAATGGATGGTCGTTGGAATGTAATGATGACATTGTCGGCGAGGACAATACTAATGATGACTTTGTGGGGGGAACGATTTGGAATGTCCCCGTAGGATCCCTACAAGGTTCCTCCACATCGATGATCCATTCGGAAGTCCATAACGCTAAGATACCATCCATCATGAATCGAGTTTGTCTCCCCGAACAGGCGACGTGTCATTTTACCATTGAAGACAAGTATGGGGATGGATTGCTTTCTCCAGGATATTTCTATCTGACGTTCGGATCCAAGATGATTGCCACTTCCGAAATGGAGGAAGAATTCCTTGAAAAGAGTTATTGCTTTGGTCCTAATTGTGGTGATCAAGTCCCAGAAGAACAACAACTACAAGATGATGGCCTCGACACTGATTGTGACCAGATCTATATTGAAGTACATACAGATGCCAACCCTCGGCAGAATACCATTTCGCTTCAATGCAATGGCGAATCGATCTTTCGACAAGAATTTAGTCAAGAACAGCCTAGTGCTGTGATTGATAGATGTGTTTCCACTATACTGACAAGTACCTGTTGCACCCTGTCAATTACCGACTCGGCAGGAGATGGATTGGATGTCCTTGAGGGTGGACGTATCTATGCCGAATGGGCAACGAGTGTCATCATCAATTACAACGATGCAAGTAATGCCTTTAAATTCGACGTGGCCGAGTTTGACTTTGGAATGGATTGTCCCGTTCCCGCTACGGAGAGTCCAAATGCCGAGCCGGAGATTGCCACAGCTGAACCGGAACCGTCTGAAGAAGAAACCACGACGACGTCGACGGATATCCCACGAGATGCTGACGAGGCTACTTCTACGAACAAACAGATGTCCAAGAAGGAACGACGATCCCCGGCTTTCTTCAGCGGTATTGGTTCCTTAGTGATGGTAGTGATTATTGTATTGTGTTGGCTACTGTTCCGGGCTATCCTACGCCGACAGCCTATGAAGGACGACCAATCAGAGGCCGCTGCAGACAAGGACTCTGATGGCAGCGAGACCAGTTCCTATGGCACCGACTTGGTTGAGGTTCGTTCGCAGGACAGCGAAATGTACCCTTAAGGTGTAAGTTACTTGTCAGGGCTCTTTCCTGTCGGTGTTTTTTTTATGCCGTCGTCCATCCACCACGCCTCCCAACAGCATTTGAAAGAGGAATGCTACTGTATTTGTATTCATATCGATTCCCCCAGAACATGACACATGCACCATTTTGATGTATGATAATTTGTATAAGCAGCCATAAAATTAGTTGTCTATCCTTAGAGTGTCATGGGTTACATTTCATATCGTCCGAATGGTCACTTGCAACATGCGGATCAGTCTACTGTTTAGGTTGCATGCCTATCGCCCAACTTGCTTACACATCGTCTGACTGGCGGGATTTGTGCACGTACATGGGCTCTTACGTGTGCGATTGAATTAATCTTGTGTTCCAGGACAAGTATCCACCCAAAGTGCAGGTACAGTT
>Ga0194115_10007804_pt1 | contig 10529 bp, 17 predicted proteins | sample TA2MahsurfametaG_3_FD_148656 | JGI IMG/M metagenome (GOLD analysis project Ga0194115, IMG submission 148656) | Freshwater microbial communities from Lake Tanganyika, Tanzania - TA2015002 Mahale S4 surface | ecosystem: Environmental > Aquatic > Freshwater > Lake | place: Tanzania: Lake... | reverse complement strand
AAATTGAAAAGATTGCATGGCCAGATGATTGGGACACCAAAAAGAGAACTGCTGGTCCGGAATTGTTGGTGGACAAGGAAAATGAGGAAAGAAATGCTCATGTGATTGATAACATGGGTCCGGGAGTCTATGTCGCAGGAGCAGGGCATTTGAAACAAGTCTCTGATCTCTTAAAACAAAGAGGTGAAAAGTTTAAAATGCATGGTGGTAGCCAGATAGGATAAATAAATCATGCTCTCTTTCCGACGATTTTTAAAAGAATCATACCTAATCGAAAACAGAGATTGGCATCAATTTGTCAATCAAAATTCCAAATCATTGCTGGATCGTGCAAACCTTACTGTTCCATACATGAACCTTCAAGGAGAAAGAGGCCATGGCACACCAGAACACCTTACTAATTACTTATCTGATCAGTTAGGAATTAGGGATTTAAGTTCAGAAGAAGGTCGCTGGGTTTTAAAACATTTTAATTCTGGTAATATTAAACGCAGCGAGGACATTGAGAGTGTTGTGATTCCAAACTTAGAAAGGTTAAGAAAAGCAAGAGAAGAAGGAAAAAGCACTGCTAAATTGGCAAATTTGAAAGGACCATTAGAGCTTAGTGGTCATCTTTCAAAAATTTATCCAGTTTCAGAAGAAAGTTTAAGTGATTTGGATCCTAGAGAATACACAATACACGGAGAAAATGAACATTGGACTATAGCTCAACCTCATACACAAAAAGCTGCATGCACTTTAGGTAAGGGAACTGAGTGGTGTACAGCCTCAAAATCTCGTAATAGGTTTGAACAGTATGATTCTGAAGGTCCGCTGGTAGTATTTATTCCAAAAAAACCAGCTTATAAAGGAGAAAGATATCAGGCATGGCAATCAGAATGGCGAGATGATGATGATGGACAATTTATGGATCATACTGATAATGAAGTTGGTGTAAAAAATCCAATGCCAGATTTTACAGAAAGACCATTACCTACAATTGGGATCGGTCTTCGAAATTTGGGTCCGGGCAGTGCTGTTAAAGAAACAATTAATTTTGCAAAAGAAAAAATAGAAATAGACAAAATATCAAAGGACCTTGAAGGAACTGATGTAGATGCAGCACATAGAGCTGTAAATAATCCATTATTCGGAAAAGTTAACGCTCACATTGAATATGCCCTTGCATCTCGTCATGAAGCAATAGCATTAGCAGCAGTAGAGCATCCTGGATTTGAAAATAACCTTGATTATGCCGTCGATTCTCCTCATGAATTTGTAGCACAAGCAGCAGTAAAGAATCGTAAGTTTGGAGCTAACCTTTCTCATGCTCTTACATCTCGTCATGAATTTGTACAAAGAGCAGCAATAGAAAGTCCAGATTTCGGAAAACATTCCGGTCATTTATATTATGCCATTAAATCTCCCAAAGAATTTTTACAAAGAGCAGCAGTAGAGAATCCAAATTTTGATAAAATAGATTATACAGCTAACTTTATTCATGCTCTTGGATCTCGTCATGAAGCAATAGCATTAGCAGCAGTAAACCACAAGTCATTTAAACTTGCTGCACCACATGTTATCAAATTAGCTCTTGAATCTCCATATGAAAGTGTGAGAACCGCTGCAAGAAAAGCCCAAATACAAATTTAAAACCCCCTGAGCAATTTAGACTGCTTCACTTATTGGATTTTTTTTCCAAACATTTCTAAAATTTCTAGCATTTCAGAGGATCTTCCATATTTTCTTGTCAAAATGGATTCCTGTAAAAGTTCTGGATGTTCTGCTCTGATGCGTTCCATCATCTGTCTCTGAATAGCATCTCTATATTGTAGACTAGTATAATGGCTATGTGGAAGATAGCCATGTTGAGGATGATCCGGCCATACTTGTTCGATCTTATCCATAAACATTTTTCTATTTGGATGGTTTTCTGGAATTCTTGATACAAGTTCAATAAGACCATTTCTTTGTGTTAATCCATGAGAGGCAATAGCACTTATTTGTCCTTTTGTCATTTCAATTGGAGTAAAAGGAATAGTTGCATGGCCCTCTCCGGGAACCATTGCTCCTCTTCTTTGTGTTTCAACAAATGCTCTTGCTTTTTCTTCAGCACCCGCCATAATTTCTTTAGCTTTTTCTGGAGTTTTAGCAGTTCCGGCTTTTGTCTGAGCGCGAGCTATAATTTCTTCTGGTGTTTTTGGTTTAGCCCTTGCAGCTCTTTTGGCAGCTGCCTCAGCTTCTGCTTGAGCTGCTGCTTGAGCTGCTGCTTGAGCTGCTGCTTGCTGCTGCTGCTGTGAAAGTAAATCAGCTTCTGCTTGTCTTCTAGCTTTTCTTTTATCTAAAAATCTTTTAACACCATAACCAGCAGCAGCAACACCTAATCCAGCAACAGTCCCAAGAGCACCCATCAATGCTGGATCATATTCTGATTCTTTTAAGCTTTTAATTACAAGTGCAACGGTTCCTTTTGCATCATCTAAATCATTAGTATAATGAACAGAATCTTCCCCCATGTGTTCACCATTCTTAAAGAAATGAACTGCAAATTCTCCTGTATCTGGTAATTTATAAATTTTGGCTGAAAGTGGTCCATTTCCGGCATGAGTATGAACTAATTTTGCTCCTCTACCACCAAGACCATAATTAGCTTCATTCATTCCTTTATAACTTTGAAATGCAGATGATCTTTGCGCTGTTAAATTTGAATGATGATCTTGCATTGATTTTAGCAATTCATCAATTCCTTTTGTTTCTCCACTAGCAAGCATATAATGAGCTTGATCGATCAAATTCATCGTTGTTTGATCTTTATCAAAATCATCTAATTTATCTGCCAAATTCATAATTTGTTCTAATTTTTCTTTAGATTCATTTAAATCAATATAAGATTCTGAGAGTTGTTGCATCCAATTCTTTTTTTTCATTTTCATATTTTTACTCAGAAATTCCACCCCTTATTTGCATTCCAATTACCAGACTGCATAATTTGATTATATCCGCTTTGGAGCCACGAAATGAAATTATTTTGCATGATGATAGAGGTAATTTGATCTACTACACTTTTTGGTAAATCTGCTGATTGACCGAATGGAGGACTGCTAGCATTATTCAATGCTTGAATAAATGATTCTACAAACGAATTAGATTGACCAATTGGGCTGTAAATGTTCTGGAATTGTGTCATATCAAATGATGGGTTGTGCATTGTATTTAAAAGTATTAATGCTGCGACTGATTGTGCGTCCCACTGAAACTGGCCTATTGGATTGTTCAACATGTATGGAGCGAACAAAATTCCTCCCATGTTAACATAATTTGTGGGAACATTTACGCCTTTAGGAGTATTGGAAATGCTGTAACCGCTGTATGTTGGATTATCATAATAACCTCTTCTATCACCCTGTGCTTGTGATGTTCTAGTATCGAATGCAGCGTGTCCAAGGCCACCATAAGTTTGAGTCATTTGCTGTGGTTCGGTTACGTCCGCTGTTAGTTCAGCTGATTCATTTAACCTTAAATAGGTTTTTGAAATTGATTTTATCCAGTTTTTATTGTATTTTCCCATATTTTTATTTCCTTTTACTTTATTATATATCCTTAGAGAGTATCGCCGGGTCTTAGTGGAGATGGACTTGGTGTATCGTAGCTAGGAAGCGTATCACCGGGTTTTAGAGGTGGGACTGGATTATCTGGTAGAGTATCACCGGGTCTTAGTAGAGATTGACTTGGTATATAGTAGCTAGGAAGCGTATCACTGTCGGGTGCGCAGCGGGTCGAGTGCGGGTCGCGGGTCGAGTGCGGGTCGCGGGTCAAGCGCGGGTCGCGGGTTGACCACGGGAGGCTTTTCACGCCGTCTAGACGCTGCACCGGGCGCGGCGAGCGGATTCTCTTGTTTCGGGGGGGGCGGTTGTCGTGGGGGCCAACTTGGTGTGGTTGGCCATGAGTAGGTCGCCGGTCTGCCACCCCACCGGTCACCACGGATGGGGAAGCTCCACTCTTGTTGCAAGCCAGAGTTCCAGCCACGCGGAGGAGGACCTACAGCAGAACTTAAATCAGACGAGATTTGATTTTCATTTGCTTCAATTAATTTTCTTAATTGTCTGTTCTCTTCTTCTAAACGACGAATTTTTTGTTGATAAATTGAATCAAATGTTCCCATTGTTATCCTCCATTTATTTATAAATAAAATGATGTTATCATTCAAACATTTTTTGTTAGAGTACGACTTCGATCAATTCTTCAGGGGAATGTCTCCTAGTGAATTGGGATATGATAAAAAAATGGCTACCAAGACTAAACCTGTACGTCCAAGTATATCCGGAAGTATTGGAAGAGCAGATTCAAGGATGTTATCTACATTGAGAAGATTACATCAAGAAGGTAAGTTAACTCAAATAGGTTATCATCCATCAGTCGATCTTCCATTGCCTTCTGAAATGTCTCAGGGAGATCTTGAATTATTAAGATCGCATGCAGACAAACATTTAGAGGGATTCGAAAAAATGGAATTCAATCAAGCTGCACACGATCTAGTTGCTTCTGATCCTATAGCAAATATTACACTACAGAATCTTGGAGGAGCGCGTGGAACAGATCCTAGAGGTTGGAGTTCAGCAGAATCTCGTCGTGGTGGATCGGGAGAAAACTTAATGATTGCCAGAAGTCAGCAAAGAAGATCAAATCCTTAATTATAAATAACTATATGAGTTTCACAGAAAACCTTTATCTAAAAAAACATCTCCAAAAACTTCAAGAAGAAAATCAAAAATTAAGATATCTTCTTGAGGTTGGTGCTCCAAATACAGCCGCTAAAGCTGAAACTAGAATAAGAATAGAAGAACTAATTAGACAAATTCAACAGAATCCCGGACACGATTCAAATCTAGTCAAAGGAGCTTTGAATGCAGTAAAAGGAAAAGTACATCCAACTGTTCTTAGAAATCTAGAATTTAAACTTACAAGTCATTTACAAAATCTAGGATCGTTACAACAAACACCAGCTGCACCAGTAGAAAGACCAATGGCAAGAACAATTTCTCTTTCAGCAGCAGCACCAAGCCCAGATGTAAATGGTGATGGTATAGTAGATGAAGTTGATAGAGCAATGCAATCATCTGCTCTTTCTTTCCAGAACAGACAAAGATCAATAAATTCTGGAACATCATCAGGATATTAAAATATGCACAATTCACAAATTAAAAATCTTCAAGAACAAATTTTTCAATTAAGAGAAAAAGTAACTCGTTTAACAAAATTCATTCTTGAAGCTGATGAAGAACAACAAGGCGGAACAAGTCAGCAGGGTGGATCACAAGGTGGATCAGGCACTCAAACACCAGCACAAAAGCCTCTACCAACACCAAAGGTAGTTCCTGTTACTCCAGCACAGCCCCCATCATCTGGAACTGCATCAAGAACTGGTCCGAGAAAAAAGAATCCCGGAGCTAACAGAGTAACATCAGCACGGGGTCGTCCACAGCAATCAAACCAAAGTGATGGTGGCACTAGAACTGTTAGAAGACGCGGCGGAAGATAAAAATAAAAAAAATAGAATAAAAAACCCGCCTTTCGGCGGGTTTTTTTTATCTTCTTCTACGACCAGTGGATACTGGAGGTTGTTTTCTTGCTGGCGGTTGGTGAGAGCTTTGTGAACCGGGGGGATAAGAAGGTCGGAATCCTCCCATACCTCTCTCTTTGGCCAGTTGCTGGAATCCTTCGGGACTAAAGGGTCCTGATTGACTTCCGGGAGTCTGACCAACTCTATATTGTAATTTTGGATTAGTTGATGGAGTAAGAGGTTGTGGATATGACGGTTTTGATGGATTTGGTAATGGTACTGGAGTTGCAGGGCCAGATGGTGGTGAAAATGGACGCATATCAGCCATTCCAACAGTTTCTCTCAAGTAATATTCTAAAAAGCTTACTTGTTCTTGAAGTTGATTTACTTGATTTTGAAGGTTATTAATTATTGAAAATCTATTCATTTTTTTCCTTACTTTATTTATAATCAATTACATGGATCTAGGTAATAAAGCACTTAAACTTTCTTAGGATCCGTAATCCCGGAGAATTGATCCAGGAGGATTAAACAAATCCCCCCACATCCATCTCCAGAATGGGAAGTATAAACCTTGATTAAATAGCTGTCTTGCTCTTTCAATAATTTGTTCCATATACTCTTGCCATTCAGCTGGAAGTGGATCGCCATAAAGTTCCTTTAAATAATCTTCCAGTGTTGCAAAATCTTCCAACCATTCTTGAGGAAATCCTTGAGCATCATCTTGGCCGCGTCTATCTCTATCATATGGTGGTGCTAAACTTTCTTGTTCAAGTGGGTTTGGTGGTTTTGTGGCAATTGAAGGAGAATCTACATCCGCTGAAAGAGTAGTTTCACCAGTAGAAGCAATATCCATTTCAATTAAACGACGAAGCTTTGAGTTTTCTTCTGTTAATTCTTGTATTTTCTTTTTTAAATAAATGTTGTCTATGAAAGTCATTTGATTTTCCTTTATGGTACTACTGGGTCTGGTGCTAATTGTCTTAAATCTTCATCTAATAAATCGTAAACTGCTTTTCTATTTTTTCTTAACCATTCTACCCAAATCTGCGCAATGCCTTTGTTTCCTTTGTCTAACATTTCTCTAAGCTTTTTGATCATTTGTGCTGCACTCAAACTTTTTAATAATTTTAAGTCTTCTTCACTCGGAGCTGGGGGTTTTTGTGGAGTCGGATCTTGCATCGTAAGAGTCGAATCTTGTCTTAATGCAGGAAGATATGTGTCTGGAGCTGCGCTAAGTTCAGGAACCATTAATGATCCTGCATCTTGCTGCATTTCCATTTCATAAAGATATTTCTTCAACTTCATGTTTTCTTCATGAAGTCTTTGTATTTCTTTTTTTAGATATAATGATTCGTTAAAATGGCTCATGTTGTGCTTTGTGCTCCACCCGTCGCCACGCGCCTACCGCTAGTCGTGGTCGTTGTTGGTGTAGTTGGTATCATTGGTGTCATTGGTGTCATTGGTGTCATTGGCTTTTGTCACTGATCATCAACTTTAGCAACCAATTCCTGCCAAAGATCTTTATCAAAAATAGAAGAGTTAGAAAGTTCTTGTTCTTCTTTTATAAGTCTTAAATTATTTTTTGTCCAAGTTGCCATATTAATTTGCCTCAAATGGAATGTTGTTTTGATTTAGGAAATTCATTAATGCATTGGGTCCACCAGCTACCCAAGTAGCAAATGCTTGACCAGCTAGTTGTGAGATAGATCCAGCATCGATAATACCTTGATCTACGGCATCTTGTAGGATACCCATAATTACTTGATAAGCATGTTGAGTGTATTGTTCTGGAGTAATACCTCCACCTTGGTTACCTCCACCTTGATTACCTTGATTCCCTCTACTAGCAGCAAATCCAAATTGTGTTTGTGGTCTACTAGAAGATACTGATGTGTTTTGATTTGGGTTTTGCTGTGGAGTTTGCGCAGCATGCTGGGCATAAGCTGCATTTGGATCTGCAATTAGATCTTCATACGTCCCCTCGCCCCAAGTTGGACCCTCTTTTATAAGTCTTAAATTATTTTTTGACCAAGTTGCCATATTAATTTACCTCAAATGGAATGTTGTTTTGATTTAGGAAATTCATTAATGCATTAGGTCCACCAGCCACCCAAGTAGCAAATGCTTGACCAGCTAGTTGTGAGATAGATCCAGCATCGATAATACCTTGATCTACAGCATCTTGTATAATACCCATAATTACTTGATAAGCATGTTGGCTGTATTGTTCTGGAGTAATACCTCCACTTTGATTACCTTGATTTTGATTCCCTTTATTAGAAGCAACAAATCCAAATTGTGTTTGTGGTCTACTGGAAGATACTGATGTGTTTTGATTTAGGTTTTGCTGTGCAGTTAGATCAGCGTGTTGGGCATAAGCTGTATTTGGTTCTGCAATTAGATCTTCATACGCCCCCCCGTCCCAAATGGGACCCTCTTTTATAAGTCTTAAATTATTTTTTGACCAAGTTGCCATATTAATTTGCCTCAAATGGAATGTTGTTTTGATTTAGAAAATTTATTAACGCACTAGGTCCACCAGCTACCCAAGTAGCAAATGCTTGGCCAGCTAGTTGTGAGATAGATCCAGCATCAATAACACCTTGATCTACAGCATCTTGTATAATACCCATAATTACTTGATAAGCATGTTGGCTGTATTGTTCTGGAGTAATACCTCCACTTTGATTACCTTGATTACCTTGATTACCTTGATTCTGTCTACTAGCAGCAAATCCAAGTTCTGTTTGCGGTCTTCTAGAAGATGAAGATACTGATGTGTTTTGATTTAGGTTTTGCTGTGCTACTTGAGCATCATGTCGGGCATAAGCTGTATTTGGTTCTGCAATTAGATCTTCATACGCCCCCCCGTCCCAAGTTGGACCCTCTTTTATAAGTCTTAAATTATTTTTTGACCAAGTTGCCATATTAATTTTGCTCAAATGGAATGTTGTTTTGATTTAGAAAATTTATTAACGCATTGGGTCCACCAGCTACCCAAGTAGCAAATGCTTGACTAGCTAGTTGTGACATAGATCCAGCATCAATAATACCTTGATCTACAGCATCTTGCATAATACCCATAATTACTTGATAAGCATGTTGAGTGTATTGTTCTGGAGTCATACCTCCACCTTGATTACCTTGATTCTGTCTACTAGCAGCAAATCCAAGTTCTGTTTGCGGTCTTCTAGAAGATGAAGATACTGATGTGTTTTGATTTAGGTTTTGCTGTGCTACTTGAGCATCATGTCGGGCATAAGCTGTATTTGGATCTGCAATTAGATCTTCATGAGGCCCCTCACCCCAAATGGGACCCTCTGTTAAAATTTGATGTAGTTTTTTATTTTCTAAAATTAGAGTATTGATTTCTTTATATAATTTACTAATTTGTAGTTTGTAAGCAGATGTTATACTAGACATGATCACATACCTCTTGTTATTTATAAATATTTTCATGACAAATAACAACTGGATGCGCAGCATCTCAAAAACATATAAAGAACTAAAAGAAATGGCTCCTTCACAAGCATCAATGATGCCTCAAGGAATACGACAACAACCATATCACTTTCCATTCAGACAACAAACCTCTGGAATGCCTCCAAGCCAAACAAAACCAGATTTGGCCCCTCCCCAAACGCCAGCTGCTGCAACTCTTGGTCCTAATACTCAGGGAGAAATTCCTGGACCACAAGGAAATATTGTTCCTGGAAATATCGATCCAACAAGACAAGCTACCATGACTGGTGGTTTTATGAGTCCTAATATTCCAATGCAATCTGGTATGGCCGCAGTCATGCCTCGCACGGGTCAGCAGATGCCTCAGATGGGTCAGCAGATGCCTCCTCAGATGGGTCAGCAGATGCCTCCTCAGATGGGTCAGCAGATGCCTCAGATGGGTATGGGTCAAAGACCCCCTATGGGACAAAGACCTCCTGTGGGTCAACCTCCTATGGGTCAAATGGGTCAGCAGCAAACAGGAATGGGTCAGCAAGGACCACCACTCGTTCCATCAATAAAGGAAATAAAAACTATTATGCAAAAAATAGGTCAAAGAGGATTACCTAAGAGAAAATAAAAAAAACCCGCCGAAAGGCGGGTTTTTTATTTTTTAATTATTCTCCACCTATACCGCCGTCCCCGCCGTCTTCTGAAGATTGATCCGTAAATATATCGCTACCTTGCATTGCAGGAAGCGAAACTAATCCAGTGGAATACAAATCTGCCATAGGATCAAATTCAGGAATTCTAAACGCACCAGTATCGAAATCGTTCAAAGCACCAATTCTTGATTTATTTTGTTGGTGATATTTATCAGCAATCATTTTATTTATTGCTACATATGGACTTGTAGATTTACCTCCGGACTGGGCTTTCAGCATTTCCATATAATTTTTCAATAATGCATCATAAATTTCATCCAATTTAAATCCATTTACAGAAAGAGTTTGCGCCATTTGTGAAACTGTGTTTCCATCAACACCGACATTCTGATAAGGAATTTGTTGAGCAAATGCAAACATTGCTTGAAAACCGGATTGCTGAGAACCTAATTTAGCATTTATTTGATGAGCATTGTCGGTTGGAGATATATTAACTCCACTATTATATGCAATATTCTGTAAATCTTGAATAGATAAATTATTAGGAAGTTCAAATCCAATAGTTTGATTTTTATTTATATTAAGCATTGCTCCTGCTGAATTTAATACAGACAATGGATTTGTTGTAATGGTATTATCATTTGATGGAATATAAGTTTGCACTCCACCAACAGACAAAGCACCCGAAATTGATTTTTCCGTTAAAAATTTATAGAATGATTTCATATCATACCTATTTATGATACTTAAATATTTCTAATATCCTTTTACGATTTTTCTGATCGCAAGTAGAGACAAAGTAAATAAAAGAATAGTTACGATTTGGACAAGAACAAATCGTAATTTTTCTTTCATACTTTATTTATCACACAGAGATCATA
>Ga0194115_10007798_pt1 | contig 10534 bp, 8 predicted proteins | sample TA2MahsurfametaG_3_FD_148656 | JGI IMG/M metagenome (GOLD analysis project Ga0194115, IMG submission 148656) | Freshwater microbial communities from Lake Tanganyika, Tanzania - TA2015002 Mahale S4 surface | ecosystem: Environmental > Aquatic > Freshwater > Lake | place: Tanzania: Lake Tanganyika... | reverse complement strand
TCAACAAATAACAGGTTTGCGTTTGTATCGCCTTCAACCCTGAAGTCAATATCATTTCCTGCATCATTAAACACCACCTCGCTAGTGCCAATTTTGAGGCGTTCAACACTGTTAGTGCTGATGGCTACGCTGTTTGCGGCAGGTAGATAAACCCCGTTTGACGGGACCGTGCTGCTGGTCGGAGACAAGCTGGCGCCCGTAACCGTGCCAGTGGTGGTGACGTTTTGACTGCCGAAGTCAGGGCTGATCTTGGTGCCAGCGATTGCAGCAGAGGCATTGACGTCAGCATTGACGATGACGCCGCTGCTAATGGCAGTTACACCGCTGCTGTCAACAACCACGTCACCAGATAGAGCGGTTGCTGTTGGAACGTTGCTGGCATTACCAAGCAGTACTTGACCGGCAGTGATATTCGCCAGCTTGCTGTGTGCGATTGCGGCAGAGGCATTGATGTCAGCATTAACAATCGTGCCATCAGCAATCATCGTGCTGGTGACGGTGCCGGTGTCACCGGTGGTGACAATCGTGCCGGTAGTGTCGGGCAGTGTGATGGTGCGATCTGCCGTCGGATCCACCACAGCAATCGTGGTTTCAAATGCGTCGGCAGTGGCACCTTCAAAACTCAGGCTGCCGCTGGTGCCAATCTCTAGGTTGCCGGTAACAGTGCCACCGGATTTGGGTAGTGCAGCGTTGGCTAGGTCATAGGCAGATTTGACTGCCGTGCTGCTAGCAATCGTGGTGGAACTGGTGGTGCTAATGCTGTCGCTCAGTTTGCTCTGCAAACCAGCAGATGTGACGGCACGGTCGGTGTCAGAACCAGCCTGGGTTTCGGCGCTAGTGGCGAGTTCCAGTAGACCTTGAACGGTGGTGCTGCCGATAGGCGTGGCATTGACAAAAGCAGCGCCGTCATAAATCTTTACACCCGGTGGAGTCAGCGACGTATCGAGCCAAACTTCACCGGTGCTGTTGCCTGCGCTGCCGCCTGCCGGTGGCGACACGTTTGGTGCAGTTGCGCTGACGTGGACCGGACCGACTTTGATGATCGTGGCACCAGTGCTGTCCTTGAAAAACAGACCAGGACTAGCGCTGTTGGTGTTAAGGGCGATTTGGCCGTCGGCAATCGCAGTAGTCGGGCGCTTGCTTGCAGTGCTGCTGCGAATGTGCTTATGCGTTGAGGCCATTCCCTTAACTCCGGGTGGACGGGATTACCCTGACAGATTAGCGACTTTAGTATTCGCCGTCGTCTAGCACCACGTCGTAATATTCAAAGACGTAGGACAAGTCGCGCCAGGCTGTGTAGTAGTTAGCGCCTTGAATTTTTACTAGTACGTCACCGGATCGGCCTCCGATGGGCACATTCTCGGCACTATAAACAAAGCTGTACGATCTTTCCGACATCAGTAGCTTCCATCGTCTACCGTACCGATTGTCATAGCACCAGTGCTGTTATCTACCAGCACTTCAGTAGATTCAAGTACAACACCGATTGTTGCAGTTGTAGCGATTTGAACGCGACCCCAAATTAATTCAAGAGCATCACGGACATCAGCAACGCCGGTCATATCCGGGTTGAAATATGTACCGTTGGACAAAATGTCATAATCGTTGAAAGTGCCACCTGCACCTGAGACAATGGCAAATTTTGTCCAGTTTGAGCCGGTGCCTTGACTAAGCACCCAATCACCAATGGCTAAAGCAGCAACAGGGGCGGGTGTTACGCCTGTGCCCGCTGTAACAACTGCGAGGTAAATACCGTTGTTCAGCGTGTTAGGAGCACCAAGGGCTTGTCCTACTGTTAGACCGGCTTCCGTTCCGTATTGATTTAGCGAGACAACAAGATTGGTGCTGGCGTTATATGTGCCACCGAAACGTAAGTTCAGTTGGGCAGGACTGCCGTAACCAACCAGCAGCCAATATCCATTTGGTGAAGGAGTGACTGTTCCGATCCAGATATAAGCTGCACGATCAGAAGGGTTAATCCACCACTGACCTGCAAATTCTGGTATTGGTGCCGATTCGGAAACTTGAGCAATACCATAATCGGCAAGTTGAGCAGCCGTAACACTGTTATTAGCAAGAAAAGTAGTATCAAATGTGCCACTTGTAATTTTACTGGCATCAAGAGAAGGTATATCAGTTGCAGCAAGCGTGGTGCCTACGCTGATATGACCTTGAGCATCTATAGTGACTTTTGTAAATGTGCCGGCGGTAGTAGTATTTGTATGGTTTAATACACCGGCGCCAGTAACATTAAGACCTGTACCTGGACGTATTGCTCCCGTCAGAGCGGACGTTGCTACAGGCAAGTCTGTGCTCGTAAGCGAGCGGAAAGTGGGTGAAGTAGCACTACCGGCTGCAGGACCAGCAAAAATCGTGCCGGCTGTTTGATTTTCAAGCGTGGTAGTGACTACAGCACTGAAATTATCTGGTTTAGTGACAGAAAATGCTAGTGGCGTTGTATCGCTAAACGATAATGTTTGGATACCAGAGGTCTGTTGCCATGCTGCGCCTGTCCACACATAAGCAAAACCAGTATTTGTGTTTAACCACTGTTGACCTTGAAATGCACCGCTGCCAGCAGGAGCATTACCACTAACCACTAATGAACTATCAGCGGCAAGTTTGGCGCTGGTTACTGAGGCGTTGTTTATCTTGTCTGTCGTAACTGCGGCATCGTTAATTTTTGCGGTTGTAACGGCACTGCTAGCGATTGAGGCGGCAAATGATCCAGTACCGGAGCCAGTAACATCGCCGGTCAGCGTGATTGTTTGATCGCCTGTGTTAGTGCCGGAGCTGGTGCCGGAATGAGTACCGCTGACTGTGCCGGATTGGGTAGCAAGGGTGCCGAGTCCCAGTGTGGTACGTTGGGCGGATGCATCGGCGTCATCCAAGAGTGCGCGACCTGCGGAGGTGCAGGTAATTTCCTCAAAATTGCCCGCGCCAGCAGTAGACCGTCCAAGTAATACGTCCGTTGCGCTGGCATTTTGAATTTTTGCATAAGTAACGGCGTCGTCAGCTATTTCAACGGTCCCCACTTCGCCCGTGCCAATGGCATCAGCGGTGACGGATCCAGTGGCAAGCTGACTTGCTGTAATAGCGTCATCAGCAATTTTTGCGGTTGTGACGGCATCGTCGGCTAAAGCAGCTGTACCAAGACCAGCGGCGTCAATTTTTGCCGTGGTGACTGCGTTTGCGGCAATTTTGACCGTGGTAACCGCGCTATCGTCGATGCCGGCAGTAGGTGCTATGACCTGCTGATAGGTGCTGCCGTCATAAATCTTGAGGTGTTTGGTGGTGCTGTGGACAAAACCGCGACCTTCAAAATTATCTGAAGCAGGCGCAACACTGTCATAGACGATGCTGGAATCGTTCGCCAGTTTGGCTGCAGTGATGGCATCGTCAGCCAGTGCGGTGGTGCCAATCTTCGTGGCGCTGGACTGGTTGAGCTTGGCTAGATCAACGCTGGAGTTGTCAGCTAGTGTGGCGCCAGCCTCGAACAGATCTTTGGCGGTGACTTTTTTGGTCTCGCTGGCTGAAATGTCTACGATGGGCAGAACGTCAATCGCTGCGACGTTTGCCTCAGCGAGCTGAGTCAGTTCTGTAATTCGTTGGTCGGCCACGCGCCAGCTCCGGTTAGGGCGAGTCTTCTAGCAGTTTAGTCCGTCACTTCAGTAAGGAGGAAGTCAAGGTTCTGCTGCATACGGAGACGGTCGGTATCCTCCTTAAGGATGTAGCCTGACGGTTCACCGATCAGCAACCTAATTTCGCCGGTCGTCACGAAGTCTATGGCACAGTTGATCGTCTGGTCTGGGCGCACTTCGACTCCTGTGCGCGTGATCATGGCTTCAAATTCATAGTAAATATCTTGTGTATTTGGGTAGACGCTATCTTCCGTAAGCTGGAGAAAACAACTAAATTCACTACCAATATCTGTACGGTTAATTATTTGCAGCATTAGCAATGAGTTTTCAACAAGCCCGGAATTTTGTGTATTAAACAGACAATCTATGGAGCCAGAGCCGCTGATTAAACCAGCAGAATACATTTTTTTGAAGCGATCCGACATTGTGGTCGTTTCCAGTGCTTCACGATCTGTGTTAAATGTAAAGCCAGTTACATCGCCAAGCACACGTTCTACAGAGCCGTAAATACTAACATTGATGTCTATTGGTGCGCCAGCAAAGGATTCTAATGCATATTCGTAAGCGCGATCATTGTTGATTGCTTGTGAAAATTCTTCAAATAAACGGATGCCACCGACTGCATTGATATTTGCATAAGCAATAACCTCACCCAGGGTTGCTCCGCCTCCATCAGGCCATGTAGCCGCAGGCAAAAAGTCTAGACCCCTGTTATCGGAGGTGAAGATTCGCAGCTGATCTCCAGTCAGCAAATTTTCAGTTGAACCGTCAAAACCAAGACGATTTAGGATTGTATTAACGTCTGCTGGAGAAACTGAAGACGAGAAGGTCGCTGCGCTTTTGCGGCGCAATTTTACTTTACCGTAGTGACCTAAAAAATATGTCATGCGTCAACCAATTCACGGAAGGCTCCGTCAACTGTAAATTGGAGTGCTACAGAACTTAGTTCGCCAGTGCTGACTTGTAGTGAAGCATTGGTGATATAAGCATTAAATGCAATGTCGTCTTTAATATCACTGCCTGAACCGGCGGTGTCACCAACACGTAGCACCATGCCGACACGATCACTTTCGCTGACACCGGCAACGCTGGTTTTCATGATCTTGGCTAAAAACTGATCAAATTGCGTTCCGGGCTCGGTACTGGTAGTACCTTCGCGGCGGTAGTACAACAGGGTGGCGCTGCCCGTAGCACTAGACACGCCAGGTGTGTAGCTTTTGACGGCTGTGTCTACTGTCGTAGTTTCCAGCAGCTCAAGAGTTGTTTCCAGTGACCAATCGCGTAATTTCAACGCCTTTTCTGTGTTGGCAGGCGTGACTTCGCCGGTCCCCGCAGTGGTGAGAAACAATGCGCCGGTGCGACCCGTATAAAACGCCATCGGAAGTAGGGCTTCGTTCTCGTCTCAGTTTAGCGGCGGACTGTGAATAGGTTGTCAGCAAAATTGGCGATGAGGCTTTGGTCATTGGTGTCGCATGGGTAGATGGTAGCGCGGATCGTTACTTCGCCCTCCTCGTCCATGCTGACTTCGCCAACCCGGTAGACCCGCTTGCTGCGAACGGTTTGCCCCAGGACAAACAGCCAGCCTTCACGGTCGGAAAGTGTTGGGGCAGTGTTGTTAGTAATGACGGCGCTAGTCGAAACGACATCGTTGCCGCTGCGATACATCAGGATGTTATAGGTGCCGTTGGGAATCGTGCCTTCAATGGGGGTATTGAGTACGCCGCCGGCAGCAACGGTTCCGGTGTAAATGCCATTCCAGGCATTTTGCCCGATATCAACATAAATAAAGGCTCCAGGCATGACCGGACTATCGGTTGGAAAAGTTTTAAATTCGATACTGCTACGAACGTGACGGCGAAGATTGCAGACCAGCTTGCCGAACATAATGGCTTGGGCTTCGGTTGTGACGTAAGCCGAAAGGTCAAAATTTTGCTGGATCGCGTCGTTTTCAATAGTGTCTGCAAGTTGTACAGATAAAGAACGGTTGACAGCAAAAATGCCGTTGGTATCTAATGAGCGGTAAACGACGGTGGCAATAATATCTTGGACATTGGCGTCATAGTCCATAAACTCTTCCTTATATGAGTCAGCCAAAATATTACCCTGATTAAATAATGCAGTGATGGATACCACACGTGTTATCTCGCCTGTGGTGGCGTTATATGGCACGGCTGGAATTAATGTTTCAAGTCCACCAATACGTGCAAATTCCAGCAAACTGAATGGTGCTGCACTAACCCAGAAACTGCGCCAGTTTGTACGATCTGCAATGACGCCGTCAAAGAATAGATTATTTCTTTGACAAAAGCGTTTGGTGATGGCAAGTTGATTAGTGTCAATTCCTTGCAGATCTGCGTAGTTGCCGATGCCGTCTTCGCTATCAATAACGGTATCCAAAAGAATGTCTGGCGCAAAACAACTTGGACCGTCTGGGCTAGATGGAAAACTCAAGTTTGTCGTGTTCAAACGACGCACCGACCTACCTTGGGTTACGAATGTTGTAAAAGCACGCATATCTTGCAAACTTTTGCCGCTGAAAACATTAAACCCGATTAATGATATATTTCGATAAAGGCGTGTCAGATCAAATGTTTGACGCTGTTGTTCGGTGACAGCGGTGATCAAAAATTCGGGACCACGCTCAAAACTGGTGTTGTATTGAGTATCGGCATCAAGGCTGAACCAGTCCCACTCATTGGTGGCTGTGGGTGATTGATTGATTGCGGGAAATGGATAAGGAGCTAATTCAGTAATTTGACTGTCACGGTGGAAGCCGGTAAAATACACCTGACTTCCTCCGCCTAAATCAATAGTGGTTGCGCTCCCGCTATTTTCCATATAGAAATAGCGTATGTTGCCATTAGACAGTCTTAAATCTGGACGTTCAGTTACCTCAGAGATAGGATCTGTAACGGGTTCAAACTTAAATTGCCAGTTATATGCAGTATTACCGCCGCTGAATTTTATGTAGACGTAGTTATCTTGATCGGCTGCACGCCTGACAACAAAGATGCCTGGTATGTAATTGTAGGCGCCACCGGCTATTCTGTAGCGCACGGTGAACATTGAGCTGCGTTGCTGTAATCCATTATCACTAGCGGCATAACCTCCGCGACGTTGGCTTCCATACTCGCGTTGGCGCCCTGAAATTCTGCGAAATACTTGGCATCGGATTGCAATATCTACATGATTACAGGTAGTTAAAGTACTGTATGATGCTTCCTCCACGCGAACTAATGCTTTGAGAGGAAAAAGTTTATCGCTGCCTCTTGATCCACTATTGCGTAGATCAATAAAAGTACGTATTAAGTTTATTTCTGCGCCACTAAGATTCCTAACAAAAGCATCTACAGTTACATTATAGTATTGAGTTATAAAATAAAATCCGCCTCTACCGCCGCCCCTTTGAACTCGTGAGCTGCGGCGTTCTGTGCGCTTTACATAGATGGCTGGAGAAGCAAGAAGTTGTTCAGGACTCTGTATATTGTCGCGTTGATCTTGTGCAAGAAGTGAGTTAGTTACACGCTCACTCTCTAGAAAGCGTGGATCGCGTCTAAAATCGTCATATGTATCAGACGCCTCATCAAAATAATATGGTATTGTTGGTGCATTACCCGGTTCAATACAGGTTAGATCAACATGTACATCACCTTCGTCTGTTGACGTACCGATAATATTGGTGACACGAAAACGCGCAGAACCTAGTTTAAATATTCCAGCGTCGTCAAATACACTTGCAAAAGTGCGGCGTGCATCCATAGCACTCCGCGCTAAATCATCCCTAAATGCTACGCCATTTGGCGAATTTGCGGTTGATAATATGGTAACTCGCATGGTTGCTCCAACTGGTATGGGAACAAGGCCTTGATCTGTCCAGTTGAAAGTGCTAGAAACATAAATACCTAAAGTGATCCCGTGCTTATCACCAGCCTCATCGCGTAAATAGCTTGTTACATTGAGCGGAACAGGACTGTAGCCGCCAAATGTATTTGAGCTTGTAGGTGAATAGGCTTGGCTAAAACCATCAAGGCGTTCATTTAATACAGCTGGTTGAAGGCGATAAGGATTATCATTCAATCCGCCATATTTAGTCGGATCAGTTTCGGAATTGTTACCAGTTTCATCGCGGAAACGAAGAACTCCTGTGCCGCCTGGCTGGAAATAAATCCACTTATTTTGAGAAATAAGATCTGTAATTGCTGTTTGACCAAATGCACTTTTTGTTGCGTCAATAGCGGTAATGGCGCCACCGGTTAACATCATTAGCATTTGTAGAAATTGATTGCTGCCGTAACTACGAACCGCGCTCCAAATCATTGAGCCTGATACGCGAACTCCGCCAGAGCTATTGACAGCTGTATTTGTATACACTAAGGGTACAGGATCACCATATTTGGCGAGTTCTTGCGTGGAATTAAAGCCAAAGCGAGGAGAAAATCTTTGTTCTCGTGTTTGCCGTTCGCCGCCACCGTCAGATGTTGATACACCTCTAATTTCTGGAATCTGTGGGCGCGGCGTCATTAGCGCCGAAACAACCTGAAAGACTATTCCAACGACAGTTAAAACAATCGCAACAATGGTACCTGGGTCATTTCTAATATCAAAAATAGTTCCTTCCTTAGGATCGCTATATTCTGCCTGGATGGCGAGAAATTCCAGGTATTCGTCTTTTGTGATGCCGAGGGTGGCGATCAGCTCATACTCGTAAGGCAGTAGTTTGCGAGTCATCGGTTCATCCAGAAAATTTGGCCAATACCGCCCAGTGGTGCTTGAATCACGTGGTGGCCCGGACCGATAAACAGCACGTCGGTGTTATTAATGTAAGTGCCCAAGGCTGCGCCGACTTCAATCGGTAGCAAAATAACTGCTCCAGCTTTTGGGTCTGTGCAACGGGTGCCGTTTTCCAGCATCCAACGTGCCATGCGCCGGCGCGGGAAGGTATCGTCAGTGTATTCCGCATAGACCCAATCGTACTGCGGGCTGTAGTCACCAAAACCCAGTCGGCGGTGAACTTCGCACGCCAACTGGAAACAATCGGTTTTGCCGCTGCCATCGTCTGGGCGGTGACCCCAGCCATAAACCAAGCCAATCAAATCGTTGACGTTGATCATCGCAGCGAAATTTGACTGTCCAGTGGAAGTGGCCCCACCAGATCGCGGGTTACTTGGCGGTTGGGGAAGTTGCTAGCAACGCTGTCAATCGCACTGCGGAAACGAAGTTCCAGCGTGGTGTCACTGATGCTGCTGCCCGTTCCAGTAAAATATTCCGCAAGGCGGTTTGGGGTGTAGGCGCCGTCGGCAGTTAGCCAAATAGTGGTCAGCGTTAAGCGGGAAAGACGATTACCGTCGCCACTTTGGAGGAGACGCAGCGAGATTTCCAGATTGGGAAAAAGTATCTGGAGCACGTTGTTGTCACCACTCAAAGCAGCGGTGGTGCCTTCGGTGCGAAAAGGGGCAAAGCTGTAGGTGTCGTTGCCGAAAACTTTATTTTCGTTAGCGAAATAATTTTGGAATAGAAAGCGGCCTCCGGTGCTGCTTGTTAAGTTAAAAAACTGAGCGATTCGTATATCCATCAGTCGTCGTAGCGGGGGTCGCGGATTTCTCCGGCAAGATCAATACGGACTGTATTTACACCGGGGCGCACAGAGCTGATTTCTGGTGGTTGGGCGTATTCCCAGCGCAGGTTGTCCACAGAAGCACTGGCGCGGGCGGCTAATGTGGCAGACATTCCCGCCGTGACATTACTGCTGACTTGGAAACGGCGGTTGGCGGCAGTTTGTGTGCGGTAGTGGTCAATCAGTGTTACAGCCGTGGCGTCCGAAATATTGGCGTATTCCAGTTGCAGGACAGCACCAAAAGGTTGATTGCCGAAGGTGCGCTTGATGGCGACGCCAGATAGTGAGCGGTATTGCTTTTGTGGATACGTGCCCGGTTTGAAGTTGCGGGACGTTGGCGTGATTGAAGGGAAGGCGGCCATCAGCGGAGTCCGATACGAGTACGGGTTTGAGGCGACTGTTGGATGCGATCAAGGGTCATGGTCATGCCACGCTTGGCGCCATCACGGGTGGCTTGGCGGCGGGTTTCGGCCATGGCGGCTTCCAGTTGATCGCGGCTGACGTATTCGGTTCCACCGATATTGGTGGTTTCAAAGCTCATGTTAAGTACGGGAGACCCGCCGGCACTACCTGGGGCGGCGCCCATTGAGGAGCGCAGGTCGCTGTTGGACATCACGCCGCCGTTAGTGCCAGGTACAAACAATTCAGGACCGCGCTCGCCAACGAGGTAGGGAGTTGCTGTTTTTACGGCGCCACCATCGGCTTTAAACCCTGTAAACGTGCCAGCGCCAAAACCAACACTTGAATTAAGTTTGCTGGCTTGTGCGGTAGCACCTTCAAATCCCATGCCACCGCCGGCGCCACCAAGGGCTTTAAGGATAGTTTGCAAAATAATCATTGTGATTTGCTTGGCGATAATTTCGGATGCCATTTGAATGAAGGCATCACCGACGGATTTGAAGAAGCCAGCAAGAGCTTCTTGAGTTGTCATGGAGCCAGAAATAATGCCCTGGAACGCTTGGCCAAATGCTGTGCCGATGCTATCCGCAACAGAAACGGCAACCGTGCCAAGGTTGGTGAGTTTAGTGATCTCATCTTGCAGGGCACCTATGCGTTGCTGGACAATTTCAGCTGCGCTTTGGGGTGCGGCAATTTGTTTTTTGAGTGCTTCAATTTGTGCCAGTTGACCTTCGTTAAATTGTTTGCCTTGGTGAAGGGCATCCATTTCATACATAATCCGAAGGCGATTGCGCTCGGCTTCGGTGGTGGCATTTTTAAGAGCTAGTTCTTGCTGAAAACCACGGATAGTATTTTCGGCATTTTCTTTGCGTTGCTGTTC
>Ga0194115_10007797_pt1 | contig 10538 bp, 9 predicted proteins | sample TA2MahsurfametaG_3_FD_148656 | JGI IMG/M metagenome (GOLD analysis project Ga0194115, IMG submission 148656) | Freshwater microbial communities from Lake Tanganyika, Tanzania - TA2015002 Mahale S4 surface | ecosystem: Environmental > Aquatic > Freshwater > Lake | place: Tanzania: Lake Tanganyika... | reverse complement strand
AATCAAACACTCTCTCCCTTAAATCCAGTGAATAAGCTTTAGCCATAAAAACACAAATTAGTTGATAATCTGAATTAGTTTAAATGGTTTTAATTAAGAGTATAGATATTAGATTTGGTATAGGCATATTATATTAAAACCAGCTCCTTGTTTGTGACCAGATGCGATGGTTGAAATAAATTTGATAGTGTCGATTGTTTTCAGTTCACTTATCTTGTGGAGAAGATTGGAATTGTTGTTTCTGTATTTATCTCGAAGAGATTCAACATATATAATTTTGGGCTCTTCACGGTAGCAAAGCAAATATCAGATATTTTTTTACTTAAAGTGGCTGAGGGATCTGCGGTAAGAATTTCGCCATAAAAGTTTAGAATGTTCGTAAAAATTTGAGTTTTTTCTTCAAGCTTTTGTTTTTTGACCTGCTTTTCTTCGCTTGGTAGTATTTTTCTTTTTCCAACAACAACTACTTCATCTTCACTTAAAGCTGAAGCAAAAGCTGTACTTTGACTTAAATAACCTGAATTTGAATTGGAATTATATTGTAAAATATCTTCATATATTTTTCTCTCATTTGGATCTAAATCATCTAAAAACAAAAAATCAATATCATCATCTTCCATCAAAATATTTTCATCAAATTTACTCAATATATTACCATCATAACTAACTTCAACATTCATCAAATCAGTTATTTGTTTTCTATTTTTGGTCATATTTATCTTACTTATAATTCTGCTTTTTAATTAAATATAACTAAAGAAGTGATTTCATTTTATCGAGCTAAATCTTTGTTTTTTTGTATTAATTGACTGGAAGTGAAATTTGATAATGAGTTTTTATTGGATAATTTACAGTTATCTTCAATATCTTCTAAATTACTGTTTGAGTTATCTATATCGTTAAAATTATCACTTTTTCTTGGCAAAAAAGACTTTTCTTTAAATTCTTCAAATCCAGAACTGTCAATTTCAACTTCATCTTTTGATGAAAAAAACATTTTCTTTAATTTAGAAAAAAAAGAAGATTTTTTTGGCATTTTATTTTTTGCAGCAAAAGGTCCAACCAAAATTTGCAAAGCATCTTTTTGACTCTCTGGGATAGCTGGTAAAATTGATTCTAAAAGCTGATAACAACCTGGAGTTCCTCCACCAATTCTTATGCTGCCCGGTAAAGCCTCAATATGACCTGATAAATGGAGTTGATCTGCAGCTTTCTGAAAAGATATCTTAACTTTATTCTGAATTTTATGTATTTCCTGACAAAACATGCTTAATCCCGTTCTGTCTTTTCCGCTTTTACAAAATACTACCACTTCCTCATATGGAACTTTTTGTATATCAAATATTTTTAGAAATGTTGAATTTTCGGTTTCTATTGCTGAATTAACAGCTTTTGACAAAGCATTAAATTTATTTGAAATTGATAATCTAATATTTTCTTTATCCAAACCAAAAATAAATTTTCTTGAAAGTTTTTTTAAATCTTGTTGTAAATCTTTAGCCAAAGAAATTATTTGTCTGCAATCTTCATCTTCTATTGATGCTAAAGTTTTATCAAATGAAGAATTTGAGGAAAATAATGAACTAAAAATACCACCTGTTTTAAAGCCTCTTTTTAAATCTTTCCCTTCTTTTATATCTGTAGAAATTGAACTTACTAATTCTTTTAAGTAAGATCTAATACCTTTAAAATCACCAGCATTTGGAATTGAACGAAAAGCGTTGAATGGCGTAACACTTAATTTATGATTATTACCGTCAACAGCATTTTTAGTTCTTTCAACAATACGAAAATCATCTATCTTTACTTGAAGCAAAGAAGTTGGTGAAGCAGTATTTAATGAATTCCAGTGAATTTTTTTACCATTTCTATCGCCAATTAAAGAGTCTAATTGCCTTAAATTTGACTGAGAAACCTCATGAGCAAGTTTTTCATCTTTTAACAGTGATGGCAAAGCTCCACAACGTTTTCGAACATCAATTATTTCTAAATGAACCGGATTTGTTTTTGTTACTTGATCACAATTCTCAGAAAATAGTGTAATTTCTTCAAATCCATTTCTAATTCCAGGAACAAGATCAATCAGTTGAGTTGGAATTATGTAATTCCCAGAAAAAAACTGATCACGATATTTATTCATCAATTTCCTTTGCAACAAAGGAACAGAAGAACTTTTTGCAATTTTATTATATAGTTCTTTTTGTTCTTCAGTAATTTCTTTGAAAGCAACGTTAGCATCAATGACTAAATGTTTTGTTCTATCATCGTCGGCAATTTCAGAAATAGTGACTGGATTACAATTTTGTTCTTGCTTAAAATTTTGGAAATGAAGCGCTTTAGTAAGATGTTTTGAAGCATTTTTAACACCACTTTCTTGAAGAAAAGAAATTATCCTATTTAATTGATAATCAACTTCTTTTATCAATTGCTTTTGACTTTTATTGGCATTTTGTCTTTCAAAGTTATCAAAAAAATCTACCGCCATTTTTTTCATTTCTTCTTGCGAATAAGAAATATTTGATAATTCCAAAACATCTTTTGCCGCCTCAAATGCGCAAATAACTATTATCTCTGTGGCTTCTATTCCTTCTTCAAAAACTTTTTTATTTTTCAAGCATCTTCTAGCGTCTCTAAAAAAAATAGGAGATGAGTTGTTTTCATTACTATAGACAAAAGATGAAATACCTCTTTTTGCATCTCTGGCTATTTCAAGATTTTGCATTGCCGCAACCAAATTTCCTTCTGCTATATTTTTTTTGGCTAATTCTCTACAATCATCAACTGAAGTAATTTCATGTTTTTCAGAAGATAAATAAGTTTTTACAGAACTCAGAACTGCTTCTCTATCTCTTAAAAAATTATTCCTAACCTTATTTGAAACCAAATTATCAATCATGAAAAATACTATTTTTTAATATCTTGCAACAACTTAGCATTGATTTTATGCCAAGTGCGAATTGGAGCTGCTGGAATTCCAGCAACAACTTGCATTGGATCAACATCTTTGGCAACTCCACTCATACCAGCAACTCTTGCACCATCACCAACAGTAAGATGACCAGCTATACTTGACTTTCCTCCAACTTGAACAAATTTTCCTATTCTTGCACTTCCGGCAACTGCTGAAGCACCAGCAATTACAGTTCCTGAATCTATTATAACATTATGACCAATCTGACATAAGTTATCAATTTTTACACCATCTTTTATAACGGTATTTTCAATTGCTCCACGATCAATACAAGTGTTGGCTCCAATTTCAACATCATTACCAATTTTTACAATTCCAAGTTGAATAATTTTATGATTAATTCCAGCATTGTGAGCAAATCCAAAACCATCTTGACCAATTTTAGATCCATTAAAAAAAGAACAATTATTGCCAATAATTGCATATGATATAACTGCTGATGCAAATATTTTACAGTTATCTCCAATAATGCAGTTGTCCATTACAACAGCATTTGGTCCAATAAATACATTTTTACCAATTTTTACATTTTTGCCAATATAAGCATTTGGTGCAATTTTCGGATTTTCTCCTATTTCAGCAGTTTCATGAATTAGCCCATTATTTGGAAAAAAAACTTCTTTTTCTTTATAAAAAGCATCTGCAATTTGAGAATAAGCAAAGTAAGGATTTTTATTAACTAAAGCACAAATATTTTGAGGAGTTTTAAGAGAATATTTTTCGTCAACAAAACAAAAGCCAACTGAAGAGTTTTGAAAAGCACTGAAATATTGTCCAGAACTTAAAAAAGAAATATCGCTTTTTGTTCCTTTATCTAAGGTTGCAACATCATATATTCTTTGATTTTTATCAACAGCAACAGCAACTTTAGAAGATGTTATTTCGCAAATTTGCTCGATAGTTAAAAATTCATGCTTTTTATCAAAAAACTTTAATCTTTCCATGCCTAAAATTATAAATTGATTTTATTTAATTATTCCTGAGATTGCTTAGATTGTAAGTTGAAATCTTTCATTGGTTTAAAGTAAATTTCAGAAATAAATCTTTTTCCTTTAGCGCCTCTTTTTAATTGAACCACAATGTCAATTACGTTATTGATATAAGAGCTTATATCATTTGGAGTCATACCAAGTCCTGCTTGCATAACCATCAATTTTAGCTGCTCCATTGCCATTTTAGGAGTATCGGCATGAAGAGTAGAAATTGAACCAGGATGACCTGTATTAATTGCACGTAAAAAACTGAAAGCTTCTGCACCACGCAACTCACCAACAATAATTCTTTCTGGCCTTAAACGAAGACAGGCTTCAATTAAATCTTGAGTTGTAACTTTTGATCTACCCTGACCTCCTTTTGAAGCAATAAGATGAACATGATTTTGGTGAAAAGATAAATCAATCTCTCTTGCATCTTCAACACTTATTAGTCTCTCTTCATGAGGAATAGCCTGGATCATTGCATTAGTAAAAGTTGTTTTACCAGTTGAAGTTCCACCAGAAATAATAATATTTTTTTTGTACAAAACAGCGCGTTGCAAAAAGTCTTTGATACGATTTAGTTTTAGAAGTTTAGCTAAAATAAGATTATTTTTATCTTCTACTTCTTCTATTACTGCTGATTGAAAAATTCCCATTCTTTCGTAATCGTCCAAATTCCACTTAATACTGGTTGGCTTTCTGATTGACATGACAATCTTATCATGCTCACAAGCTGGAGGGAAAACAATTTGAATACGATAACCATTTGGAAGAGTTGCTGACAAAAGAGGCTCTTCTTCACTAAGCCTTTGTTCAGTTGATTGTGCTATTAAATGCCCCAAAGATCTTAAATGCGAAAAATCAAAACTTGGTAATTCTTCACGCACCATATCGCCACTAACTTCCACCCACGCTTCGAAAGGGCGATTTATTGAAACCTCACTAACACCTTCCCGATCAAGTATAGTTTTCAAAGGCGATAAATAAGAATCAAGAGCTGCTACGTTATTAACCATTACAAAAACTTATTGTTAAAAAGAATATAAAAAACCCAATAAAGTTACATAACCTTTATTGTCAGAAATTTGTTTATTTGCAACATCTAAAGCTTTTACTTGGTTTGATTTAAATTCAAATTTTGCAACTTCAAGATAAGTAGTGAAATGTTTTTTAATCTTATAATCAATATCAAAAGCAATAGTAGAATAATCATTTTTTTGGAAACTACTTTCCATTGTTGTGATACTTGTTCCAAGATGTCCAATTTGGTAAGAAATACCCAAAGTATAATAAGAAGCACTATTAAATTTTTGCGCATTCAATGTGCAGTTTTGGTTTGCTATAGCAATGTTTGAAGAATATTCACAAGAATTTATACCACTTTTTTCTTGAAGTGATCTTTGCCATGAACCAAATGAACCACCAAAAGTAAAACCAAAATATGTTAGTGTGGTTGCAATATCAAAAGAATTGAGATTGTTTCTATCAATTCCAGAATTTTTATCCTTGTTAAATTTTCCACTTTCAGCAGTTGCAGAAATTGCATAACCAAAGTTATCAATATTATTGGTATAATTAGCACCTAAACTAAGCACTTCATTGACAACAATTGGACTAAAAATTGTAGAAGAAGCAGCTGAATTTTGAGTACTATTTGTATAGCTTGTACCGAATTGAAAACCATTCATTCTTGGAGTATAATAATTAATTTTAAAAGCATCTTCAGAACCTTTAAAACTCCTGCTACGAATAACACGTAATCGATCATTATTAAAACTATCATTAAATCCAACAGCATATCCACCGTGACCAATTGGAGATTGCGGAACTAAAATGAAAGAAGGTGTTTTAATGTTTGATAAATTTATATTAGCATTTGGTAAATTTATATATTTTAAATAATTACCATTAATTCCGCCACCACCTCTTGCAAATTTTGCGGGACCAACTTTCATTTTTTGATTGACAGCCACAACATTTCCCAACTCAACTTTACCATAATCATTTTGAGCAAAAACGAAAGCTTCATCAAGATCAATTCTAGCACGATTTTGATTTGAATTTGCTTCTAACTCAAACTTAGTTGAAAAACCATAAGTTAAATCTTCATATTCATTTTCAATTTTGCCATAAAGCTTTGAATTATTACCAAATCCATAACCTTTGCTATAGGTATTACTTACGTCAACATTTGGTAGAAACTTATTTTCAAATACAGAATTTTGTTGATAAAAAGCACCAGAAAAATCAGAAGTGCCTGAAAATTTCAAAGGAAATTGGTTGTCTTTGGCAATAGATTCATCAGAAAAAATTTGGGCATGTGCACCAAAAGCAAAAAATTCTAAGAAAACTGCGATTAGAAAATGTTCTTTTTTTATCATGTATTTTGAAATTAAAAAAATAGCTGTTTTAATTGAGTAGTTAAACAAACAAACAATCTCAAATCAATATATTTCATGGTTTACTTACCACATTTTCCAATTCCGTCATCTTTAGGAAAAGCACAAATTGATTATGAAACAGTTTTTGAAAGAATGTCTGAAGTTTTGGAAAAACTGAACAATCCTCATAAAAAGCTACCAAAAGTAATTCATGTTGCAGGCACAAATGGCAAAGGCTCAACTGCTGCTTTACTAGCAAAAATATTTAGCTGTGCCAACTATAAAACTCATCTCTACACTTCTCCCCACTTACATGATTGCAACGAGAGAATAGTTCTTAATGGCGAAAAAATTTCTGATATTTTTTTATTTGAAGTTATGGAAAGCGTCAGAATTGCATCACAAAATATAAAACTTAGCTTTATGGAAGCATTCACAATAGGTGCTTTCCTAGCATTTTCAAAAGTTGAAGCTGATATATTAATTGTTGAATGTGGAATGGGAGGCAGAATTGACGCCACAAACATCATTGAGCAAAAATTGGCAACAATAATTACGCCAATTTCATTTGATCATATGGAATATTTAGGAAATTCAATTGAAAGAATTGCTCTTGAGAAAGCAATGATAATGCGCCCCAAAACTCCTTTGATTGTTGCATCTCAGCCAAAAGATGCACTACGAATTATTGATATTTTAGCAAAAGATCAATTAATTCCAACTTACTATTACGACCAAGATTTTTCAGTAATGTTTGATGAGGAAAGCAAAGAATTTGATGTAGAATTTTTTGGCAAAAAAGAAAATTATTTTTTAGAAAAAATACCACAACCTTCTTTGCAAGGCTCTCATCAATATATTAATTTTTCAACAGCAATTGCCTGTATTTTAGCAATTAAAGAAGAATTCCCTAATTTATTTAACATTAATCAAGATCATATAAACCAAGCAACTGCTTCTGTTTCCTGGCCAAATCGTTTAGAAAAAGTTAATAATAATTTAAACAAAATTTTACAAAATAATAAAAGCGAAATTTGGATTGATGGTGCACATAATGTTGCTGGGGCTTTTGCTTTAGCAAGATGGATTCTTGAAAGAAAATCAGAAGAAAATTTTAACAAAAAAATTTTCGTAATTACTGGCTTCAGTCGCAATAAATGCAAAAAAGAATTTTTAGAAAATTTTAGGAATGTATATGATGAAATTGTCAGCGTAACAGTTGACGGTGAACCTTATCCTGAAAAAGCAGAAGTAATTGCAGAAATTGCCACTTCTATTCAAATTAAAAACCACACTTGTTCTGATTTGCTTGATGCAATTCACTATATTGCAACAAACAATAATTACAAAGAAGTTTTAATTATAATTTGCGGCTCACTTCACTTAGCTAGAGATGTTAAGAAGTTTGGATTATAAACAAGGTAAAAACATCTATTGACGATCCCTTTTTTGACATTAAAAACAAGATGAAACATTGAGTAAATTTAGCAGGTTAATCTTTCTTGCGATCGTCTTTCTAAATTGTTTTATGCATAAAAAAAGAAGCATTTAAAAAAGTAAGTATAAAAAAATAATTAGCTAACAGTATCTAATTTATTAGTTAAAAAATAAATAAATTGGAAGGTAGTAATTGTCTACTTATTTGGGTACCTGTCAATCGGAGTTTCTGGTTTAAAGCACTCATCTGACTATGGATCATCAGTTGATATACCGCCAAACTGCGATTATAGTGTAACGCTAGATGATACGCTAATGTCACATCTTTGCGATGGAGGAAATTACTCTGCCCATTGCCACAACTTACTATTCTCTCACAATCGAAAAGATCATTTTTCACGAGAAAAAGTTGTCAGCTTTCGCGAATCTGACATTTCGGGAATAACTCAAAGTTTAGTAAAGCAGTATCCAGATTTAGCTCAAAAAGCGATCGAGTTTGACAACCAAAGAAACTCTTGCCCAGCAGAACAAAAGTTTGGATATTCTGAAGCATCTCAATTAATGTTAGCGGCATTTGTTATTGGAAATGTAATACGATATTGTGTTAATCGCTTCACAAAACCAAACCATTCAGTTGAAAAAAGCAAAACCACTCAATTACAACCTAATCCAAATCAAATAAAAGATTATCGCTAGAATCTTTCAGAAGTTTTTGGGACATTTTGTCTCAATCACCAATAATTTTTTGCACCAATAAAAATTATATTTCTCGTTTTGGATCTATTATTTGGGGTTAAGTTCAAAGCTCGAAGAAGAAAAATTGAGATTTTCTTCGGTAAACTTAAAGAAAATAAAAGGCTTGCAATACGATAAGACAAGTCAGATTAATCGTTTTTTAGTTTTATAGCTCTTGCAGTTAAGATTTTTTTGAAATTAATAATTAGATAAAAGTGTCTATGGATATAACTTCTTTATCTCCCAAGAATTTCCATTTTTCACAAAAACTTCTCTTTTATGAATTCTAAAATCTCCCTCTTCCCAAAATTCAATTCTTTTTGGCGCAACTCTGAAACCTGACCAAAATGGAGGTCTTGGCACTTCTTGATCTTTAAAGTGATTTTCAATTTCTGAAATTCTATCTTCAAACTCTTTCCACTCTTCCATTTCACAAGATTGTTTTGAAGCCCAAGCACCAATCTGACTACCTCTTCTTCTTGAAGCAAAATAATCATCAGCTTCTTTAATTGAAACTTTTTCTACTTCACCTTCAATTCTAACTTGTAAACCCAAAATTCCCCAATAAAAACAAAGAGCAACATTTTTATTTTCAGAAAGTTCCTTACCTTTTCTGCTGGTTAAATTGGTAAAAAAACAAAATCCATTTTCATCAAACTTTTTCAACAAAACCATTCTACTTGAAGGGCAATTATTTTTATCAACAGTTGACAAACACATTGCAGTTGGTTCAATAATTGCAGAATTTGCCTTTGCTTTTTCAAACCACTCATTAAATTTTTGAAAAGGAAATTTCAGATCAGTAGTCATTTTTACCTATAAGTTAAATTTGGTAATTACAATTTTTGTATTAAACTAATTATTAATAAACTAACGATGAACTTTATTTTATCAAAATATTTTATTCGTTTTCTTACAATATTTTTACTAATATTCCTTTCTTTAAAACCTTTTAATTGGTTTTGCAATTATAGTCAAAGATGTGAGCCAATATTTTTGTCAGAATTATTACCTTCATTTGAAGGCAAAAAACCAATCACAGTAATTCCTGTAGCAAAAAACTATAATAAATTTTTAGAATTTGAAACAGTCACAAAAAACTTCACCTCTGTTACTGGTAGAAAAAATATTATAACTTATAAAGTAAAAAATCTTACTCAAAGCACTATTCGATTTCGTCCAAAATTCCACATTGAACCAAAAGATTATGCTTATTACTTAATCCGCAAAAATTGTCTTTGTTTTGAAGACATTTTATTGAAAAAAGGAGAAGAAAAAGAGTTGAGTTTTAACTTCAAAGTAAAAAAAGATTTTGATGAAAACTATTTAGAAACTGCAGAAGAAAGAACTATAATTGTTGGCTATTCAATTGAAAACTAAGATTCTTCATCTTCTTCATATTTAAATTTATTTGATAGCTTAACTTTCGTAGAATATTTCTTCTTTGATTCTTCAAAAGCTTTATCAAACAAATCTTGTGCAAATTTATCCCTTCCTTTTGAAGTATCGCAACCCACCAAAATTGAAAGCAACTTTTCATCATTTCTTTTTGCCAAACTAATTAAATTATAGCCAGAGGCTTTTGTATAACCAGTTTTCATTCCTTCCGCACCTTTATATTCAAGCAAAATGTTATTGTGAGTTTTATAACTTTTGTTGTTATAAGAAAATTCTTTTAGCGCAAAAAAATGATAATATTGTGGAAAGTCTTTTTTTATAGCAATTGTAAGTCTTGCCAAATCATAAGTATTAGTATATTGCCCTTCTTCATGACAACCTGTTGAATTTCTGAAGCTTGTAAAATTCATTCCCAAATCTCTGGCTTTAGAATTCATTTTTCTGACAAACTCCCATTCATTACCAGAAACCGCTTCAGCCAAAGTAACAGCAGCTTCATTAAATGATTTAACAATAACAGCTTCAATTGCTTGTTTTACTGTAATTTTATCACCTTGTTTAACACGAAGAGTATTTACCTTATTAATTGCGCTAATTTCTTCTCCACGATCAGAAATTGATAATTCTTGGTTAATGGTG
>Ga0194115_10007795_pt1 | contig 10539 bp, 9 predicted proteins | sample TA2MahsurfametaG_3_FD_148656 | JGI IMG/M metagenome (GOLD analysis project Ga0194115, IMG submission 148656) | Freshwater microbial communities from Lake Tanganyika, Tanzania - TA2015002 Mahale S4 surface | ecosystem: Environmental > Aquatic > Freshwater > Lake | place: Tanzania: Lake Tanganyika... | reverse complement strand
GACCTTCCCCTTTTCATTGATGACGCGTTCAATCATCGGAGCTTTTATGGATATCTCTACGGTGGTCGACTAGATTTCTTTCGATTACCCGAATTTCGAGAATTTAGTCGTCGCATGGTACCCTACACCTACCGTTATCGTGTCGATGAGCAAGTGGTGATCGCAATGGCTTGGAGCATGATGGCTCCTGACCGTGTGTGGCACTTACCTACTAGAGGATATAGGCTGGGTGTATATCATCATAGTTTGGTTGACGATACGATGTTGGTGAATTGTCAAGTTAAGAAACCACCTCTGGGAGTGTGGTTATTCCAAGATACGACAACAGGACTTTGCTACTGGAAGAATCAAGGCCTACCAGGTTCTATACCGATCATTTTTCAATATCCTGGCTGGTTTTGGAAGGAAGAAAGTTGGGTCAACTACGTTGATCTAGTTCGTAGTTTGTTGGTGTCTGGTGAAGTTGGTGACGCGGTTACTTCACAAAGTCTAGCGACGAGTTGGGAAGAATGTTTGTGCCACCCAACGAAGGGTAGTAGTGTCTCTACCGATCTATGCAAGCAAGAGGCGAAACAATAACTGTACCAAGGATCAGCAAAGGTAGTCCCGCTAAGTTTGACTGGTATCATTGTATTTCTGGAAACAAAGAAATTGGGCAACCTACAAACGATCTGGTACCCAGCAAGGTAGCTCACTTTTTGTCAACAGGGAGGAGAGACCTTACCACCAGGAAAGATTTGGAACTTGTCCAACAATCTTTCGACGTTGGTTCAGTTTCCACCAAGTTCCATCGGTATCACACTTTAGAAAGGCCATTTCGAATATGCTTCACGGTGGTGTGGAAAATGACACTGCGATACGATGATCTCGGATCCCTCGTTGAGCTGGTGTACCATATGCCGATAGGTTGGATAGTATCCAACCGACTGTAATATACAACCCTTCGGACAGTTTCGTGGATGAAACAAGAAGGCATACGTATCCTAGAGATAACTTTCTCCGTGCGAGAAAAAAGAGTCCTACTCGACAAATGCTAATAGGTATGCATAGTTACAGTTAGATACCGTATGTATGGACTGCCGTTGTCGAATTTGCTTCAACCCCTGAACTACCTTTGAGAGTTTCTGCTAAATATCACATTTGAAAAGCGCTGCGAGAAAAAGGGGTACCAGTCAGACACCCATCACCTCCGACCTCCGACGCATCAGGAGATCCTCGCAGACCATCAATTTCGTTCCTTTCTCATCAACCTGCCGTACGGGACATTTGTCTGATCTGTAAACTTTTGCCTGTCTTTTGGATAATGAGAAATCACTTCTTCTTCGTTTCCTCTTTGTACTTGAGTCTCCCCAGGTTGTTCAGTGCCTTCCAGGTTGTAGGGCCTGGAAATCAGAACGCGAGATGGACGCCGTTGACAACATGTGCAACTATTGGGCAGAATGCGTTACGGTCTACGAAATCGACGACTACGACCACGGAAGACGATATGGTAATCGAGGAGTCATCTGAAACTCTGACAATATCATCATCAGCATCCTTCGACTATTCGACATCTCTCCCCGAATCGGAGTATACGCAGGTCCTGGTATCCGAATTACCTACCATTGCACAAGAAATTCGAAAGATCTGGGACGAACGATTTCAGGATCCTCGACAACCAAATCAACAACGTTTCTCATGGGATCCATGGTATGTCCAAGTGGGGGATGGAAGGAAGAACACGAATGGCAAGGAGAGCAGGGATGAAGAGAACGATGACAACCGGTTTGGTCAAAGGCCCGTCGAAGGAGAAATGGATGCCACTAATCGACAGATCCAATATTCATTGAAACGAACGACAACCTCAACCTTCCTTCAAAATAAAAAGAACGAGGAAAAGTCTATCGTCGACGACAATCAAAACGATAATGACGATCTCTATCAACGATTAGTCGATACGTTGATCGATTTAGGAACATCGGTCGGCTTGACTGCGATATCTCCACCCTGGATCAGTCTCTATACTGAGGGTGATACACAGAATTTCCATACAGATGCACCACATGGACCGTTGGCATTCGTCCTGTCTCTGTGTCAGAAGGGGGACTTTGTCGGCGGTGAAACGATGTTATTCCAACCACGGATGCTAGATTATTGGAGAGGATTCGATGGTCGACAGGGACTGGAATGTGGAAGTATAGTCAGGTATGTGCATCCCATGTATCGAGCCAAGAGTGTATTCTGCGTAGACCCCCACTCACTTTGTCCTCATTCTCATTGTCAATGCGTTCTCTCGGTTAGATTCATCCCACCAACCCCATTGGGGCGCTGTATAGCCTTCGATCCCCGTGTCCCGCATGGTGTCAATAGGGTTCACGGAACACAGGATCCTCGAAAAGGCCGTATAGTCATTCATGGATGGTTCAATGAGCCAGAAACTTGTTGGTTCGGTCCATGGGAGGGTGATAGGGACCTTAGAATGGAGATTGTTGACAACGCTCTCAGTCCCCTAGTACAGACGCTAGGAACGGGTGATATTGGACGAGTCGTCGGCTACCTAGCGGTCCGATTGGAGATCGATGAGGATGGATATGTCGAGGAAGTTCAAGCTGTTTGTGATACCCTTCAGACAGACTGGGATGACTTTCGGGGCATCATTGGGTACGACGAGGCTGACAATCCAGTCATGGAAGATGCCGTTTCCGATGTCAAGTTAACGGCATATGAAGCACTCAAAAAATTGTCGTTCGAGTCAGGTACAAGTGGGCGAGCATTGGTAGTTCCTTTTCTCTTCGAATAGTTTTCCTACTGGCACTATCGCGTGATTCGGAGATGCGTAGTGGTGAAAGACTTCAATGATTCAAGAGCTCGGAATAACAATGGATCATGTGGCGATAACAATAGGGCGGGTTCGAAATATGTTTGGATCTCTCTTCGTCTAGCTCAAAAACATGGCTAAACAGGATTCTGGCTTCGTGTTGTGGCACATACTAGCTCAAAGCATGGCTAAGCATGATTCTGGCTACGTATTGTGGCACATAGACGTAGACGATGATGTAGTACGCTGAGCCTCCAATACCATTTCACGATCGACTGTCAGGTATTGGTAAAAGCAATCCCTATGGCAGCGCTCTCGTTCAAGCGACACAAGTCAATGGCATATGGAGAATGACGATGAACCTAGTGACACTGCGATTCTTTCAACTGCGGTGGGTACGGGATACCAAAGTCGGTTGGCTACGATAAAATCCAGCTACACAAACAGCCGAAGCGAGGATCCAACACGATTGTAGCCGTATCGTTCCCCCCACAGCCTTCGCGTGGTGGCCTTGTTTCCAGTGATAGAACCCTAACCCCAACCCTTGCTGAATCAAGATGCAGAGATTGTTTCCAAATCGCTCCATTTGAGGTCTCTCCCCTTCCCAATTAGGTACCGTCTCTGTTCCCGGAAAAACCCTGAGATACCAGTCCGACATGGTATGGCTACAAATTTGACAGATGGTACGGCCCCTTAGTTGACACATGGTGTGACTTTTGAGTCGACATTTGGTGCGACAATTGTTTCAGGTGGGACAATTGTTTCAAGTCGTTGGTGTGACTATTGTTTCATTTCTTCCTTGCATTGATTGGTAGAGTCAGTACCCTTTGTCGGTTGGCACAAGCATTTTTCCCAATTCGATGCTGCAATCTGTGAAGCAGTGGCGTTATCAACTTCATCAGAGACCAACAAGCTACGAACCAGATTATCGTGTTCGAACCAGTTTTCTCTCGCCCAAAACCATCCAGGATACTGAAAAGTGAGCGGTTTGGATCCTGTGAGTCCTGGGTTTTTCCAGTAGCATAGTCCTGTAGTCGTATCATTGAAGAAAGTTGCTCCCGGAGGTGGTTGATTCGCGTTGCAATTCACCAATATCGTCTCATCGACGAAACTATGATGATATACACCCAGCCTATGTCCTCTACTGGGTAAGTGCCAAACACGGTCAGGAGCAATCATACCCCAAGCCACAGCAATCACCACCTGCTCGTCGACACGGTGGCGGTAGGTGTAGGGTACCATCTGACGACTGAATTCTCGAAATTCGGGCAATCGGAAGAAATCCAGTCGACCACCATACAGGTACCCATAGAAGCTCCGATGATTGAATTCGCCATCATTGAATAAGGGGAATGTTTGTGGCGAGTCAAGATAACCTCTCCCTTCCGTTGAGTTCCCAAAAACGATACGGGCCGTCTCCTCGATCCCTTGATCAAACTTATAGTTCTGCAAATCTGTGACGTAGAATCCGGTGAGATTGTGTCCTTGAAGCAACCGGAATGGGTCGACGTCCCATGGTTTCGTCAAGTACGCATCACCATCGATACTGATAAAGTACTCAAAATCCTTCAACGATTCTTCGTATGCCATACGACGATATCGCCAATACCCCATATAGACGTAGCCCATGGGGCACTTGGCGGTGGTGCAACTTGAAATCGTACATCGTGCTTCTATTTCGGCTCGTTCGTCAGGTGAAAGCTCGTCGGGTAGTTGTTTCCATTTCTCCTCGTCGACAATCACTTGAATATCGACGAGGGGGTTGATCCTTCGGAGCTCCTCCATTGTCGTTTCGGAAACTATTTCATCCGCGAATATCCGAATAGCGTACTTTGGTCCCTTATTGAAGAACTTATCCAGAAGACAGATCGTCTTCTGTACCTCATGGACACGACCACTTTTCATAACGAAGACACCCTTTGGCTGTTCGCCGACTTCCATGGTCGGAATAGTAGGAATTTCAGTTTGAGATGGCGACGAGACTCCTGCGACCGTCTCAACCACATACCGATTCATCAGCTCGTGAAGGACCATATTGTTGATTCGATGAAATCCAAAAGAAAAAACCAATACAAGGAACAAGCTGAAAATCGAATGATAGTGGCCATGACGTCGATCGTGATGGATCCTTTTGACCTTGGACATCCTTCTATGGTTGGAGTGGGATCAACAATTTTGTTGCGTGAACAAAGAGAGAAGATTGTGACTGTGATTTGTGATTTCGCGTTACGGCGCGCTTTTTCACTGAATGTGAGTACGCGCGTAAAATTGTGACCGTTTCACACATAACAGTAAACAGTGATCGGCAACTTTCGAGCAAGCCGGCCACATACTTTTTTAGGGTTGGTTTGTTCGTTGGACGTTTCAGAACAGGCGCGCTCTCGTTCGTGACATCGTTACTCACACCCAACGTATCCACACGAAGGTTGGAAGTCAAGGTTTCTCGTAATGGCATCATCGCCGAGAGGCATCTCTCGTTCGTCAGACTTCGTTCAACTTCATGACGTTCAGAAATAGCAACACTTTGTTCCGTTACTGCCGTTTGATTGGGAGATACGACATGATACAAAACTTCATCGATTCAAGAGTTACGTTCCCGAAAGAGCTCGCAATACGCGTTGCCTTGCACGAAGGGATGAGATGGTGATGACCATCGGGATGAGATGAAAAATGTTTGGAATCCCTTGTAGTCTAGCTCAACAGATGGCTACACGGAGAATCCAGTGAGATCTGTTCCTGAAGTAGCCGGAATGGGTCAACCTCCAATGGTTTCGTCAAGTACGCATCACCATCAATACTGATATAGTATTCAAAATCCTTCAATGATTCTTAATCCTTCAATGATTCTTCGTACGCCATATGACGGTATCGCCAATACCCCATATAGACGTAGCCTTTGGGGCACTTGGCGGTGGTGCAACTTGAAATCGTACATTGTGCTTCTATTTCGGCTCGTTCGTCAGGTGAAAGCTCGTCGGGTAGCTGCTTCCATTTCTCCTCCTTGTCGACAATCACTTGAATATCGACGAGGGGGGGGGGGTTGATCCTTCGGAGCTCCTCCATTGTCGTTTCGGAAACTATTTCTTCTGCGTAGATCCGAATCGCATACTTTGGTCCGTTGTCGAAGAACTTATCCAGATGACAGATTGTCCTAAATACCTCATGGACACGACCAGTTTTCCATAACAAAGACACCCCTTTGGTTGTTTGCTGACTGCTATCGTCGGAATAGTAGGAATTTCACTTTGAAATGGCGACGAGACGATTGCCATCGCCTCAAAAACATACCTATTCATCACATCATCAGACACGATACCAGTGCTGTTGATTCGATGAAATGCGAAACACGAAATAAACGGATACTACAAGGACCAAGTTGAAAATCAAATGATAGCGGGCATGACTTCGATCTTGATGGGGGGCTTTTGACCTCACACATCCTTCTATGGTAGTGGAGTGGTGAGATGAATCTCACTGTCAATGACTATAGCGAGAACGAAGAGGTGAAGGACTGCGCTTATTGTTCGTGATTGAAACAGCCCAGGTACGTATCATACAGAACATACACTCTTTTAGTATCTTCGTATCTAAGATACCAAGATTGGAAGACAACACTTTCTCACAGATCTTTTTTGGCCATGGACGACGAAAAGTTGTGGTCCCCAAGGACGCAAAGAGGCATTTCTCATTCGTCGACAAAGACCCAATTGCTTCCAACTTCTTCATGACGATTCGCAAAAACAACAACACTTCGTTCCATGACGTGAGGTATCCAGAGAAAAGATGAAGAAGAATTCTCAGATTGTGTTACTCTTTGTGCTCTGTGCAATTTTCATTGTAGTAGTCAATCTCTTGGCTATATTGCAAATTGACTGTAAAGGATGTGGTCACTCACCCCTAGCTGCAGTAAACGCCCCATCATCTCCAGGTCTATCGCTCGTATCTTCGACGAAACAGACATATCAGATCGATCCGTCGTCTGTACAGGTACCTGCCGAGAAATCAAACGTCGATGAGCCGGTGACGTTGAAATCACAGGAGCATCGTTTTGCTGGACTGAACTGTGATAGATATGGTGGTCCATCTGAAGAGATTGCGGCTGAGATGGTATACTGGGAGGATATTCCTACAGACTCAAAGTTTGTATCTCCGTATGCAACGTACGGGAAGACACCAAAGTACTTGACCTTCGAACCAGATTCCGGCGGTTGGAACAACGTCCGTATGGCAATGGAGACTGCGACAGTATTGGCTCAAGCTATGGGGAGAATCTTAGTCCTCCCTCCCGAACAAACCTTATGGAATCTTGATAAAGAGGATCAACAGGGGGGCAATCAGTTTACCTTCCGCGACTTTTTTCATTTCGATTCCATCATGGCAGAATATCCGACCGTCGAGGTCATTTCGATGGAGGAATTCTTCAAACGTGAAGTCTTGACGGGAGGGTTGACAAATAAAAATACTGGGAAGGTCGAGCCTCCCCCTTTCAATGTGTCCACATGGAATGGTCATTTGCGTACTAGTAAGGATAATTGGATGTGGCTACGAAGTATGACGACGGTACCGATATGGTCCTACGAGGATTGTGTCGTCGGATTCCCCTCGGAACCAGGCCCCGAAGGCGTACAGAGATTAGAAGCTCTCCGTTCGAAGATTCCCACGAAGGATCAACCATGGGTAGGCGATTTTTCTCATATTTTGGACGTCGATGCTCTATCGTTGGATCGATTACATGAAATGTTAGGTGAACGACGGAATATGTGTATCTATGATGAAACGTATCAGAATGAAAAAGTATTACACTTTATGGGTGATAATGATATGGGTGCTCGTTTATTGGTCCATTTTTATGGGTATCTTTTCTTTGAGGATTATCATCAAGATTTATGGACGAAACGATTTGTACGGGATCATTTACGATACCTCGATGAGATCCAATGTACTGCCGGTCGGATCGTCCATGCCATTCGACAAAGGGCCATCGAACATGGTGATCCAAATGGGACTTATGATTCCTTTCATATTCGACGAGGAGACTTTGGTAGTCTATTCCCCACCTCGATCGTCGCTGCGGAAACTATCTATGAGAATACCAAGGATATCCTAGTCCCCAACTCGACTATCTAGATTGCGACGGATGAACTTGATTCGACTTTCTTTGATCCACTTCGAAAGCACTACAATTTACTTTTCTTGAGTGATTTTCAAGATTTATTTGAAGGGATCAACAAGAACTATCTTGGAATGGTCGACCAACGAATAGTATCTCTAGGGAGAACGTTCATTGGGACTCACCGTTCGACGTTTACAGGTACGAATAATATACAAATCGGGTGTCGAGAAGGTTGATGGTATTCGTATTTCACACTGTTTTTTGGGGTTTGTTTGTGTCTTGTAGGTTATGTCGATCGGATGCGTGGATATCATTCGCAGAAAGAGAAACTACGTGGATGGGAAGATGGAATTGTTGATAGCTACATTTTCGCGCCACTGATTGCCAAAAATCAAATGAGAAAATATACGAGTGTTGAATTTCCAATGTGGGCACGTGAATTTCCAATTAGTTGGCGTGATCTTGATCATGATCTACTCCCACACGTCGAACCGACTGAGGGTGTAGTGAAGCCATCGAATCATATGGATGCATCTGGCATCAACGGGGTGAAACCAAACGCCGATATGCCAGTCGTGCCAACCACACAGGGAAATCAGATGGATTCATTAAAAACAACTCTCAACGCAGAAAATAAGCCACAGGACCACCGCGTGGCTGGATTGAATTGCGAGAGATATGGTGGTCCATCAGAAAAGATTGCAGCCGAGATGATATACTGGGAAGATATTCCAAGGGATGCACAGTTTGTATCTCCTTATGCAACGTACGGGAAGACACCAAAGTACCTGACCTTTGAACCTGATGTTGGCGGCTGGAATAACGTCCGTATGGCGATGGAGACTGCGACCGTTTTGGCGCAAGCTATGGGCAGGATTTTGGTCCTCCCTCCTGAACAAACCTTATGGAATCTTGATAAAGAAGCTCAGCAGGGGGACAATCAGTTTACCTTCCGTGACTTTTTTCATTTCGATTCCATCGCCGCGGAGTACCCTGCCGTGGAAATCATTTCGATGGAGGAATTCTTTAAGCGAGAAGCCTTAACAGGTGGGTTGACGAATCGATACACCGGGAAGGTAGAGCTCCCCCCCTTTGCCGTGTCATCGTGGAACGGTCATTTTCGTAGTAGTACGGATAAGTGGATGTGGCTACGAAACGTGACAACGGTACCGATATGGTCGTACGACGACTGTGTGGTCGGTTTTCCGGCAGCACCAGGTCCCGAAGGCGTCAGAAGCCTTGAGGCTGTCCGAGCCAGGATTCCTGCAAAGGATCAGCCATGGGTAGCAGAATTCGGCAGCGGCATCACGGCAGTTGACGCTGCTCCCATTGATCGTCTCCGTGAAGTGCTGGATACGAGACGAAATATGTGCATCTATGATGAGAAGTATCAGAACGAAAAGGTGATACACTTTATGGGCGAAAGCGACTTGGGGGCTCGTTTACTGGTCCACTTTTACGGGTATCTTTTCTTCGAGGACCATCATCGAGATCTACGGACGAAGCGATTTGTACGGGATCATTTACGGTATGTTGACGAGATTCAGTGTGCTGCCGCTCGTATCGTCGACGCGGTTCGACAAAAGGCGATTGAAAATGGCGATCCGAATGGGATTTACGATTCCTTTCATATTCGACGAGGCGACTTTGAGACGATCTTCCCGTATTCGTTTGTATCTGCTGAGGAAATCTATGAAAATACAAAGGACATCCTTGTCCCGAACTCCACTGTATTCATCGCGACTGACGAACAGAACGCTACGTACTTTGATCCACTTCGAAAGCACTATCACTTGCTTTTCCTGGATGATTTTCGCCATTTGTTGGGAGACCTCAACAAGAACTATCTTGGAATGGTGGACCAACGGGAAGCCTCGCGAGGGAGAACATTTGTCGGTACCCACTATTCGTCGTTTTCGGGTATGTATTGACAAAGACGGAGTGTCGAGAGTGTTGATGTACTCGTATTCACACTTGCGTCGTTGTGTGCATCTTGTAGGTTATGTCAATCGAATACGGGGATACCATTCTCAGAAAGAGAAGCTACCAGGATGGGAAGAGGGGATTATCAACAGCTACTCATTTGCGCCATTGGATTCGAAGAATGAAATGCGAAAGTACACAAGTGTCAGGATACCAATGTGGGCGCGTGAATTTCCAGCAAGTTGGCGTGATCTCGATCATGATCTAGTTCCGGACATGATCGAGTCCGGTGCGATAGGGAAGCAATCGAGCAAGATAGATGTGTCTCGACAGGTGGAGAAACCCAGCGTTGAAGCACCGGGTATTTCGGAGACTAGACCGAAAGAAAACAGCACACCGAAGAACCACTGAGTGGCTGGATTGAATTGCGACAGATATGGTGGTCCTTCAGAGGAGGCTGCGGCGGAGATGATCTATTGGGAAGATATTCCCAAAGATGCTCAGTTTGTATCTCCGCTTGCGGGTGATGGAAAGTCACCGAAGTATTTGACCTTTGAGCCAGATTCCGCCGGCTGGAACAATGTTCGTATGGGGATGGAGACCGCTACCGTTTTAGCGCAAGCCATGGGAAGGATTCTTGTGCTTCCTCCAGAGCAAAGTATCACGGCACTCATAGGCGATTCGAAGCAGGAGAACAATATGTTCA
>Ga0194115_10007793_pt1 | contig 10539 bp, 15 predicted proteins | sample TA2MahsurfametaG_3_FD_148656 | JGI IMG/M metagenome (GOLD analysis project Ga0194115, IMG submission 148656) | Freshwater microbial communities from Lake Tanganyika, Tanzania - TA2015002 Mahale S4 surface | ecosystem: Environmental > Aquatic > Freshwater > Lake | place: Tanzania: Lake... | reverse complement strand
CAATTAAATCGCCGGTTGTTTTATTTTCTTGTAATTCTTTTCTAATTTTTAAAAACAATTCATCCGGAATAAAGTTAATAAACATTGGGTCAACTTCTTTATCTAACTGATCCCAAGCTTGTATTTGGGGGTTTCTATTTTTTTGATAATCCAACCTAAAATTTCTTGAGAAGGCAATTTTTGTATCTGTTTTTTTATTTAACACATAAACCAACCTGTGTGTTGACAAATAATTAACCCAATATTTTTCTTGTGTAACACACCACTTAGTATTTGATCCGTAAACTTTTGAGGATTCAAAAGTTAATGGTGTTAAGACTAACCAGGTATCGTCCTCATGAATTTTTAATATCTCTTTCTCGAGTTGTTTTCTTTTTTCAATCTCGTCAGCTTTTTTAACAACTTCATGTAACTCTAAAAAATTCTTATACGAACTAATGTCTTTATTTTGTATTCTGTTTAACCTAGAGTGTCTTTCAAACTCATTTAATGTTTCAATCTTTCCGGAACCAAATAAGAATACACCCATATATCCCATAAATTCTTCTTTATTCGGACTATAATAGTCATTGTCGTTTTTAAAATTTTTAACCAAAAAGTCTAAATACTTATAAGAATCCGTCGGATCCAAAAAAGAAATAATATCGATTAATGATATGTTCAAATCTGGGTGTTGTTCTTTTATTTTATCTAATCTACTCATAACTTAACTTCAAAACGATTTATCATTTGTTCTATTTTATCTTCTGGGACACCATGTTGATTTTTACCACCATGTCTATTTTCAACAATAATGGTAAACACGGTATATCCAAATTCCTTAGCTAAATCAAAATATGGTTTCATTTCCCATTCTTGGGTTGATGTATTTGATACAATTATTTTTGGGTACTCTAGGGTCATGTCAGTCTTAACCATTCCTTGACACCACTGGTGTGCGTCTTTAATTTTTGTCACGTCAAATTGGTAGTCACCGTGTTCATCAATAAAAAACATATCAGCTTCGTACTGTTGACCACCCAAGGTTTTAGCGAAGGTACTCTTCCCAGATCCTGGAATTCCTCTAACAATGTATAATATTTTATTCATACGACAAATATAAATCTTTTTTTTGGAAAAACAAATATTTATAAGTATGAAATTGGTATTATCAGAAAATCAATATAGAATTTTACTTTTCGAATCTTCGGATTTTGGTGAGATTTATAAAATGTACTACCAGGAAATGTATCGTAAGATTTGTTATCCAATGTCTAACAATGATTCTGAGCTAGCTAAAGATTATTGTCAATCAGGTTTTATAAAAGCGTATGAAAAATTTGATAAATTTGATGATGTACATAATGTACAGGGTTGGTTAGCTAGGTTAATTAGAAACCACATAATAGATCAAATGAGAGGTAAAAAAATGAAAAAAACCTCAGACAGTGAGTTATTATCCACCCCGGAAGAAGAACCAAATGACCCAAATTTATTTATGAATGAATATAGTGAGGAGGATATTAAAAAAGCTATTGACATGTTAGCCCCAAATTATAAAAAGGTATTAAAAATGTACTATTTTGAAGGTTTGTCTCACCAAGAAATATCTGATGAACTGGGTATTAGTGAGGGTACGTCAAAATCAAACCTACATAAAGCTAAAGCTAATTTTAAGAAAAATATTAAAAAAATTAAAGGGGAATAAATCCCCCCTTAAATTTTAGGTCAACACTTGGTTGTGTCCGACTCCACCACCTTGTTTTTCTAAACAAGGAAACTAACTAAAATCTGTCGATGTTGATATTCTTAAATCGTCAATATAAATATCGTGGTACCTAGAATTATCAAACCATGAGACTTTACTTGATGGATTTTCCTCGTAATACGTTTGGGTGTCCCATCCGTCTTTACACCAGTCAAGTGTCATTTTAATAAACTCCTCTTGGTTGATCTCTCCACCGTACTCATCAATTATACGACCTTTTCTAATAAAGTCAAATAATTCTTCCTTGTTGGTATAAAACTTTTTATCGTTAAAATTCCAACAGAACTTCCACCCCATACTTCTTTTACCCAAATGAATTAGAATGTTGTCGGTGAATTCATCCCATGGGGACCAATTAGTCCATTCATCCGGACCCCCACCAATGTTAAAATTATTGTTTATGGATCTAGGACTTATGTCCATTTGTCTCAATCTAGTTTGTAATCTATTTTTTCGTTCGTCAACCTCTTTAACTGAGGGTATTCTATAAAAATTAGTTCCCATATTTAAATTTTATTTATCCAAAGATAATAATTAGTACTGTTTGATGTTCCGGGTGTTATAATATTAAATGGGACCCCAGGTATGGATCCATAATTAAACATTGACATGTTTACACTTCCACTCATGTCCCCCCATATGAACGAATATAAACTTAAGTTCATTCCGGACATGGTCTCTGTTAAATGATAAACATTCTCAGTACCGTTCATAATGTATGTATCCTTATCGATAAAAGATATTGTATCATTAAGTGGTAATACCTCCCCGAACTCCCCAACACGATAACCGGTAACAACCCAGTCTTGACCTGACAATGTATATACACTATTAATACTTGTTGTGTCAGTTATAATTGGTTGTGGTGGATTTGGTGGATTTGGTTGTATGTCCTCCTTAACACATGACGTGAGTATCAGAAAGAAAAATAAAATCAAAGATATGAATTTCATATTAATAATTATTTAGTAACTAAAGCTTCAATCTTACTTTTAACTGGATTTACCATGTCGAGTTCCTTGGTTGAGGTGACGATGATACAATCCTTAAGTATTCTACTTGGTATATGTATGTAGAATGTGTCTCCGTTAAACGAGGTTAGGTCCTCATTTAATTCCACACAACCGTGTACCATTTTTAAGAACAACTTGAATTGAACTTGGTTAACAAAAACCTCATCTAATAAAGTACCAAACTTCTCGTTGATAATTAATATTCCGTATCCAACCTTTTTCATATGTTAAACGTTAAAAATTTGTTTTAAAACCATAACAACCTCAGAGTAATTACCGTGTCTTAAGTCGGTATCACACTCTTTAAGTACTTCAAGTACACACCCTTCAGCTTCGGTCTTTGTGTGACCATTAGAAATTAATTTCACAATAGCTTTGTCAGATGTCATATATACCATTTTTAATCCCTTTGGGAATTTTTTAATAGTTTCAATAGCTTGTTTTTGTTCCTTTGTCATTTGGTATCTGTTAATGTTGAAACAAATATAAGGGAAATAATTTAATTGGCAAAAAAAAATCCCATAAAAAATTACTTTTATGAGATTTTTAGTTATTAACCAACAATATTTTGAAAGGGATAGTTAGGTTTTGTGTAATATAAATACACATTACTTTTAAAAAGTTCTTACTTTTTTAATACTTTTTTTATAATTTTTTCTAACTGGTCATTTTTTTTGTTGAATGGTAGATTTTTTAACGTAAATTGTCCACATTCACTGTGTTCGTGTCCGTCCGTAGCTTTTTTCAAATCTGGAAGGATTTCTTGATTTGTCTCATGTAGATATACGTAAATTAACCCTCGTTTTGTTGGTTGATCTTTATCGTATTTATTAATAAACCCAACCAAACTCAACTCATCTGGTAAGACAATGTTTGTTTCCTCATTAAACTCTCGTAAAGCGGCTTCAATTGGTGTTTCATTACCTCCAATCATTCCGGATGGGATTGACCATATATTTGGCATTGATTCGTCTGGTGATCGTTTACACAACAATACCCTATCTTTGTTTTTAACTATAATACCCGAATATCTTTTAAATTTAACCATGGGATAATATTTATAAATATATGATAAAATTAATAATTAACAATAGTCTTTTTAATGTTAAATGTCCCATGACTGACAAAGATGTTAGTAATGGTATGATGGGTAAAAAATTTGATAGTGATTTTAATGGAATGTTATTTATAATGAAAAGAGGTAATCATTCGTTTTGGATGGTTGATTGTATTACAAGTTTGGATATTATTTTTATTGATAACAACATAATTACAAAAATACACAAAAATTGTACACCATGTTCAGATAGTACCGGGGTTGATTGTGAACGATATAAGGGGTATGGTGATATGGTTTTGGAAATCAAAGGTGGTGATTGTGATCGTTACAACATTGAGGAGGGTATGAGTATTGAGTACCCAACTAAATTAGGGATTTAATTAAGAATCCAATCGGATCTACTGTTGGGTTTGATATGTTCTTGGTTAATAGTTCTGTTGGTACCGTTACTTCACTTTCATTACCTGTGATTTGTTGTTCACCTTCAGGTGTTTGTCCACCAAATTCATCATTATAATACCGTTGTGATTGTTGGGTTTGTGAATATTCACCAACTTTTTGGTTTACAAATTCTTGACCGTACTTAGCGTCAAGCTCTTCTGGTCCAACCCAATTTCCTAAACCAAGAAAATCCAAAAACCCCAAATACCATTTTGTTCTTGTCATCAATGACCTTACAGATCTGTTACCCCATATTCTAGGAACTCCACCAGCCATTGTTGTCCAAAGTGTTGGGTTAGCGTTCTTATATCCTTTAAATATACTAGATCCGTCAGCTAACTTTCGTAAGTTTTTAATATTTTCAATTTTCTGTACATCACTAATTTTGGTCCAACTTTTAACTAAGTTACCAGTTTCGGCTTTTAATACCTTACCCTTGGTACTAGCTTGTGAGAATAAGTCAATCCATTGACCAATTATTCCTCTTGTTCTTCTGGTTAAAACCCCACCTGGTACATTGTCAACAGCAGCTTTTAACTTCGGTGTCCATTGTCCAGATCCTCTAACGAAATTACCAACAACACCCTTCTCACCAGACAATGTTTTTAAAGTACTTAAAGCTTCAGCACTTTTACCTGATTTACTCAACTTTAAAGCGGTGTCTAATGTTTTAACCGCTGGTTTTCCTACCTTCATAGCACCCATAACTGGTTTAGCCAACAGGTCACCAACGTATGGTATAACAGATATCATAGACAAAAATCCAAACAAATAATCACCCTGATTAATATAGGAAATACCATTAGCTAAGTCTATTACACCGGTTGGATCAAAAATACCTAATATATCACCAACGGTGTTATACCATTGAGCTTCATTTAGATTTTTCTTCCTTTTTGGTAACAGATCGTTACATAATGATAGTAGGAAAACTTTATCCTTATCGGATAAGTTATTCCATTTTTCTTCCAATATTTGTTCTTGAGTTTGATTCATTAAAAATACTTAATTTATTATAAATATCGTAAGTATTTAAAATGATTTGGCTTACTTTAATTTTGATTCTAAATTCTTAATGTGGTGATCTAAATACCACAAAGCTTTTCTTAAGTCTTCCAATTCTTTGGTTGGGTCCTTTTTCCCAGCTCTTGATATGTACTTAACGGTGTTTCCGAGTGAGAATCCAAGTTCCCAAGCGTCAATTACTTTAATAGCTTCATATGGGTTAGTTTCACCACCATAGTGGTTGGGGTGGTTTACGTGTTCTTTAGTTTTACTCCATTTAGTTTTGATTGCCCAAAAAACACCGTCAATACTGTTTGTTGTGAAATTTTCCCAATTAATAACATCAACACCTTTATCAACATCTGGAATATTTGCCTCACTTGAGTTGTAGTCATCTATGTATATAATTCCACCAGGTGTGAGTCTAGAAGCTGTTAATGTTGTGTCGGAAGTAACACAATCAAAAGTATGTCCACCATCAACCTCAACAAAGTCAAAAAGGGTGTCACATGTTGATAAATACTGTGGTATCGTTTCAAGTGATGATCCCGGAATTAAATTCATATATATACCATATTTTTTAACTTCCTCAGATAGTATTTCAAAATTTGGTACGGTACATTCGTGTTCACAGATATCAAACACAGTGATAATCACCGGTGTTTCACCGTATTCACCAGACTGTCTTAGTGAAGCTATTGTGTCACATATTACAAAAGCTGAGTGACCCATGTTAAAACCTATTTGTATTATTTGTTTTGGTTTACTTTCCTTAATTAAATTTGACAATAAATTTTGTCGATTGGGAAACCAACTAATGTTACCTTCATTACAATCGGTTTTCATTCCAGGTAATAGATTCATGTTATTCTTTATTTAATTCTTTAATTTTTTCAAGTATTTCATTTTCAGTTTTACCTTCATTAAACATTCGATATATTATTACTGAAAAATCGTCAGTTAGATAAGCAGCATCAGAATCCAGGTATTTCATTATGTTATCCAGATTTTTTAATATCCCTTCTTTGTTAAAAAATCTTTTATTAAACCCCGTCATCTTCGTTAACTATTGTAAACCTATCCTTTAATTTTTTATATTTATTAATGATTTCATTTTGTCCTACGTAAGTTATCAGTTTACGTTTAAATAATGGTAACAGTGTTTCCTCTATCGGGAACTCCCCGTTACTAGTCATTTCAAATACAGGTAGTTTTACGTCAATACTTTTATCAACCTCACTAAAATTATCAATAATTTTTGATATTGTCAAATCTGTAGTTTCAGAAAATATTAAATTTGTTATTGTTTTTTTCTCTGGGGATTTTTTTGAAGCTTGTTTAATGTCGTACCTCCAAACATATTTTTTACTTGTTTTCTTGTCTATAAAATAAAAATAACCACTAGTACTTATTGTATTTTTTTTATTTCTTTTAGGTTTTATTTCAACATTATCGAATACTATTGTCCAGACTGATTTAGCTATGTTAAAATACTCTAACATTTTTGGTGCTGTATATTTTAAAATTTCAATAAACTCTTCTGTTTCTGATTCATTCATCTCAGGTATGTCTTTTATTTTTAAATCCTTAACCAATAATTCATCGTCAACCGATAAAAACCTTTTATTGGTGTAAACAATTTTTCGATCTTTAATTAATGTTTGGACATTAGCTAGATGTAATGACAATTCAATAAAACTTGGGTATAGTTCCAAGTTATCTAACTTTTCTCCCATTTTTTGAAAATAGGATAGTAATTTATACTCCTTATGTTCTTTATCGATTGGTTTTTCGAACATCCAGTCGGTGTTCATTAAAAATTCTATTTTTTTCTTTCGTTTCATCAATCATAATAATAAACATAAATCTTGGTGGTGTAAAGATTAATCTGTTCTAACAACGTAATATCGATCCTGATTTATTGTGTAGTAATCATATGTGTCATCATAACCACTAAGTCTACCATAATCACTATCACTAATTAAATCATCTAACATTTCATCTTTATCTAGAAAAGGACCGTAATCCATTCCGTAATCATCTAACCATCTGGTTGGTCTGTCTCTAATTTCTTCCAACCTATCCTCAACAGCTTCCTCAACTGAATCATCATCTAAATCACCATCTGGGTTATCTTTAATTTCTTCAATTTCATATTCAATTTCACTAGTTCTATCTTCAATCTCACTTATCCGGTTTTCATTTTCCTCCTCATGTTCACCATCGTCATCGTCATCACTATAGTATATTTGTTCAACCTCTTTACCGTTTTGGTAAATTACCCATTTGTTTGATTGGTATTCGGTAATTAACACATTATTCATGTAATCAGTAAATTTAAAATATCTTAAACTTTCAACTACTTCCTCTGTTAATGGTGACCTAGCCCCTTTTTCAATTAAAAACTGTTCTTGAAGTAATGATCCTCTTTCATAGTCTAGTTGTTCAATCTCACGTTCTTGACTACCACTAAGGGTTTTTTCAATATCATAATTTTCAGGACTTTCATATATATCTTGTCTAATACTATCCTCAAAATATTCCGCAACTTCATCACCATCTATGTATCTAGCTAATTGGTCGGAACCAAAATAGTGTTCAGGATTATCAACCCAGTCTTCGTAGTACTCTTTTAAAGCTTCATCAAATTGGTCTTCAGTACCAACTGCATATCTTTGACCATAAGTTCCATCATTTACGGATTTGAAGATGACTAGATCCCCATAATGTCCTCCATCCTCAATTAAATCATAGACATCATGGACTTCACCCATTAACTCGTCAATATCAGATTCGACCTCATCCATTTCAACAACAATATCATCAGATTTTTCATCATCTTCCTCATCCTCAAGTTTTTGTTCTAACTCTTTATATTTTCTTCTAAGTTCTTCTAATTTTTCTTGATCTTCATCGTCTAAAACTTTAACGTACCCATCATGATCTTTCATGAATTCAAGAACAGCGTGTGCCATTTCACCGGTTGTGTCCCCATTATTTAGGTCCCATTCATTTTCTTCACGTCGTTCCTGAGCTTCCTCTCTCTCTTGTTGTCTTTTTAATCTTTCCAAGTGTTTTTGGTATGGGGTGTCCGAAACTCTAATTGTGTTATGTTGAGGTGTTGATATTCCTTTAATGGTTTTGATACCAGTACTGGATAAATCAACCCTACCGTCAATTCTAATATCACCCAGATCGGTGATTTTTTCTTTAAACTTGTGGTCACTTAAGTCTAAATCCCCAGTTACTCGTATTTTTTTACCCTTAAATTGTGGTAGATTATGAACCAATTGAGCGTTTCCACCAACACCCATCAATATTTTTTTATACATCTCTGGTTGGATTTCAACATAATTGTCTTCCTCGTTCTCCAGAATAATATTCTTAATTAAATTAATTAATTTATTTTCACTAAGTCTTATTAATTTTTTCATATATAATAAATATTAAAATCTTTACAAATATAACTTTATTGGGATATTTATATGTAGAAATAAACCTAATAAAAACATTAGTCATGGGATGTGGATGTAAAAACAAAGGGAACCAACAAGCTGCTCCAGCTCCTCAACAGCAAGTTAACACTCAGAATGAGGGCACAAAAAACCAAACTGTACAGGAATCTGTGAAAAAAATTGTTGAGAGATATTATAACAATAAGAAATAATCCCTTTGTTAACTAAAAGACTTAGAAGGTGGGAATGTTTCCACCTTTTTTTGTATTTATATTAAAAGTAAAATATGAAACCTTCAGATATTATTGATTTATTTAACGGTGGTGAATGGGAAAAAATATCCAAATTCTTCAACAATGATATAATGACGTTTTTGAAATTTTCAATTAGTAAAGGATTTTCAAATCGTTTGGATATGTCTAATATATCCTGGAGAGATTTTGAGGAAAATGAAAATTTATTTGATTTTTTAGCTGAGAATGGTTTTTTGGATAATGTTAACTACCACTCATTAGATGATGATATTAAAAACTATTATTTATATTGGTGGTTAAATGAAGATCCGAATGAGTGTCTTAAATATATATGTAATCAACTATTAACTGATGTTGAGATTAGGGGTGAGAATGGGGAATATTGGTTAAGACTCAGGGATCGTGAGGAGTTATCAATATTTTTTGATGATAGGGGTAGAGATGTTACAGCTTATGATCTAGCTAAAGGTATTTTAGAAGAGGATGATAGATGGTACGAAAGATTTTGGGACACTACGGATGATGTTTACAGAGATGTTATTGATGAACTTGATGATAGTAATTTACAGGTTTTAGCTTCTAGAATTCTCAAAGAGATTGGCAACCAGGATCTAAACATAGAAGATTATGGATCTGATTTCTTTCATGAATTAATGAGACAACAAGGTAGAGAAGATTTTTTCCAAATAACTGATGATGTTATTTATGATTTAATAAAAGATGAAGAAGCTATGGAGGAATTACTTAATGGGGATTTGGACGAACTGAAGGGTGAGTTATATAATATACATAGTAACGCTTATAATAGTGCATATGAGACTGAATGTTATGATTTGGTGTATGATGGTCTTGATGAATTCTTCTCATCAAAAATAACGGATGATATAACTAAATCTGGTGATAAAACAATATATACCCCTTACATTAGGGTTAGAGATTTTTATGATAATGTATCATCATTTGTTAGTGAAAATAAAGGTCGTGGTTATGGTGATGGATTATTAGATTATCAAGGTTCTTACACTGAGATGATGAGATTATTATTTGATGATGGTGTATATGAAAAAATTGATTTTAGAATTCCTGAGTACCCCGACTGGGACATTGTTACTAAAAACATAAATGAATTTTTCTTAGATTACATATAATGAAAGTTTCAGAATTAATAGACAGATTTAATGATGGTGAATGGTATAAAATTTCAAAACTATTCAATAACGATTTATCAATATTTATAAATTTTTTTGATAAAAAGGGTTTACTGGATAAAATTGATCTGGATTCCGTTAATCGTAACGATGAGGATGGAACAATAAATCAAGTATGTTTAAAATATTTGGACAAATACGGTGCTGATTATTTTTTAAAGTATCTTGGTGATGTACAAAAAAATGAGGATGGATATTTTTTAAAATTAGACAATTTATCGGAAGTTAGTAAATTGTTTGATTCTGGTGATAGTCGTGGGATGACTGATGAAGAGATTGTTAGTGAGGTACTTAGTCTGGAATGGTTTGAGATGTACACATTTTCTAGACATGATGTAAACTTTTATGATGAAATT
>Ga0194115_10007790_pt1 | contig 10542 bp, 10 predicted proteins | sample TA2MahsurfametaG_3_FD_148656 | JGI IMG/M metagenome (GOLD analysis project Ga0194115, IMG submission 148656) | Freshwater microbial communities from Lake Tanganyika, Tanzania - TA2015002 Mahale S4 surface | ecosystem: Environmental > Aquatic > Freshwater > Lake | place: Tanzania: Lake... | reverse complement strand
CTTGCAAACGCTTGGTCTTAAGGGCAACCACATTCGTAGTGAAGGTGCTACGGCTTTTGCCAAGGCTCTCAAAACGAACCAGTCCTTGCAAACGCTGGTTCTTGACAACAACGACATTGGGAGTGACGGTGCGACGGCTTTTGCCAAGGCTCTCGAAACGAACCAGTCCTTAAAAGCGCTGTCCCTTAACAACAACAACATTGGTAGTAAAGGTGCCGCGGCTTTTGCCAAGGCTCTAGAAGTGAACACGACATTGCAAGAGCTGTCTCTTAACGACAATGACATTGGAAGTGAAGGTGCCATGGAAATTGCCAAGGCTCTTGAAACGAACCATTCGTTACAAACGCTGGGTCTTGCCTTCAACCACATTGGTAGTGAAGGTACCACGGCGTTTGTCACGGCTCTAGAAAAGAACTTGACATTGCAACATCTGGATATTATCTTCACTAGCATTGGGCTTGAAGAAAAAGCGGCTATTGATGAGGCTCTAGAAAGGAATCGTAGATTGCAATCGTCATGAGACACTGGAAAGATTGAGAGACAAAACAGAGCTATGATAGTTGTCATGTAAACATTTGTAGTAGGGAATATTACAAGTAAAGTGAATAAACCAGTACGAAAAGGAGGGGAAGGCAGTAACGTATTTCGCATCAGAGTGTCACAATTTGCCACGTCTGCATTCCTATCGCTTCAAGAAATGATGCTCGAAGTGGAAACCTCCTTCGATGGTCTCCGACATACCGTAGTCGATTTCCACTGAGTGGTAGCAAGAGCGAGGGACGGACAGAAGATTGCTGAGTCCAATGGATCAAATGAAACCCAAGTTGTAACCAGAAAAAGATCCACAACCTGCCGACAAGTAGAGTTTGACATGGTGTCACCAGAAAGGTTTCATGTCAGCATTCCACCAGTATTCCACCGACGACAGGTGTTCTCAACAAGCCGGGTTTGATGCATGGACGGATTTTCGAATCAACATGACTTCTGTTTCTCGTTCTTACAGTTATTTCATAATTCACGACGTTCGCGTCAACGACGGATAAAGTCCCCCACCAAAAGCAACATTCAACGTTTCACCTCTCGGATCAAAGACTTGTTTAGATTTGTAATGACAGAGGAACTTGACATTATGAGAGTGGCGGGTGGGGATTCAGCCTTGACAGTCGTTGCAAGACTCGTTCAGCATCATCATGATGATGATGGCGCAGACTCGAACCCAAGAGATGAGGACGGGTGGACCATCTTGCGCATCCTATTGTCAAGTCTTTCGTCGAAACGTGAGAGTACGTCCCTGGCAATTATTGGTAAACCCCTGGAGCATGGTGCGAACCCAAATCTTCCAGATGGAGACGGTCGGACTGCTTTGCATGTCCTATTTTCGACTCTCTACTGGGAGATTGGGGGTAGGACGGAGGCGGTCGTTACCAAACTCCTGGAGTATGGCGTAGACCCCAACTTCCAAGACAAGCGGGGTCAGACTCGATTGCATGTCCTAATGTCAAGCCCCTCCTTGGAATTTGGAGAAGTAACTGTAGCTGTTATGAGGAAACTCATAGAGCATGGGGTGAATCCGAACCTTCTCAATAACGACGGAAGGACTGCCTTACACGTCCTATTGTTTCGATGGTGGAATTTGGAGAATACAGTGGAGTTAGTGACCGAACTTGTGCAGCACGGTGGTTTCGACCCGACCGTACAAGACAAGGCTGGACAGACTGCCTTACACATCCTCATGTCGCGGTTTTCCTCATGGAACCGTAAGGTATTTGTTTCTGCATTCGAGAAACTGGTCGAACTTGGTGCCAAGACGAACTTGCGAGATAAAGCTTGACAGACTGCGTTACATATCCTAGTCTCGAATCTACATTCGTTTACAGGACAACCGGAAGATGCTGTGAGAATAGTAACGAAAGCCATCAATGCTGGAGCCAAATTGGACGTTCAAGACGAGAATGGTCAGATCCCCTTGCACATTATTGTTGCTGACACTCACTATCATCATGGACGGTGTCACGCCTTCCTCAAGTCGAAGATGGTATGCACGTTGGTACGAGGAGGACCCGGAGCATTTACTAGTTCTACAGCGACTATCAAAGATAAGAACGGAAATCTACCGATAGAGTACTTGGGCACACAGGACACGTTCGATCCCACGACTGCATTTATATTGTTGCAGCATATGGTGTGTGAAGGTATCCTGTCTGAGATGGGTAGATGAAACTTTGTATTGCACGTTACCGTGTTCATGTTTTAGTAGAACGAAACTCTAAAGGTCGTTTGATGCGGACGAAGAAGTCATTATCATTTTGTTGTAGGGGCGCCGGTACGTGACAAGACGAAATACAACGACACCAACAAGATCAGTGAAGCTTAGTCGTATTGCATTCGTGGCCGAAGCTGGTGCCCGTCGCATGAAGAATAAGATAAACATCATGAACTCTCTTCCCCATAGGCATTGTAGTCGACCACTTAAAATAGAAGTTTATATTATATAAGATAAACATCATGAAGACTCATGTGAAAAAAAATAGCATTAAGAATTAACTGTAATATAGTCTTGCAATTTCCTCCTGGAATGCCTGATATCGAAATTCAGCAAATTCGAAATCATCATAAAACAGCGATGGCAATTCGTCTTCGGTAACTCGGGGGATAGTATGAATGACAATCTTGTTCAAACAAAATCTAACAGACTTTTTGTTGGTCGATGATGATGATGATGATGATAGTGATGATTGATCGTCACAATCATGATGATCAGCCGATACAAACTTCGTCGTCGTCGTTGTTGCCGTCGTCGTCGTCGTCATCATTAACTTTTGTTGTTTGGCGGGTTTTTGGGTGGACTATATACCTTTCGTTGGATGATGAATATAGCGGTAGTAGGCAGTGGGGAAGGAGGGGCTTTTGTTTGTCGCAGTTCAGATACTTTATGAATACATACCATGAACAAAGAACAACCACAACCTATCGTCGCTTCCGAATGATTGAAACCCTTCTCAGCGGTCTTCCCTTGTTTCTAATCATCACATAGTACGGCTAGAGTCCAGCAAGTGACCTCCCGTGACTGAAGATCATGCCGGGTTTGCCTGAGAAGAATGACTGTTTTCTTGCCCCTCCCACAATGTCTAATTTGGGTCTTGTTCGGGTTGTTCGATTGAAACCCCCATGTTGATGATGGGAAGGATAGACAAAGACGACAACAAAATCAAATCCTGCATAGAACATTGAAAATGGCGGCATATACTATGGCGCCATCCAATACGATTGTACAGAAAGAAGCGCCAATTGGGAGTGAGTCTATAGCATGTATGTATCTAAGATGCATATATATGTCCCAATGTATCCTTATCGTTATCTTCACCGCCATGGTTTTGAATTTTTTACGAATGGAAAATCTTTCGGTGGACAGTGATCTGTTTGAAATGAACCCCAACGACAGACGTCGATCCCAACAACGACCGTCTTCCATTTCTATTCAGTAACTGTAATATAAGCCACGGGAGGGAGAGTTCTTGCAAGTCCTACTACGGTAGTGTTATTTTCCACTAAAGGACAACTTTTTTCCATGGTTATCGCTATTCGTTTATTCAAAAATTCAGATTATGTTCACGCGAGAGATGTACTCGTATTCTACTTCCTCATTTGACCATGACAATCTGCCCCATCCCCCTCTTTTCTTGTGTGTTTGGTAACCCGACTCTCCTTCGTACAACAAGTACGACCACCACGACGGTCAACAACAACAGATCCTGTTGTTATGTACACCAGTCGCGGCTGCTGTGATTCGTTGTTGCCCATGTGGCCAGCTTTTTGGGGGTGCCAAGCCGATAGTACGGTATCAGAAGTATCCCGTTATGGAATCATCATCATGCTGAGCTCCAGCCTACTACAGTCGTCCTTCTTGTTCAAGGATTTCGTCATGGAATGCTTGATATCTGAATTCGGCAAGTTCATCTTGATCATAAAACACTAATGGCCATTCTTCATTCGTAATTCGGGGTATAGTATGAATAGTAATCTTGTTTAAACAAAATCTGACAGACTTGTTCTTGTTGCTGTTGTTGATGCTGTTGTTGGTCGATGAAGATGATGACGATGATGATGTTGATTCATCGTCACCGCTGTCATGATCCGCCGTTAAAAACTTTCTCGCGGTTGTTCTTGTCGTAGAAATCATTCTCTTTGTCATGTTGTTGTATATGTTTTGGGATGGACTACCTTTGTTTGGGTGCTGTGTGTGCTGTGCTACTATTGTGTTCAGCAATTGGCAATTGCGAATTTCAAGGATCGTTCGTTGGGTGCTGGGGAAAATTTTATGGGCAGACGACCAAGGACAACCAAGACAGTCTCGTCCAATCGGGTCTCTCTACTTGAGCAGAATGACTCTTTGCGTGCCGAAAGAATATGCCCTGTATGACTTTTTTGGTCTTGCTCGTGGCGTTCTGGCGAAAACTCTGACATTCTGTATCATACCATAGATATATATGGTATGTCAAAATGTAGTGGATACATACATATGTTGGTGGAAGAGAGACTCTTGTGAGATTTTTCGTCATTAGTTTTTCGGGAGGGGAGGGAGTTGAAAGGGGGGCGAAAACTCTGAAATCTTTCATCGTCACTGTCACAGTCAGTTTAAAATGCACAGTGACAGTGAAACCCTCAACGCAGTCGATCCCACGACGATCTCCCATTTCTGACATGATTGCATTCGTCTACACTATTAGGTGGACATGGAGGAAGCCCTCCTAGAGACGACCATAGTAGTAGCGGTGGTGAGGAAACGTATTCTAGCAATAGTAGTCTGATGCTTGGAAGCAAAGTCGCCCATGCAGATTTTTTGTGTCGCACCATGGTGTATACATGGCTACGTCCATTCCTTATTCGATTGAAGATGAGCAATCGAAACGTTCACTGATTACGGCCTTTCCTGTATTGCACATCTTGCTTATTTCCACTAGAAGAACAATCACCTTATATTGCTATTCTTGTTTCATTTATTCAGTCTATGTCATGGAAGAGATGTGTACTAATATTACTACTCTACTTCCTCATTGGACAATGACGATCTATCCTGTCCCCCACTTTTCTTCAACGACGAAAAACACCAATAAGCCAGGTTGTATTTATTGCCACATTGCCACAGCAGTTGGAAATGATGATTCGCCCCACTGATGCCAGCAGCTTCTTGGATGCAAGCCCGGCAGTAAAGGTACCAGCAGCAGTCGTATCTTTATCGCTGTGTAATTCATGGGAGCTCCTTCTTCTGCCAACTATAATCGTCCTCCTTGTTGTTCAAGAAGGATTTCTTCATGGAATGCTTGATATCTGAATTCAGCAAGTTCATCTTGTTCATAGAATAATAATGGCCATTCTTCATTCGTAATTCGGGGAATTGTATGAATAGTATTCTTGTTGAAACAAAATGTGACCGACTTGTTCTTGTTGATCTTATTGTTGTTTTTGGTCGATAATGTTGATGATGTTGATTCATCGTCACTGCTGTCATGATCCACAGTCCTCCTCGTCGTCACAAACTTTCTTGTTGTGGTTGTCATTGTTGTTCTTCTAGTCGTCGTCGTCATCGTCGTCATCATTCTTGTTGCTTGGTTGGTTGTTGCTGTTTTTTTGGGGATGGACTAAGTAGTAGTAACTGCTAGTGTGGACTTGGAGTTGATTGCCAATTTGAACAGATTCTTCGTTTTCCTTTTTCTTTCTGCGGCTGGTGAGGAGAGAGAAATTTATGAGGACGACCCCAAAAGACAAAGAGCACGACGGGTTGGTCGTGTCTCTCTTCCCTATCTCCACGACTGGAGACTACGGTACTGTATTGCCGGGTTTCACTCTACCGTGCTTGACAGCAAGAATGTCTCTCTTCTTTTTGTATGCAATAATGAGATGATGACGATACCATCGTCTTGATGACCCTTTTTTGGTCTTGTTCGTGGGAGTAGTACGGGACACTCGACATTTCAAATCCTATGACATAATGTAATACATACCTATATAACGTATCTATTGTGTGACTGCAGAAACATATGTACCTACCGACGTTCCAAGTAAATATAACCGTTGGAAGGACGACCGTTTTGTGAGGTTTTTTTGTCATTGGTTTCCCTGGAAATGGGGGGGAAGCGGAAAGAGGGGATAAGGGAAAGGAGGGTGACTTGTACCACTATTGCCTCACGTCCCCCAAATCTCCCCCCAATGGTCGATACAAGATGCAGTTCACACGTCACGACCCAGGGAGTGTGTGGGTGGAGTACAGTACTGGTGCATACTGTCTGTACGGGTGTCCTACCGGAACGACGGAATCGTCTTTTTTTTTCAAATTATCCTTCACATGCCGTGTTCAGACGAACGACGATCTCAGGTCAAATCACATCACTCTCTTCTCTTCCGTTTAGGAACCCGTGAAAACGAAACAAAAACAAAAGCGTGTCAGGGAATCTCTTGCAATACATACACCCAAGATAGCATCACCCACCCAAACATTGTCCACAGATACAAGGAACCCAACATACAGACACTTGTGAGAGAAAATACAAGGAACGAAAGATGTCCGCCACAAAACCTCTCCGTATCATCCCTGGGATGGCTATTACGGTCTTGACTGTATTATCTATCTTCTCAAGCTATGATCAAGTGGATCGAATCATGAATACTCGGACGATTACACCAACGTTCGTACCAGATGAAGCAACAACAACGACGACGACGAGTAAGGATGACAAGACTGATGACAAAGGTACAACAACACTGTCGTTTCCCCTTCTCACCAAGGGTGGTAGTGCCATGTCGACGGCAGAAACCAACAGTCCTCCGAAACCTGCCCTTGTTGCTCCGTGGACCCGTGTCATTACGAAGGATAATGGGAAAACGAAACTCCCTCGTGCCTTTATCTTTACAGAAGTTGTCAATCTAGAAGATTATGCCATCAAGATCAAAAAGTATGATGAAGATGAGTACTCACAGCTGAAGAGTCTGTTGATGAATCAAATATGTGAAAAAGCCAAGGCGACGACACTTCCACAAAAATTATCATCGGCCGATCAAGGGAAATGTAAAGCTGATTTGCAAGTATGGAAATGTTCCACCTGTACTGGAAAGGATGGTGCGTGGTACGTTGGATCCTCCCTCACAGGTTCTGTCTTTGGACAGACAGATCAAGGCAATCCCCCTATTCATTTTCCTTCTTCACCCGCTGGCTATTCCGAGAATAAGGATAGTGGACCACCCTTTTACAAACAACTCGAGATCATCGTCCCGATTGCACATGAGGATGACAAACTCAAGGTTTTCGTTCAACGCCTCGCTGGGACGGTACGGAAGTTTCGTGAAAATCATCAGGGGAAGCAGGTTGCTCTTCGTCTTTTGATTACTCGATTCAAAGATGAATCCTTCCCATCCGAAAAGGATCAGGCCGATGTTGAAAAGACGTTGGAAAGTAAGGCTGGATTCAATCCTGCCAAGGGAGATTCGATCAAATTTATTCCTGTCAATGAAATCAAATTTAGTCGTGCCAAGGCAATCAATGCTCTTCATAAGGCTGCCTGTCATGAAAAACATTGTGTCTTGGCCTGTACAGATGTCGATATGAGTATCGGAGTACAATTCCTACGGAATGCCCTCATGTATCCCTTCCCAGGTGCGACAGCCTACTTTCCCATTATGTGGAGTGAATACAATCCCGAAACACGAGAATTGGCGGATAAATTCTATCCGAATATTAAACAATATTATTTCAATGAACATCATGGATATTGGAGGAAATGGTCCTTTGGGATGTATGCTATTGCAGGTTCTGATGCCAATTACCTTAAGATGAATGAAGGCTTTGAGGGTTGGGGAGGCGAGGTATGTAATGATTTAGTTCCTTTCTTCCTTTCTAAATGACCAAGTCGACGACAATGACTCATCCCCTTTTTCCCCCCTTGTGTCCCTTCCGCGGCGTAATGTTTGCTTATGCTTCTTTCGTGAAAATACCGAAAGGACGGTGATTTTTACAGACGCGTCTCCGAGTCCTTGAATACAGTTCGGATGTTCGAACGAGGATTAGTCCATGTGTTTCATTCCAAGGATTGCAGTGTCGGTTCCTTTGTGGGGCCCAAGTATTTCAAGGCTTGTATTGGTGCGAAGGTTGGTGTCGAAGGATCTGCATTGGGAATGTACTTACGTTCGATGAAGATTGAGGAACCGAAAACATTTGACTTTATCATGACGGGTAAGGCACCAGCCACGAAAGTCCCTCCCAAGAAAAGTCCACCAAGTACGACAACGGCACCTGTAGTCGTAGTAGTAGCAGCAGCAGCAGAAACGGCACCGCCCAAGGCTCCAGAGGAACCTTCCAAGGAAGTTACAAGCACCACTGCTGCACCGGAGGTAGAGAAGGATACAACGCCCGCAACGATGGATGAACCAACGAAACCGGCAGCTGAAGAGGATTCGGAGACGACGACAACGACGACAGCCACTACACCACCCAAGGAGGAAGGAGAAACACCCACAACGGAAGAAACTACGGAAGCGAACCCGGTGGAAGAAGAAGCCACACCAAACACCGAAACTACCGAAGTCAAAGCGGTAGAAGAAGAAAAGCCAGAGACAGAAAGCACAGAAGCCGAACTTGTGGCAGAAGAAACGCCACAGACAGAAGGTACAGAGGCCAATATGGACGGCGGAAGTGAACAATGGCCTAACGGGCTTGTTTGAGAGAAGGAAGAGATTGTCCCGTTGAAATGACCGATGATCCTATTGCTCGAGCTGTATCACTCTTTCACTGTTGTTGGAATCGTCGTTCTGTATTTGCGGCACAGTATTACGCTGCAAGGTCTCACGGACCTCATGGAGATGATTTCACAACCCTGTGGACTCTGTGATCCAAGGATATTTATTTTGGGCAAGATAATTGTCCTTCCGTCAGCTTCGGTGGAGGTTGTGTTGCTTGAAAAAATGATGACGTAGCAACAATATATCTTGACGACTCTCTTAAAGAGAAAAATCCAATCAAGAAGGATGTGCATAATTTCCGTTCCTTCGGAGATGGGAGGTGTGTCGTCAGAATGGAAAAGTGTAGTTCAATAATGTAATATAGTGTACGAATGCATTCCCAGAACGAAATATCGATTTAACTTTTCAACATATTTCATTCGTTTCACTGCGAATACTTAATAGGTTCTATCCTTTCCCTCTACAGCTACCATAGATGATTGTGATGAACAAAAATATTTACTTTCACTGCGAATACGTAATGGGCTCTATCCTTTCCCTCTACAGCTACCATAGATGATTGTGATGAACAAAAACATTCTCTATAAAATCGATGTCATTTGAAGGGAGCCCGTGGCTTGGACTATTTGTCGAAGTAATACGAAGGTTGTTGTGGCATCGTAGAGACGATCATCACCCAAGTAACATAGTGGAAGATTTCCTTCATTGTCAAGGACGATCGTCGCGGAATCTTCTCCACCATTCCTTCTTCGTAACACCATCATCAATAAGAGATCTACTTTGACATTGGTTGGGATTGTACTATTCTTGACAAGGATATGTACAGCCGTCTGTCCAGTACTATTGTCTTGTATATTCGGATCTGCACCTCCTCGTTCGATGAATGTAGTTATCATTCTCATCACTACCTTGGATAGATCCTCACTAACCGAGGAGCTAAGCTTTAACGATGATAGTAGGATATGCAATGCAGTCTGTCCTTTTTTATTCCGAATATTCATGTCGATACCGTACATGACAAGTACGTCAAGGATGGTAAGAAAGGATTCTTCCTTCCAAGATGATAGGTACGAGACAAGGATGTGACCAGCTGTTTGTCCAACATTATCTTGTACATTCGGATTTGCACCACCATGTCGTAATAATTCTGTAACAACCTTTCCAATCGCTTGTCGATGACGTGAACGTATACATGATAAAAGGATATGTAAAGGAGTTAGACCATCATTATCTGGAAGGTTTGTATTTGCACCATGTGCAAAGAGTCTGGTAAGGATCTGACAGATGATATCCCCATAGTTATATCCCACTCGACACATGAGATGATGGATAGGCGTCCATCCATTTTTATCTTGTAAATCCATATCGACATTATACAAGATGAGTTGTTCGAGTATAACTCGAACGACATGACTGTTCCAGTATGTTAGATGTGAGAGTAGGATATGTAAGGGTGTCCGGTCCGTACAGTCCCGTAGGTTTGGATTAGCACCATGTCTTAACAATTCGATAACTACAATCGCAGCAACATCCATCTTTTCAGTAATGATCCATTTCATGACCTCATGTAGGATAGTCTGTCTATATTCCCCTCGCCTAGTATTCAAATCATAACCATTCTGTGTTACGAATTCTTCTATCCGTGTTGGGATTGCCACGTCCTCCTCCGGATGATGATGACTCTTGTCAAGTCGTTCCAACAACAACATTGTTGCATTCATTATGGACTTTTTCTTCTTGCTCATTTAGTATATACTAGCCGATATGGATTCTTTTTTCAATTGAAACGTCCCGGTGGATGGAATGGGGGGA
>Ga0194115_10007789_pt1 | contig 10544 bp, 7 predicted proteins | sample TA2MahsurfametaG_3_FD_148656 | JGI IMG/M metagenome (GOLD analysis project Ga0194115, IMG submission 148656) | Freshwater microbial communities from Lake Tanganyika, Tanzania - TA2015002 Mahale S4 surface | ecosystem: Environmental > Aquatic > Freshwater > Lake | place: Tanzania: Lake Tanganyika... | reverse complement strand
CCTGATTTGTCTTGTGCGATTGCAACCAAACAAGGAACTCCACCACCTTTTACATATTCGCCACGAACAGTATGTCCTGGACCTTTAGGTGCAATCATAACAACATCTAGATCTTCGCGAGGTTTTATCAATTTGAAGTGAACGTTAAGTCCATGAGCAAAAGCCAGAGTTGCACCTTGTTTTAAATTGTCATGAAGGTCATTTGCGTAAATTTCAGCTTGTAATTCATCTGGAGTAAGAATCATAACTAAATCAGCCCATTTAGCAGCTTCACTGTTTGAAAGAACTTCAAATCCAGCATTTTGGGCTTTTGCAATTGAAGCTGAACCTTGACGAAGTGCAATTTTGACTTCTTTAACGCCTGAATCTCTAAGATTTTGAGCATGAGCGTGAGCTTGAGAGCCATAACCGATTATGGCAACTTTTTTTCCTTTGATAATATTTAAATCGGCGTCTATGTCGTAGTAAACTTTCATTTTATTTTGGATTAATAGTTAAAATAAAGAGGAGAATGAGTAGGATAACAGTAGTAATTAAACAGTCAACTGGGCAGTTAAAATGTTATTAAAAATTGATCTGTTAATTAGATTTATTTTTAAAATAGGCTCATTGTTTAGGTAAGCCTATTTTTGATTAGAAATTTTAGAATTTTAATAAAAGTCAACTACACCAGTTGAAACGTCGTACATTCCACCAACTATTGCTATTTGCCCTTTTTTATGCATTGTTTTTATGATGCTGCTTTTTTTTGTTACTTCCTTTAGAGTATTGACTACGTTAAGAGAAGCAACATTGCTGACAAAATTTTGATTTGAAGAGTCTCTTTTATCTTTTGTTTTTTTCTCAGATTTGATTGCTGGTTTTATTTTTTTTAGAAGGCCAGTTAGTTTGCCCATTTTTACGTTATCACAAGCACCTTTAATTGCTCCGCATTCAGTGTGTCCAAGAACCATAATTAACTTTACTCCAGCAACTTTACAGGCAAATTCCATGCTTCCTATTATGTCGTCATTTAATATATTTCCGGCAATTCTGCAGCTAAAAATATCTCCCAGTCCTTGGTCAAAAATTAATTCAGCAGAAGTTCTAGAATCAATACAACTTAGAATCAAAGCAAAAGGATGTTGTTCAGCAGAAGTTTCACTTACCTGACTTAGTAAGTTGCGATTTATTTTTAAATTATTTACGAAGCGAGAATTTCCTTCTTTTAGAATTTCAATTGCTGATTTTGGCGTTAATAAATCACGGGTTTGTTTTGTAAGAGTAACCATATTATTTTTTTATTTATTTTAAGTTAATACCTTTGATTTCGACGGAAATATTTTTTGTTTTAGCGTTAGTTATAAAATCTTGGATAATTTCAATTACATCATAATGAATTGAAGTTGACTTAGAGCCGTCAATTATAACCGTAGAATCTGATGGAATTTCTTTGAGCATTTGAAGAATGCTGCCTTTGTTTAAGAAAGAAACTTCTTCTGAAAGTTTTATTATATGTTTATTATTTTTACCTTCTTTTTCTTCAATTCTGCTAAATGAATTGCGGAAATTATTATATAAAATAAAGATGATTGCTGCGACTATACCTATTCCAACACCTTTTAAAAGATCAAATACAAGCATTCCAATTATTGTTACGATGAAAGGTATAAAGTGCTCATAACCCATTTTATACATTTGTTTGAATATTGATGGTTTGACCAATTTATATCCAACAACAAGAAGAATACAGGCAAGGGTTGCAAGAGGAATCATGTTGAGCAAATTTGGAATTGCTATTGCCGATATTAGCAAAAGAAAACCATGTAATATTGTTGATAATTTGCTTTTAGCTCCAAAAGTTATATTTGCACTAGAACGAACTATAACTTGCGTAATTGGAAGACCACCAATTAAACCAGAAACAATGTTTCCTAAACCCTGAGCTTTTAGTTCGCGATTTGTTGGAGTAACTCTTTTTGAAGGATCAAGTTTATCAGTTGCTTCAACGCAAAGTAAAGTCTCAAGACTTGCAACAATTGCCATAACTAAAGCAATACCGTAAATTTGAGGATTTAAAACTTGTGATATGTCTGGGGTTTTAAATTGTAATAAAAACTCGCCTAAGCTTTCAGATACTGGAATTTCAACAATTTGGCCATTGCGTAATTCCAAGAAATTGCTCAATATGATACCTGCAATAACAGCTACAAGAGGGCTTGGAATTGCTTTAAATATTTTATGTTTTTTGGTTATAACTTCTTCCCAAATTATTAAAATCATCATTGAGATTAAAGCTATTATTAAAGCGTTTGGTGTTATGAAGTTGAGCATATCAGAAAATTCAAACCAACTTTGTGAAGCGCTTACATTTTCTGTTCCAAAATCATTGTCAAATTCTTTCACATAACCAATTGCATGAGGAATTTGTTTTATTATTATTATCAATCCAATTCCACTTAACATTCCTTTTATAACTGAAGAAGGAAAGTAATAGGCAATTGTTCCAAGTTTTAAAAATCCGGCTATAATTTGAATTATACCCATTAAAATAACCGCTAATAAAAATGCCTCCCATGATCCACCAAGAGAAGTAATATAGCCAAGCACAAGAACAGAAAGACCAGCAGCTGGTCCACTAACTCCAAGAGGAGATCCACTAGCTGCTCCTACTACAATTCCTCCAACAATTCCGGCAATAATTCCTGAAAAAAGCGGAGCTCCTGAGGCTAATGCAATTCCAAGGCAAAGAGGAAGTGCCACAAAGAATACCACTATGCTTGCAGAGAAATCTTGTTTAAAATTTTGTAATATATTTTTCATAGAAATTTTTTAAGCTTGCGCTCTTGTAAGTGAGCAGTTTCTAACTAAAGTTCATGCAATTTAGCTGAAATTTATAAATGCAAAACGCACTTTAGCTTAAAGAGTTGGGAGGTGGGGTTGATATACTGGAGATGAAATCTAAAGAAAATTCATCATTTTTAATAACAATGTTTGCAGTATTTAAAAGTATTTTTTTTGCAAATAAATTGCTAGATAAGTATTTAAGTTCTTTATCATTTTCAGAGTCAGAACCATCGCAAATTATTTCTTCAGAGAGACTTTTGTTTTCTTCTTCTAGAGAAATTGTTTTTTTTGTATTGAATTTTCCGCTTACAGAAAAAAGTTGGAAGTTCAATATTAAAGATAAACTTAAAAATGTTAGGATTATTTTTTTCATCTTGGTTGATTCTATATCAAAACTTTTCTTTACGAAGATTTCTATATTTCATATCGATTACTTCAGTCAGTTTAATAAGTGTTTTAAGTTTTTACAACAAAAATTTTATTCCACCAAGTACTGTAATCAAGGCTATTATTTTTTTAATTATTTTTTCGTCTGCTTTTATATGAACTTTATGTCCTAATTTAATTGCAATAAAAATTGGAATAATTACCCACCAAATTTCATCTAAGTGAATTGCTTTTATTTGTCCATTTAAACAAAGTTGAACAATTCTAACTAAGTTAAACATAACAAAAAATACTGCCATTGTGCTACGAAGTTCTGATTTGTTTTTGAAATCTTCTTTTAAAGCATTAACAAAAAATGGTCCACCAATTCCGAAAGCTCCTTGAGATATTCCACCAATGAATAGCAATTTCTTTTTAAAGATTTTAGGAATTGAAATTTGATCAAAGAAAATAAGCTTTGCTGCAAGAAAAATAAGAAGTAATCCGAAAATTATAGATAATAAATCACTACCAAATTCACTAAAAATAATGACTCCTGTTATTGTTCCAAAAAGACAAAGAGGAGCTGATTTTAGTAAAATTTTTTTATTAAATGATTTAAAGTCAGTATAAGCAATGTAAGTGCTGGAACATGTTCCGATGTAAAGACCAGCTAGTACTGCCTGTTTTATATCAATAAAGAATCCTAAAAAAGAATAAGCAATTAAACCTCCACCAAATCCAATAATGCTTTCTACAAAAAAGCCAATTGAGAAAAAGGTTGCGATTAAGATTGAGGTTAGCATAAATTGAGGAAGTTTAATGAGCTGAGAATGTTCAAATAGAAAATATTTTTTAAGTATTAATTAATCAAATGAGAAAGTTTTTTTTAGTATTTTTGCTAATTTTCCCACAAAATCTTTTTGCCGAAAATTCTGATAATTTCTTTCAAGGAATTTGGGCTAACATGGTTGATTATGACTATGAAGAAGAATATGAAAAATCTTCAAAAGATGGTCCTGAAATTTCAGGCAGAGTTATAACCGACATTAGCTTTGATAATAATTATGAATCAAATGATAGTAAAGATAAGTTTAATGACGCTACCGTTTTGGGACGACTTTTTTCGGATTTGTCTTTTACTAAAAGTTTTTCCATAAAAACCAACATTTTCTTATCAAGGGTTGATGCATCAAAAGAAAATGAAAAAAGAAAAAACTCTCCAAGTGGAGGAGGTGATATGGCTTTTGAAAATACAGGACTTTACGTAAGAGAGTTGGTTTTAGATTACTCGAAAGAGAATTTTTCAGTTATAGCGGGTAAATATACTGCAAACTTTGGTACAGCATGGCGTTGGGGTCGAGGAATTTGGAGCAATTCTTTACCTATTAAATATATACAAAAAGAAAAATTGGGATTCGGTGGAGTTTATAGAATTGGCGATGAAAAAAGAACTGGACGCTACAATTTTGGTTTTTCTGCTTTTACTAATGATCGCAAGAATTTAGATAATTCAATTTTTAATCACAGAGATGTTGGAAACAAATATGATGCAAAAGCTGGAGATACAAGAGGTTTAGATTCTTATAATGCATCTTTAGATATTAATTTTGATTTTGGTTATAGAGAAAAATTATCATACCATTTCTCTTACTTGAATTTAGCTGTTAACTCGAATCAAACTTCTGTAAAATATTCTAAAATTGCTGATCAGAAAGGATTTGTTTTGGGTACAAACTATATCTACCCAATAAATGATGCTCTTGTTTTAGATAGTTTGGTTGAATATGTTGAAATGAAGAATGTTGGTGGTAATTCTGATTCTGGAAATAAAGCTTTAAGTTTAAGTTTGGTGGGTGAAATTTATAACAATTGGAATGTAACTTTGGCAAACAGTTATTATAAAAATTCTAACTTAAGTGATGGTAGTTTAAATTATAATGAAAATTTATATGAATTTTCTACCGGATATAAATTTGATAAGACAAAATATTTTGATCAGTTACTTTTGCAAATAGGATATAAAAAATTGCGCAATAATTATCAAAGTTATATTAATGAGCAAAATGCTGCTGGAGTTTTACTTCGTTATATAAAATCTTTCTAATGTTTTGATGAAAAAAGTTTTAATGGCAGTTCCTAAAGGAAGAATTCTTGAGGACATAAAGCCTTTGTTTAATAAAATAAATATAGTTCCAGAAAAAGATTTTTTTGATTCTTCTTCTCGTAAGTTGGTTTTTAAAACTAATCTAGAAAACCTGGATTTAGTACAAGTAAGAAGTTTCGATGTGGCAACTTTTGTTAAATATGGAGCGGCAGATATAGGAATTTGTGGTTTTGATGTTTTGGAAGAGTTTTCGTCAAAAGAAATTTTCTCTCTGCTTGATTTGGGTATTGGCAAGTGTCGTCTATCAATTGCATCTAAAAAATCATTAAAGATTAATATTGAAAATCAAAGTCATGTAAGAGTAGCAACTAAGTATGTAAATATTGCTCAAAACTACTTTTCTAATTTGGGAATTCAAGTCGAAGCTATAAAATTAAATGGTTCGATTGAGATTGCTCCTCAACTTGGTTTGTGTGACTTTATAATGGATTTGGTGAGTAGTGGAAAAACATTAGTTGAAAATGATATGGTTGAGTTGAGAAAAATTATGGATGTAACTTCTCACTTAATTGTTAACAGAACTTCTTTTAAAACTGGGAACTCAGAAATTAACAGGCTAATTGAAATATTTAATGGTGCTTAAAGCAAAGCTCAAATCCATTATCACTTTTTTATTTTTACTAACTTCTTTTTTGTTGCCAATTGATGCTATGGCTATTGGTTATGAAGGTGTTAGAAGTGTGAATTGGAATCAAGAAAATTCAACATGTGATGCTGCTGATTTAAAATTTGATCCCTTGACAACAAATAAAGATTTGGAATGGGAGCTAACAAATCCAACTTGTGTTGCTTTTATTCTTGGAGTTGGAACAACTGTTAAAGCTACTGGTTATCTAACGAAAACTATGTGCAATCCCATGAACGATGCTGGACTTTCTACGGTTGCAACAATTGAGTGGCCATCTGAACAAGCTCTTGAGCCAGAAGAGCCCACAATTACTATAAAAACAGCTCAAGGTATTGCTACTAGAACTTATAGATGTGGTAAAAGAATCTCAGAATACTCAGCCTATCAGACAAGCTGTGCAGCCACTGCTGCTACAAACGCTTATTCTTGTGGACAGTCAGGTATTGCTCTTTCTGATTCTATAAGATGTTGTGGAGCAGTTGCAGCTTATACAACCGCTGTTGGAGCTGGAATTTCTGCTTTATCAGTTATTTATGGTGTAGCTCAAGGTTCTTATAATTATGCTAAAATTTGTGGTAATGATTGGTATACTTGGAAAGAAGTTAATGAAAATGGAGAAGAGGAACTTGGAACTGGTAATTGGAGTAGAGGAAAATATAGCGGATCTTATTCAAAATGTTTGACCCAATTATTTACTGATGAAAATGGTGCAAATGATTGTGGTATAAATCCTAATGGAAATGCTGGAAGTAAAACTGTTAACGGAGTTACTCAAACTGTCTTTAATAAAAACTCTAACATCATAAACAAATATTATCGTGAATATATGTATGGTGGTAAAGAATACGAAGATAGTGGAGATGGCAAATGTTCAAATCCTTCTTCTTGGAATAAAGAAGATAAGTTAAGAATTTTAGGTTATGACAGCGATACTCAGCGTTATTATATGACTGGCTCTGGAAATCCTTCAGTTTATGCGTGTCACCGTTTTTTAATGAAGGATGCAAATGATGCTTCTGCAAAAGCTGCATATGACTGCTGTTCAAAAAGAAGTCAAAATACTGTTTGTATAGATAGTAGGCCAGCTGCTGAAATTGGCAGAAATATGCAAATTTATGGTGGTTATACTCATAAGTTTTGTCAAATTGGAGGAAGATGTAATGTTGCTAATGTTTGGTATGACGTTTTCTCATCTCAAAAAAACCCAGAATATGCTTGTGTAAAAACTTACTCTGTATGTCCTTACAATCACTTGCTTGGCGGTGGAACTGAAACTACAGAATATGATGACGATAGAGTTAAAGTGAAAAATTATTGTCAGGTAATGAACCATTGTGCAAAAATTCCAATCAAGCCTTACATAAGAACCAGTGATTTGGATGGTGCTTTTATTTCTTCTGCTTGTAGAGATTTTATAGGGGATAGTCAAAATGTTTACGATTATAATGCAGATTTATTACCACTAAGTGTTCGTGGTTTTTCAGCTCCAATGGCACAGTGTTTTAAAGAAACAATGGAAAATCTATTTTTAAATAAAGCAGGTCATACGGAATGTGCAAATAATCAAGTTCCTGATGAAAATGGTAATTGTGCTAGTGGAAATTATGTATTTAAAGAAGGAGGAAGTTTAGATTCTCTCTATGGCAAATCTTTCTTTTTAAGAATTCAAGAAAATTTGCAAACAATCATTAAAATTACTCTATCATTTTCAATAGTTGGACTTGGTTTTGGGGTTTTGCGTGGTATGTCGGCTTTAACTAAAACACAAATTTTATCATATATTTTTAAATTGGGTTTAGTTATGTATTTTGCTGTTGGTAATGGTTGGCAAAGCGGTTTCTTAGATGGCGTTTTAAATGCTTCAAATAACATTTCGGTTATAGTTTTTAGACCTGATTTTTCTGATGACCCAGCTAAACTAGATGGATGTCAATTTCCAAGATTTAATTATGCTGATCAAAATGCTGGAACAAAATATAATAACCCACAATATCCACAAGGAAAAGAGTATTTGCAAATTTGGGATACTTTAGATTGTAAGTTGGCACGAGCAATAGGGTATGGTCCAGAAGCTTCCGTCCCAAATTTAGCTATGATGATTTTGGGAGGATTTTTAACAGGTGGATTTGGTATTATTTTTTTGATGGCAACTTTGATTTTTGCCATTTTCATGTTTTCTATAATCGTAAGATCTTTGCATATTTTCCTGCTTTCTACAACTGCAATAATAATGATGCTCTATGTTTCTCCAATTACAATAACATTATCTTTATTTGCAAAAACAAAAAGTATCTTTGATGGTTGGTGGAAGCAGCTATTGGGATTTGTTTTACAACCAGTTATATTATTTGCTTATTTGGGGATTTTATTAACATTTTTCGATTCTGTAATTATTGGAAATGTAAATTATAGTGGTAGTGGTTTAGAAGCTCCAAAGAAAATAATTTGCGATGCTGAAGCGAATAACAATAGTGTTTATTGTATTTTTAATGTAGCAGATATCAAAAAATTTACAGGTCTTGAATTAGTTGGAGTTGGTTTACCAACTCTTGGTTCAATGAATCAAGCGAAGTTAAGCACAATAATAAAAGCAGCATTTTTGTTATTCGTATTTTTGTCAATTTTAGATAAAATTTCAGAAGTTGCCCAAAAGCTTGTAGGTGGTGCTGGATTGTCTAGTGATTGGAAAGCTTCTATGACCGGAATAAGTAAAGCTTCTTATGAAACTCTTAGAGGTGTGCAAAAAAGGGGTATGGGTGCAATCAAGAAAGCTGGAGGTGCTGCCTATAATAAAGCAAAATCTCAGAGTAGGGATGTTGGAGTCCAAGGAGATAGAAAAAATATTCAAACATCATATGGAAATGAATCTGGAAATTCAGATAATGACAAATAATCTAGTGAATTAACTAAAAAAAGTTTTTTATCTTCTCGGCAATTGCCTGACTTATTCCATCAATTTTTATTAAATCATCAACGCTTGCTGATTTAATTTTCTCGAAAGAACCAAAGTGATTAAGTAAAGCTTTTTTTCTAGCTTTTCCAATTCCTGAAATTTCATCTAACGAAGATTTACTTACTGATTTAGCTCTTTTATTTCTGTGAGTTGTTATTGCAAAGCGATGTGCCTCGTCGCGTAGTCTTTGTAAATAGTACATAACTGGACTATTTTTCGCTAGAGTAAATGATTCTTTTCCAATCTGATGAAAATTTTCCTCGCCAGCATTGCGATTTTCTCCTTTTGACATACAAACAAAAGGAATTGCTACATTTAATTTTGCAAAAACATCATGCGCCGCTTTCAGTTGTGTTTTGCCTCCATCAATTATTATCAAACTTGGATAATCTTTTTTCTCTAGTTTTGAAAATCTACGATTTAGAACTTCTCTTAACATTGCTGTATCGTCGCGATCAATTTCGTCAAATCTAATATTGAATTTGCGATAACCATTTTTTATAAAACCTTCTGTTCCAGCTGTAATAAGAACTCCAACTGCGTATTCTCCGCTAATGTGACTATTGTCATAGACCTCAATTTTTTGTGGTAAATTTTCTAATTCAAAAAGATTTTTTACCTCGGTTAGAATAGCCAAGTTACTTAGGTCTTGTACTAATTTTTGTTCCAAGTTTTGGAAAGCAATTTTTTCCTGATCTTTTATTATTTTTAACTTTTCACCTTGTTTAGGATTTTTGATTGTAACTTTTTCGCCTGATAAATTAGTCAAGAATTTCTCTGTAAGATCTATTTCTTCAATTTCTAAGTTAATCAAAATAAGTTTAGGTGGAGTTTGAGATAAATAAAATTGTCCTAAAAACTCATTTATAAATTCTTCTAAATTTTGTTCAAAACCATCAAAAAAATATGGTTTTGCACCATAATTGTTACCACCTCTAAAAAAAGAAATATAAATACATATTTTGTTATCTTTGCTAACTAAAGTTATAATGTCGCAATTATCAAGTCCTTCTATATTAATATTTTGTTTTAGCTGAATTGAAGTTAGAGCTTTAATTTTATCTCTAATTACTGCCGCTTTTTCATATTCAAAATTATCGCTAAAATATTGCATTTTATTAGATAATGACTCTTGAATTGTAGCTGATTTTCCACTCAAGAAATCAATAGCATTATCAACAGATTTTGCATATTCACTTTGAGAAATTAAATTAACACAAGGACCTGAGCATCTTTTTATTTGATATTCAAGACATGGTTTTTCGCGTTTATTAAATTCAGATTCTGAGCAATCTCTTAACAAAAAACTTTTTTTTAAAACATCTATAGTTTTATTCACATCACTTGCAGCTGCAAAAGGACCAAAATATCTACCCTCATTTTTCTTTGCTCCTCGATGTTTAGTAATTTGAGGAAATTTGTCTTTGGTTATTAAAATATGAGGAAAAGTTTTATCATCACGTAGTAATATGTTATATTTTGGAGCAAGTTTTTTTATCAGATTATGTTCAAGTAAAAGAGCCTCAACTTCGCTTTGAGTTTGTATAAATTCAAGCTTTTGTGCCAAAAAAACCATTCTTTCAATACGGCGTGAAAGTTTGTTA
>Ga0194115_10007785_pt1 | contig 10550 bp, 9 predicted proteins | sample TA2MahsurfametaG_3_FD_148656 | JGI IMG/M metagenome (GOLD analysis project Ga0194115, IMG submission 148656) | Freshwater microbial communities from Lake Tanganyika, Tanzania - TA2015002 Mahale S4 surface | ecosystem: Environmental > Aquatic > Freshwater > Lake | place: Tanzania: Lake Tanganyika... | reverse complement strand
ATAGATAACATTTCATTTTTGATCGACGTTTATCGGCTTCCTGTTTTCGTTGTAATTCTCTTCGTTGAGCAAAATCTAATTCTTTTCGATTCTTCACCTTGAATTCTTCACCACTACCACTACCACCGTTGTTGTGTGATTCTTCCGCCGATCGTTCTGATAACTTCCCGCGTTCCTCTTGCTCATCTTCAGATTCCGCGTCGGAACCATTCCCTCGCTTCGTTTGACGAGTCTTCCGTCCCATGATAGTACGATACAATCTTTTCAAAACGTACGTGTGTATCGAAAAAGAATAGAAGATGTGATGCGAGTTTCAGTTTGGTCGACTTTGAGACCAGGATTCACAATTATGTGGGATGTGATAGCTGCTGGGCCGTTTGTGGCGGTGGCACCTTTCCACATGAAGAAGATAGCGGATGGACTCAATCGACTAACTCGCTCGGCTTGGAAGACCCTCATGTCTACTATATCGAAGGCATGATCCCACCTTACCTATCTGCTAGCAGAATAACTGTAAGGTTTGATTCATCTTACACAGTCTCGACCGAAATATATGTAGTGCGAGGATTCACCCTACTATGTTATTCCTGTCGAGTGTGAAAATGTCAAAGATTCGAGACTTGAAAGGGTTCGGTCGAGACGACGACTGCAGTCAAAGAATTCAGAATCACTGTCACTACCTATGAACACGCCATGATTTCCAAGTATGGCACAGTCCGGATAAAGGGACCTCAGCTGGCATAAATACATGAGTGAAAAAAACGAATGAAAATCCCAGGTCGTTGCTTCATGGCTTTTCATGATTGAACCGTTCAAGAAGCAACATTCGCCGTTCGACTGCCCCTTTTTTTGTAATTCATATCCTGGTATCCGAACCTTCTAATAAGGGATCGATTGTCACAGGTCGTCCATCGGACCAATGCTGTGTCATGACCCGTTGGTCTATGAGATCCGGTCGTGACGTATTGAGTTGTTGTATCCATTTCATATAGAGATCTGGTTCTTCCTCCTGAACAGCTTGAATTATCCGATCCATTGAGGGATATTCCGTCGCATAATTATGTGTAATTGCTACCGTACATTCTAAGTTCAGTACAAGATGTGGCCATCCAGCGGGGACGTAAACGGTTTCACCAGGATATTGTAAAACTTCGATCGTACCGGGTATAGCATTCACAGCAGAATCATACCATCGATCAAACCATATCGCTGAAGGAATTTGAATATCTGGCATCATAATTTTGGTACGATCTGTTCCATGGGGGAATAATACCCATCGTTTTAATCCCTCGACGACAGTCACCCAGGCATGGGTCCCCATAGGATCAATATGTAATCCCGTCCCAGATCGAGCAGGACCCATTAATATCCATCGATAGGGTGGTCTTTCTTCTTCCTCTAAATTTTCAAATAAATCAGGAGAAGCGAAACATGTGGCGATTGTATAATCCTCTAACAATGTCATCCGATCATCACCTGATAATTGAGAATCATATATCGCCAAAGGTGCATCATCCGTCTGTCCCTCCAACGTCGAAATATACTTCTGATAAGTCTTCAAGGTAATCCCCGCCCCATGAGTATCGGAACATCTCCAAACATAGTCACCATATTTTTCGACTAGATTCGTCCAACGACAAGTTTTCATGGCAGGCCAATCGTCAGTCAATCCCTCTAAGACGACAGGAATATTCTGTCGTTCAAACCATGGATAATGTGTTAATTGCCTTGCCTCCTGGGATGAAATCCGGATGGCTGTATTCGAGGAAGATGGTTCCTGGATAAATTTTTCATATAACTGACGCCATGACGTTAGGCAAGAGGATGGTACGATCGGGAGTTGAGATTCTCGTCGAAGCATTGGACATCCTGGTCCAACATTCAGAATTGATGACAAGGAATCTGATAGTGGTACCAATTGAGAAGCTCTCCATCCTGGAAGATCACATCCATCGATTAGTGGAAGAGGAGGAAGAGATTCATCATCGCTTGTATCATTATCGGAATTACTGTTGTTATCGTCGTCGTCGTTGTCTTTATCCTGGTCCTCGTTGGGGTCAACCCAAGTTAACAATTGTGGCCGTTCTAAGCGTTTGACCTCCCAAATGTCATAACGTTCATCAGACGTCAAGAAGACATCCTTTCTCACTATTGTCGTCTCCATGACGATATGCTCATTTTCTGGCGAGAGAGTAAAGGCATAGGTTTTGTGTCGTCGTCTTTTTTCCAAAGAAGAAGAACGAAACTTCGAATGGATGGAGGACCGTGTCGAGAGGCTGTTGACGTCAGCATTCGTCCTAGTCCAAAATGATGTCGCGCGTCCTCGTCGATGGCAGCGAAGGCCAGACATAAGCAGCTTACGACTTTACTAGTACCAAATTCTAAAGCAAGCCAATATACCGTAGTAGACTAAATGAAAAGTTATTTTTTCGTGTGTTTTAGCATTCAGAAATGGTAGCATTATGGGATGAATCTGACACGAACTGGAAGGAGGAGAGAGACTGTCGTACACAGCCTTGTGGTGGGCGATCTGTATGGTATCAAGTTGTAGATTGAGGAAGAAAAAGTCGTCTGTCGTTTTTGAAAAAACCTCCGTTGATACCATCTCGTCGTTGACTGGGATTATTCGATTATTGCTTTTTGAGTGGAGTAGCCAGGGAAAGGAATTGAGGGGAAAACAAAAAAAAGAAGTGGGCTGGTCACAAATTCCCAATTGATAGCATGAGTCTAGCGGACGTCTCCTTGGAAAGAAGAGTAGCCGTTTTGTTTTGGGGGAGAGACCATTCACTGCATCCCAAAAAAACGTAGAATACCCTGTCGTCGATTTTCTTCTTCTTCATGATGCCGAGGATGGGAAGATATTACCGGGGGAGAAGAAGGATTTGCCTTATTTTGATTGACCCACGGTAATCGGAATCGGAACCGTCGTGCGGTAGGTTGACTCGTCAGATCGGACAATGTCGATTTTCGGTCATCTCCACCACCACCACCACCATTCCATTTCATCCACTTCCCCGATATGATCTCGTTCGATATTCTTGTTGTGGAGGATGAGGAGGAGGGATGATGGATACCTTCCGATTCCATCCGTGTCCTATATTCTTCCGCAATAATATCTCTCATACTCGTTACCGATCGTAATCCAGCTGCACCGACTGTCTTGACATAGATCCACATTGGAATCCACCCCCCCGAACCATCTTCAGAACTATCATTTAGATCAATCCGACATACGATGGTTAATTTTGTTTTCGTATTCCCCTCTAACGGCTTATAGAAGGCGATCGAATCTTGAAAGGCACGTGTATATCCCTTTCGTCTTGGTATTTTCGGTGTCTGGACACTAACACTACCAGATACCCATGTCCCATCAGGTAGGGGCTTATCAGAGACACTTAAAAAGACCATATCACGTTTCCCAAATGCTAAAATCCGTTTCGTCCGTTTCCGTGCCAAGATCATATTCACACCCCTATGATTATAATCTCCACGGATCTCAAAGCCTTCATAGAAGGGGTCCATTTTGGGCATATTTTTCGGCCATTGATCAAGAGATAACCATTTCCAACAATCTTGGACGGATGCTGGGATGATAGCAACCATCTTGATGTAGGGACAATTCGGATCATTCTCATGTTCCATCAATGATACTTCGACATCATCCCGACTAGCCAAAACTTTCCATTGCGTCGCCTTTTGGAAGGCTTTCGTATGATATTCCGATTCTATCTCCTTATAGGCTTCATATAAATCCTTGGCATGATATGTCATTCCAAGAAACTTCCCACGTTTCGACGCTCGTTTTTCTTCAGAAGTGGTCCTACTCTCCTCAACCGAATATGTTGGTGATGACGGGATTTCATTGTCAACTGTGACGACCACGGGCGTCATCACCTGGGATGCCTGATCGAGAGGAAGTACCATGGCGAACATTACAAACAACACAGAGAATACCCATGCATACAGACTAACACCGCCACCACCTTGCTTTGTTGACTGTTGACGTTCCTTCGATGATCCCGTTTCTTCCTCCATGGCTTTTTTTCCCTAACTCTTTCAAAACCAGAATAGCCCCTACAGGGATTGCTTCATGGAAAGAATGATTCTTGAACTGACAGTGAAAGGATGAATAGGACAATCTTACCCACCCAGTGTCGGATTCGATCAAAAACGGTAGTCTTGAGTACCTTAGCAACCGATTGGATGATTGTGGTTGGATAAACGTCACGCCTTCCTTGTTTGGGAACAAAATGATGGTTTTCGGCGTCATTTTGCGTTTGATTCCCGCAGACAGGAATGTTCCGCGGAGGGGCGTGCCGACTGACAAATACGCGTACAGTAAATATAGGATCATGGATTTTCCTGGTGGAATGAACCAATCACAACGCTGGAATTGTCTCCGATACAAAGGACGTCATTCGCAGCATGCTTCGTCACACCCTCAATCAACCAAGTTTGGCTTAGGGACAGAAGGCCGTAGTTGTAAGGATAAGTAGGATAGAAGGGGAAACGAAGAAAAGTGCCAGGAAAGATCTCACTGTCAAGAATCAGAACGCTTCAACACGACAGATGCGATGATGTTGACGATGATTTCCAAATAGTCTCGACACAACGTTTGCAGGAAGTTGAAATTGTGTGGTTATGAGCGAGGTAATTACCCAGGTAGTGAACGGTACGAGTCTAACATGTCTTCAAGGAAGGGTCCAAATCGGTCGAGGGGAAGCGCAAGGTAGTATCGTCGATCAGACACAAGAGCAAGGAATCTACGCGTGCGGAATGGAATTTGGGGTGATGAATTTATCTTGAAGCGAGGATCAAGAAATATCAAAGCGAGATTTTTTCCCTTTCTCCAGTAAACGATTATACCGTCAGGCTTTTGTGTAGGTGGTTAGCCACAACCACATGGAGTACTGGTGATACCAACGGAACTGAAGGTATCTTTTTTCGCTGGAAACTTACTGTTAACACATAGTTGTCGATATAGGCACAGAGACCCTCGGAACCGTAGCAGTACAACTCAGTCGGGGAATCTTGGATACAATCACATTCAGTACTAGTGATACCATAAATGGAACTGTCGGAACTATCGCAGCTACTTGGATCGTGGCCCTGCGACATCAAGCCGTCGCGATAGGCACAGAGACCTTCGGGACCGTCGCAGGTACAAATCGGTCGGGGAATCCTCGTTCGACGACCTATCGGTGGGAGAATTGATCGTTGACCCATCGGTCGGAAAATTGATAGTTGACCCATCGGTCGGAGAATTGATAGTTGACCGATCGGTCGGAGAATTGATAGTCGACCCATCGGTCGGAGCACTGACAGTTGGCCCGACAAGATCTTCTTGGGAATCTCGGAGCGAGCACCCGATTTAGGCCGTAGCCCAACCCCACCATTATCGCAATGATCAATAGATGTTGAAGCCGGAAGAATAGCAAAAGGGGGCTTCATGCCTTCGATAAAGAACCGAATCTCATGGGATGTCTTTCGTTTACTCACGAAATCCGACAGTACTTCTCTTTCGTTGTTCAGAGCTAGCCATAACTTGAGCCTATTCTCTGCGTTGCTGGAATCTCCCTCCTTTTCTGGCCACTTCAGTATCGAGAACGTCCGTAATGACAGCACTAGCTTTGACGGGGTATTGCAGCTGCTGTCTTGCGTGGAAGAGAAGCATTAGGAGGAGGTAAGAGAGTATGTTTTCAGCCTCGGCGAAAAGCTGATATTGATGCTATTGTCTCCAAGCGTAAACACGAGCCTTTCCGCGGACACCCTAGCTTGTGTGTACTACCAGATATATACATACATACGACATGATAGGTACAGTCACAACTTCATGTTCGGACTAGTAGTCCTGCGCCAGGATACGGTAGTCCGATCACGGTGATTGGATCTATCCGGAATGGGGTCTTTTTGGGTCCAAGACTACCCACGATTTGAATGTGAGAAAACCTTGACATGGTCGATAGGTCTTGAAAATAAAGAGTTTATTGCTTCAATCCATGCTGGTCGTTGTCTCTCTATCAATCTCTGAAACAAACCCCGATGTTGACATTCAGTGAAAACTACTTTCGGACCTTGTTGGAGGAGAGCAGGGCAGAGTGCTTAAAGTACAACGTTCCCTGCAGAGACACGATCCTCCAGTGTCTTGCGCAGTGTGCGGGTCCCTTTGCACAACGGGATGCAGAAGCAGCTCATGTCCAGCAACTTGAACGACAGCATGCTCCGTCTGCAGAGATCGAAGCAGCTAAGAAGGCCTATGAACAGTACAAGGCAACCGCAACACAATGCTTGACGGATACAGTCTTGTCGCTGATCCCCTACCTTGAAAATGACATCCGACTTGATTTGGAATCTCAAGACCTTCACATTCATTTAATGAAATGTGCAATCATATCCCAACAGGGACCAGCAAATATGGCAGCCTTCTGCGAAACGTATGGGTCGATTTATGCCGAAGAGCTCCTGGCGCAGGTCGATGTCATGGAAGATATGCTGGTGGGTGGAGGAGCCAAAAATGGAAAGTATCTTGAAGCGTACAAGCTATACAGTGAACTCTTGGCGTTAGTAGTGGCAGATGGCCAACCACAATTCTATGAGTGTCACCGTCGTTTGGCGATGGGAGTGGCACTAGAGTTGGTCGTCCCGATAGCCGTCTTCGATACGACCGACGTCTTCATTAATCCCAATGAACGATTTCTGCACTATGTCAATGCACACAAAAGGGGTGAGCTAGATCCACATTTTCCATACTTTTCACCGTGGGAATATCGTTACGTTGTAAACTCAGATGCAGAAGATGAAGAGTTACAATGGGGACGTGATCACCTACTACGGTACCATCCAGAGATGGTGTTTTCTCGTATTCCTAAATTCACATATTGTAAGGAAGTCAAGACGGATGTTGGATTTCGGACTCTCAATTGGGGAGAAGGACGAAGGACGTACAGGAAACTCCTTAGTGGAGGTGGACATTGTGGCCCTCGAGCATGGATGGGTCGATTTATATGCAAAAGTTTTGGTCTCCCCACCTTTGGATGCCGACAACCAGGACATGCTGCAATGATCCGATATACACCCGAACAGGGATGGATGCCATGCTTGGGAGGTGGTATTGAGGTTAGTTGGTGGGAAGATCGTGATGGTATGGATTTCAAGTATGAAGCCCATGCTCGACTCTATGAAAAGGATCTGAATGTATATTTTCAAAAAGTTTCACTCTTGGAATGTATGGCAACGGCCTATAGTGAACCACCCGTCCGACGAGATTGTCAATTTCAAGGTCCACAGATGTTCTGGAATGCCTTGGTCCGTGCACGTCGACAAGATTGGGCCCGATGTGCAAGTGGGAAAAAGGGATTATACCGACGAGGTCCTATGAATGGTGAACCACAAGAATCATGTGCTATCAGTACCTACCTGGCAAGAAAGGATCAGCCCATGAGTGACAACCATATTGAAGTGGACGCGACTAGTATTCGTATCCCAGCTTGTGCCTTGACATCCAAACAAAGTATCAGTTGTAATCGTTGCTTCACGGGTGGTGGTCAAATCCATTTTGACCCAGGAACACCCTCGAGTGTTGGATACAAGATACCGCCAGATGCAACACAGCAACGGTATGATATTACCTTGAAGATCTGTACGGTCCATCAAGATCACGAACACGAAATCCTCTATGTTACCGTCAATGGGTCAGAGGTTGCCCAAATTCCTTCTCGGTATACTGTCGGAGAATGGTGGGATACCTCATCGGTCCAAATTGATATCGCCCCCAATGATGACATTCAGATTATACGAAGACGTGGAGATGTCGAGATCTGGGGGATAAGTATGAGAGAATTGAATCTCAAGATTGCCTCTAAAAGTGGATAGAGAATGTGTTATCTCGTCAAAGGAGCATAATCACGAATCTTTCCGTCCATTATCCATCCGTCCTCTTTATTCAGCAACAAGTAGCAAGACGCTCCTACATTCTACTTCTTGCAATTTTTCTGGAAAATGGAAAGTGTCATTGTTCATTCTAAATCTTATCGATTTATTGGCTATCAGTTTCTTTTCGGTCTCTCAATGCTACCATGTACGCTTTGACCTGAGATACTGCTGAAGCTGCATTATAGGCTTGAGCGATGATTTCCCATGATGAGCCACAAAATTGCTCAGACAATACAGTTTGTATGGCATTCGATCGGTGCAGGTGTTTAGCAGTGATGCCCTGTCGTGTATGACACTCGAGACCCCTTGCTCGATACTTCTTAGTAGGGTTGCTATCCATGATCATGATAACTTTGCGGCAATGCCTAGCGATCCTTTGGAAGTCTTCGGGTGTCATCCAAACCGCAGCGATTTCTTCCTCCGAGAGACTGTCTCGGGACGGAATCATTCGGTATTGATCTTCCTCTTGAAAGGTCACCGTTCCAGGCGACGTTGAACACATGTCGTCGTAGCCGGTACTTGTCATACTCGTTGAAAATGATGGGCTAGAGCAAGCCTCCTCCTCTCCGACAGCTACCTTCCTTGCTCCTCGTGGTGTCGAAATGGAGCCATGAGTTTCAGCGGCGGCGTCGAAAGGTGACATAAGTTTAGCTGCACTTATATTTTGGTCACAGAGACCTGTCTTCGATCAAGATGCTGCGTCGGTATCAACTCCTGGATACATGGCTCGACCTTGAACCGCAAATTTTTCAGAATTTTGTGAGCCAAAGATTCGTTGCGATGGCGACGTCCCGGTACTGACGAAGATTGACGTAGTGTGGGACTTGTTCACTCTGATTTATTGGCATGTTCTGTGAGAAGGGGAAAGTGGTGACGTTGAAAATGGTGAAGATGAGAAGCAGGATACTGAGTCAGATTCCATGAAATAGACATGTATGGTTAAATTATCTACGAGTACGTGCCATGGGGATAAATGACTCAGGTACGCGGCCATCACCAACCAAACGAAGGTATTCTCCGCAGGATCGTTCTGCCAGTTAAACAACATCCTTCGTTAGTTGGCTTGGAACAATGTGGCATGTTATTCTATCGTTGAAGATGCAGTGCAGTTCTTAGGTGGCAAAGAATCCTTCGGCTCGGCTGATTCTTGAGTTGCGTCCTTCCGTTCCTTTGTTGGGAAACGAACGTGTCTTGCTTGAAGATATGCTTAGGTGTTGCAATGATCTAATGACACATACATAGAAGAATAGTGCTCGGGAAGGAAAGGCTGTTGCCACATATCCTAGAGATAACGGTGAAGTCTGGAGTTGAAAGATCTTGTGGATAATCTGCGGTTAGCCGTTGCCGATCGGTCGCCTCTTGAAGTCGAAACATGTTTCGGAAAGGGATATGGCGTCGACAGCGAGAGATATTCTTGATCGTCGGACCGCCGTCAAGAAGACGGATAGCGTTTTCGTCTCAGGCTATAGCTTCCTCCTAAATTACTATCTCTCGTTTTGATACAAAACCTCTTGGAACAGTCGTTTCGATAGAGCAAGTCGATACGGTAGATATGTTTGTGCATGTTCTTCGAAAAGACACTTATCTGAGTTAAGCAAAGTAGTTGTATCGTATGAATCACGAATGTAGAGTTGAGTTGAACAGTGTACGTGCATCCTCCTCGGTCAGTGGGGTACTACGCCAGAAACGTCCCGTGACGAAACATCATGGTAGAACAGTAAAATATTGATTAACCGTGACCGTCTACATCCTGCTTGCTCGACAGGTTTCCGATGCCAATATTTCAAGTCTCTTTCTCTCAAAGGCTACACACTCTAACAACCATTGTAGATGTTCACGATAGGACGACATGCTCTATTACACTTGAAAGTCAAGACGGGGATCCATCCGTAGTTCGAGGTAGTCCATTCGTGTTTCCATCTGCATCTGTTTGACCTTTCTTCAAGTGGAGGGATCCGAGTCATCCATATGGATCTCTAAATTCAAGGAACTCTTGCTGGAACAAATCACTAGTTCATCTCGTTTCGAGGAGAGTAGACCCTGCTTGCGAAGCCTTAGAGTGTGGCATACAGACTGCCATTACAAACAAAGGGAACCAGTTCCCGAAGAAGGTTGATTCTGCTGGTTAAAGAAAGGCCGTCCCCGGGTTCGAACAAATACGATCTTGAAACGTGGCATGATATTCGGGACTGCAAGTACAGTCCTTCTCCGGTCTCAAGGGAACTCCTGATTCTTGCGTTCGGTTCGCAGATGTTGTTCTCGAAAATATGTCCTCGCAATGAATCTGCTTACTCGTCAAGGAATGGTGCTCGGGGAGGAATGGATGTTGCAACATGGCATACACGACTGAAACAACACTTAGTCAGGTGTCTCAGAAGCGGAAGAACATCACACTGTACTTCCTCTTCGTACCAGAATGGCTTGAAATTAGTCGAATTAGTCATTCAGCGCTAGCTCACTGTCACCACTTATTCTACATCAACTCTTCGGCACGCCTAGGTCTAGCCAAGCAGAGCGTGAATTCCTTCCGTCATTCCGAACAGGGAACGATGCTCTAGATCAATAACAGCTGCACTTCCCTCGTACACTGGACCTGTGGGAACACCTATTTTGCAAAG
>Ga0194115_10007784_pt1 | contig 10550 bp, 6 predicted proteins | sample TA2MahsurfametaG_3_FD_148656 | JGI IMG/M metagenome (GOLD analysis project Ga0194115, IMG submission 148656) | Freshwater microbial communities from Lake Tanganyika, Tanzania - TA2015002 Mahale S4 surface | ecosystem: Environmental > Aquatic > Freshwater > Lake | place: Tanzania: Lake Tanganyika... | reverse complement strand
GGACCCATCTTGGGCCCAATGGATGCTTCAATATTCCCTTCCTTCTTATTGCCGCCCATCAAATCTCTCATGTAGAATTCAAAGTCCAGCTCTGCCGCTCCCCGTGCCGCCGACGCAGGATCCGGATTGGTAACCAGGAAGCCTCCAACCGTAACGCCCGTGTGTACCAATTGACGTCGAGAGACGGGTCGATCCTCGATGAGACAACCTCCTCGTCGAACTATCGCCATGAAGGCCAACACATGGATGTACGTGGTTGTCATTTTATTCATGAATATTCGGATGAGCATCAGCTAGTTCTGTATCCAGCGTTGATCTATAATTTATGATAGATGTCAACAGAAGTGTGTAACTTCCAATGATTGGTAATGGTGCAGGTATACGGTAATGGGAACATGATGTTGTTTCGCTTGGGACCGTATCGCCAAGATAGCTTTGTTGGCTCCTGTGACTGTCAGCTAGATCACATCGGTTGACAGTGTGATGGCATTCGTCAGAATTGATGAGTCAAGTATGTATATTCATAAGTACATAAAATAGCGGTATTTCCCTCTAGGAGACTGTACCAACATACACGTGGATCTGCAGAGGTTTTCGATATGATACATACGTGGAACAATAACGATTCAATAGGAACCACCGAGTGCATAGAATGAGTTCCGAAATTCAAATTAATGGTTCACGACCTGTCCTTAAATGCGAGTGATGTCATACCAACCAACTTCAGAGGACTTCTGGGATCTTTTGGGGGAGACGGAACTGTAAGACGACGGTGTACGAGCCACGGCGTAGAGAAGTTCCGTACGTGTCGTCGTCCCCTCTCGGTCGATGTGTTGGCGTCAAGCTGGTTTTCGCTGCCAGGTCACACACAGCACGCAACAGCAAGCTGCAGCTGTGGGAAGTGCAGCTCCACCCCCTCCCCCTCGCTGTCAGACGGCGAGCACACAACCCGCCTCCTGCGAAAAATCGCCGAATCGCCTCGTGTCAAGATCTTCAATTCGAGAGTACGAAGTACTACTACATTGTGAGTTCTCTTCGTTCCTCGGCAGTAACAGACAATCGATTTGAGTCATTTATAGATAAACATGACGGAATTCAGTAGTCATATGTCGTTCGATTGTGCCGCGACACACAGATCGATGGGAGATTATAGCAGTAGGCGGGTGTCAGAAAAATCTGAAAGGTTCCTATTAGGAGGGAAAGCTATGAGTTTCTCTCATAGCACGGTAGGTACCGAAACGACGTCATTCTCTGAAGATGGAGATGAAAATGATATGGTCTATGAACCTTTCTCTACTGGCGTATTCCGAATTGATGACCTATACAGTGAGGAAGATTCAACATCGAATGCTGCCATACGGACAAGTCTCATCGATGGTGAGAATAGTTTGGAATTCATCGCTGAAGGTCTACCACGTGAAATCATCATCTTGGATGATGATGCTCTTGAATCCGCAGACGACGCTGATATCCATCAACGTTTAAAGATAGCAGAAACGTTGGTAAGGACCTATCGAGCCAAGATGCAATCGACAGAGAATCTCACAGATAGTCTACATGATTATCTAAGACATGCTCAGACGTATGCCGAAGACGTGTTGGCAGATCGAGAAGAGTTACTACGTGAGATTGAACATATGCAAGAGGAAGAACAGGCAAGGATGGATCGATTGATGTTGTTCAAATTGATCATGGCATGTTCCCTGTGTTACTACGCTTGTGGGGGTTCACCCGCGTTTTTGATATACTCCGTGGGCCTCTACCTAGTGGCAGATACCTTGAACTCTTTTGTATGATACACATCTATTTTAATGTGATAATGTCGTGATTAATCATATGCATTCATATAGTGTTGTTTCCCTTCCTAGATGGTGATACATATACAAATTACAGCTCCCATTCACTTTGTTGTCTTCCTCTTCGAAACACAAAAATCTCAAAGTCGGACGAATCTCCCCATAGTGTTTGCATATTCAATTGATCACCCGATATCCGATGGATCAGTTGGAATGACCCATCCCATGGAGCTGCAAGTGTCGATCGTCCACTTACCAAAATAACCAGGGCATTCGGCAACGTACGACTTAACAAGACATCCAATACCCTCCATAGGATACTAGAAGGGTCTCTTGGATTCTCAAAAAAGCTTTGTAGGGATGATCCCATAATGAGGCTATAGCCACGACTCCGTGGATATCTTTCATTGAAAACAGTCTTGACCTCTTGAACGCCAGAGTGGTTGAGTGAAAGTACTTGAACGTTCGAATCATTAATTCGTGCATTCGTAAGGATTGTGGCTAAAGCATGTGAGGAAATATCTGCCGCCACGACTAAACTTCTAGCACTAGTAGCTGCAGATGTAACCGATCCTGTTGTTGCTCCATCGGTGTGTCGCTTCAGATGTAAGAACTCAGACAAAGCCATACTTGGAGCACCTAATCCTGCTCCTAATTCCATAGCGAACGGTCCAGATATATTGGCCATGAGGTAATCCGACCAGGCAAGATGAAATTCATCTTCAATCCCACACTTCGTAGGATTCGCAATACATTGTGCCAAGAGATATCCAGTCGGCCAAAGGACTGCTGCTGGATCGAAGGATCTTAGATATCCATCCTGTTCGAAATAAAACGTCTTTTCAATATCCCGTCCATTAATTCCCTCTATACCAAACCGTATCTTTACTGATACGGCTGGCTCTTGTAACATTGGTAGTCTCAAATAGGATAGGGAGCCTATGAAAAGGTTACAACATGGATTCACAACCGGACATTTCGATTCGACGACGACGACATCATCATCTTTCTTTCCGAATCTTGTCTCCCATAAAGGTTCTATAAGTTCTACGTCAGATTGGATGATTGTAGGCAAAAGGGAACAACATTCATCCCATTGATATACGGAAGATACTATCTTTCCCTTGGTAGTATATGAAGGGAACGATTGATCCTTCGGTAGTGGCATAGGTACGGGGATGCAATCCGGTTCGTCAGCTTGATGTTCTTGATGGAATCGAGAAACATCATCCTCATTCATTTCTTCCTGAATCTTCTTCATAAAGATTTGGGAATTCTGAGAGGAGGAAAGAGCTTGATTATAAGCTTCGACAAAGACACCTGCTATTTGTTTTTGACAGAAAAGAGTTGGTGTTCGTCGAAGATATCGCAATGCTGTCCACCGAGCTTCAGAAATTCGACCGTCCCATATGAGACGTTCTAGTTCTTCGTCCATACATCCTGTTGTTGCTTGTACACTTCCAAGAAACCAATAAAGCAACAAGACACCTATCGTCGTTCGATCCAACATGATCTGCAATGGGGATCTTGCTATAACTGGGAAGTGGAAGGGCTTTGAATGCTGGTGGAGAAAGATATCTTACGTGTTTGGGATTCACTGGACTAAATATCTCGTAAAACGGTCGTCTCCTCTTGTTCTAAAAAGCCGTCACTTCTTGGATCAAATACGTTTCGTCCGCCGAAATAGGATTTTCTGCCAGCGTGAAAATCACCGTAAAATACGCCCTTTACAATTTCGATGGGTCAGTCGTACCAAAACACGATCTACAACGACGTCGAATTGACGAAGATGTGAATCCTCCAACCGGAACATCGGTCACATGGTCTCTCTTGAACAGCAAGATTAGCGTCTCTAGTCCTCTGCATTTGAGACACAACAAGTTAAAATCATAATTACATCATTGACCATGGTATCCGTAACAGTGAAGAATGAGGAGGGGAAGGATGATGGACCGAAGGTGACTATGGACGCCCTAACGATGGCACTCCTCATCTCCTCTGTCCTATACGTCTTTTGTGGATTCCTAGCGTCACGAAAGTTGGGTGTATTGAATCGATTTCGACCTGAATTAAGTACACAGAAACTTCTTCTATTAAGTGTCGCTTTAGTCTCCGTCGTACGGATAATGACAATTTTGGGTGTTGCTGCTATGAATATTGCCAACGTACGAGCACATTATCATCTTTCACCTGAATCTACGACGACACCCGATCGGCATCAACAATTTTATGATCAATCTATGACAGTCCTCTTCGACTTACCGAATTGTATGGTCGTCTCGACGTATGTCCTACTTACCTTAGTTTGGGCAGAATGCTTTGTGAAGGCTCGATTACATACTGAAAGTGCAGCTACCCTAAAGAAGACGTGGTTAATATACTTCATGATATTCAATTCGCTTCTCTATGCGCTACAATTGACACTCTACGGAAGTCTCTTCTTGGCGCCATCGACAACAAAGGTCCGGAATATCATCTACATTGGAATCACAGGAATCAACTTCACAGCCGTCGTGTTGGTCTTGATCTTTTATCTCTATTTGAACATTCGATTTGCTGGTTTTCCCTATCGATCGCAACGGTTGCGACTGTCCCTGGCTCGTGTCGGCAGAGCCATGACGCTATGGTCGCTAACAAGAGTCGTATGGGGTGTTGCTACGCTACTGGTATTCATTTACAACATTGAATTGTTGCAGGACTCGAATACACCGTTTTGGTCCTTCGTGGTACTATTGCTTATGTTCTGTGTCTGTGAGATCCTACCGATATTTGTCCTATTGGACTATAGTTTTCTGGCGCTGGTCGGTCTGGAACGCATTGAAATCAGGTGGGAAGAAGAGATGAACGAGCCATTAATATCTACTGCCGACTCGTCGCCGATGAATGCCGTACCGAGAATCACTGCAAGCACTGGAAGATCTGTTCGTTGGCGCGATGAGTCTCTTGTTGAGCCACTAGTAACATCTTCGGAACAACGCCTTCCAACAAGTCTAGATGAGGCCGAAGGTTGAGTACCTACGCGACCAAGGTGCGTAACCTCAAAGGCGACTGCCATGCCACTTAACGTCGCACATTTGCTCGAGAAAGATTCAGGTTATCTCGATCACAAATGGGGGGTCATCACGTTTCTCTCTGTGCAAATTACCGCTTTTGCACGTGATTGCCTATCCTTCAGAGTATGGCTGGAGGTGGCGGTATGGGAGGCGTGCCCGACATGGGAGGGAGGCCTGGCGGTGCTCCCCCTGTCGATGACCCATCTCTTGGCAATGATAGATTAAGGAATTCCTCTCTCGTGGCTGGGTAATGGTATAGCCCGGGTTGTAAAAGATTGCAGCGGCAGTCTATGATGGCAGGCGTGAAATGATAAAGTTTTCTGCAAAGGCCTTTGTTCTTGGAAGAACAAGCTCAATCCACATGGCCTTTAGAGGCTCGGGTTGTGTCTCCTGGCTATTGGCGTCCACGGCCTTGACCAAAGGCAGCCGTCGGTTGACACCTGCGCTGTAATCCCACATGCATCTCTTGAGAATCCGCTCCAGCCATGGGCGTTGCTCACTGTTTTCGGTCGGGACGGGACCAACACCGATTGACGTACTGACTGCCACTATTCGAGTAAGGCATTCTTGAAAGAGCCAGGGGTCAGACATGGTAACGTCAAGGACGGAGGAACAGTGAAAATCGATTCCTTCCATCGTGATGTCTGCAAATTCAAGAACAGGAAGACCATGAGCTACCATTGGCTCAATCCGTGTGAGGCTCTGACGGGCAGCACTTTGATGAGTTGTGACTGGAAGGGTAGACCATCGTAGGGGTGCCGCTTGTTCAAAACGTTTCAAAATCACGGGCGGAACGTTGGTGTCATCTTTGAAACGTTGACGCCAAAGATGCGCGAAAAGGTTTAACATTCGAACATCACATCCCATACCACCATAGCGAGCTCGTAGAAGCATAGACCAAATGTAAACATCCCGATCCTCCAATAGATGATTGATCCCGGGTACGTGATACGAGTCGAAACTTAAGGTAGCAGGATCAGTTACCGGTAGTGCGTTGGGCTTCTCGGTGTCTGAACCGCTTGAGCAATCATCTTGCCAAGGACATGATGCCATTTCGTAAACGGCACAAAGAACCTTGGTCAGTAGAAATTCGTTCAGTTCAAAATTTTTGGAATTAGCCGCCATCAACCACGTGAGAAATGGCAATGAAGGATGGAGCATAGAATCTTCCAACATGATAATCGGTAATCGACGCAACAAGTCGCCAATGGACTTATCTGCTAGTTCCATTGCGACCCTTACAGCAGGAAGTGGCTTCCGCCTACGAATAGCCTTTTGCAATATGGATTTCAAGACTGGGATGGAAAGTTTCGAGTGTCGACGGACTAATCGGATCTTGTTCTGAGAACTAGGAATGGCCGAACTAAGTTCCAAATCGACAGGCTTTGGCTCCGGAGAATCATTCTCATCTCCTACATTCTTGGTTGCAGATAAGTCACGTTTCTTACCCGCCTTGATTTGAGTATTTGTGGACCAATGGATTTCTTCTGGTCGCGTCTGACCTGGATTGGTACAATAACATATGAGACTCATAGAACCATCGAAATTAAGGTGGAATCGTTGTGCCCATCGAGAATGATCGGGCAATGAGAATATTTCAGCGGATCGTTTCATCATGTGTGAGAAGGCATTTGTTTGTTCAGTCTCATATCGTTCTGAATCCTTTTCAAGTTCTAGACCTTTAGAGGCAGGCTGTTCTTCGGGTATTGGGGCCGTTGTTCTCTTGGAGGGAGGTGTCGACACGACGGTGTTCTTCGACAAGAGGCATCGATCTAAATGATCATTCATATCCTTTTCCAAAATATGTCGACCACATTCCGCCGGACATTCAATGAATCGACTTTTAACAGCTACGTCCGAACGTCCAGGAGAATCGGTTTTCCGTTTCTTCTTTTGATTCGACATTAGTACTGTAAATGCATTGTTCTGTGAAGTGGTCGGTGACGGCATCGTTCGTCGTGAAGATTTCTTCTGTCGTATCGGCCTATAGCATCGTCGTTGTTGGCAGAATAAATGAATGGGTGTATAGAACCGTCGTTGATCAGAGTTTGTGCTTGGCTTTGGGCTTCACTCTGAGAGCCAATGACAATATCTGCACGAAGATCGTAGTCGGCCTTCAAGTCACGAACGAGACACGAATAGTCTAACTGGTGTAAAACTAACTGTAAGAAGCGTTTCACGGGATGTACGTGAATCCGCTTACTGTAGGATATCTCGTTCAAGTTTACCCTTTCACAGATGTTCTGACATCCCCTCGCGCGATGGAGGAAATATCACAATCTGTATTCAACAAAAAATGAAGATATATAAATAAGGATTCATAACAGCAAGACCTCCCAAAGCAGATTCACGGCGGCACTTGGTACGGAAGGATGTCCCGACTGGAAAATACAAGAGTACCCAATTGGTACGGCATAGACAACGGATACGTTGCCATCTCAATCTGAATGCCGCACCCATTGTTGCAAAAACTCACGTCGAACAGCCGAAGATCATGAAGCGAAGTCAACCAAAAGCCATACAATTCCCAACGCAGCCATGACATAAGGTCGTCCGCCCCAGAAAACATAAAGTAATCCACAGAACAGTGACCCCTTCAATAAGATCAACTCTTGCTTTAGAATTCTGAATTCGAGACTCATATCTTCCTTGGCAATAGCAGTCTGCAGGTCTGCAAGGAGACGTCTATTTTGCTGGAGCAGCTGTGCAGCCTGCAACTGAGACTTTTGTAGCTCAAACGACAATCTCTGGACGTGTTGTTGTGCAATTTCAAGGTCTCGTGTATAATCCTCAATCTGCTTTTGGAGTGATGGGAAGTCTATGTGTCGAGGATCTGGTCGGATGGATGACCTACTCTGTGTTTCGTCATCCACAAGCGCTGTGACCTCACAAGGGACAGTACTACAGCTTGTGGGACTATCGCCCCCATCTGATGAATGCGATAATGTCTGTAACAGATCAGGAAGCATCTCAGGATCAATCATGGAACTCTGTTCTACGATATCTTGCTCCATAACGAGCACTTTTTTGGGAGATCTAGTAGTCAGATGAATTCCTGACGTCTCTTCCAATTTCGTCCTCACCGCACAATCTTGATGGGTTTCCTTAGCGACAGTCGTTGGGCAGGATTCTGCAGAACCTGAAGGCGTGTGACGACTACGATCTCGTCGTTTGATTTGGAACTTTCGCATGATTGATGTAAATGATATGTATGTGAAATGATTTCATTTGCGGTTTTCAGGATACCATCGTCCAAGAACAGGAAGGAGAGGGCATCAAAAGGACAATACCGCTGGATCGACAGAGGAAGTTGATGTCTGTGTCAGAACGTATACCGTTATGTCTATGTATGTGAAAGGTGATGGGCCACCGGATACCCGGATGTGATTTGAATGCCCAGCGAGAAATTGGCTTTCCCGCGACGGTTGCGAAACTGGTGAAATAACGGCACCTGTCTCGATTGTCGGTTCGTGACATCTATCACATATACAGAAATGGATAGCCAATTTGTTTTTTCGAGGTTGGAAGCAGCGGAACCCTTTGTTTCCGTTGTGATAAAGTAGATATACCTATGATAATACTGATCCCCATAGGGACATAAGATACATATTGCTGCCGACCAGCTATGATACTTGTTCTAACTTGCGCAACAGGTGAAGGATTTCATCACCCACAACCCACAACTCGTACTATATGATGGAGACAGCTGTAGTACTATCCAAGGAATCTCACAAGAATGGGAAAGGGGGATCATCACCTTATTTCCTCATCCCATTCAGTAAGTGCTTTCTTTAGTTGTCGATGTGCTTGACGAAGATTTTTCTTTCCGGATACGAGATATCCATCACCATCATCATCGTCGTCGTCGTCATCATCATTGTCTAGGGTAGTGTCATCCTTTGCCTTGACGGCTGCGTCAAGACGAGCCACCAATTGAGTTAATTCCATTTGGGACTTGAGAATTCGACGTTTGATTCGTTTAATCGTCAATTGTTCAAAGTTGAGCTTTAAATCCTCCGGGGGGTCATCATATTCCGAACTTTCGTCACCCGAGTCCACCTCCTCATGTTTTTGTTGTGCCTTGACTGGACCAGACGGCCCACCAGTTCCACCACCAGTAGTACTACCAAACTGTTGTTCAATGGCTAATTCATCCTCAACATGTGCCATGATTTCATCAATCTGTTCATCCTCACTTTTCGGTATAGACTCACGAAAGTTTACGAAGGGTGTCTTTTGTGTATAGAGAGACAACCCAAGTCGATTCAATCCCTTGTTGATAGCATCAAGGTCATCCTCGTCCTGGTCTGTCTTGAAACCGGTGGGCATGGAAGCATTCAATTGTTCAAATCTTGCTTCTAGAGATATCTGCTGTTCCTCCATCAACTTCTCCTGTTCTGACTTATCCTGCTCGACGACGAAGACTTCTACCGGCTTTGAAAATAATGTACAAAAGAGATGTGTCCGGAGTGTCGCTTGTTCGTCGGTTAGACTCGAGATGAAATCTATATCCTCATCATTCGTCATCGTTGTTGTCACGTCGGTGGTAGTGGTCGATTCGGATTTGACATCCAGTTGGAGTGCTTCGATGAGGGTCGAACGGGAATGCCATAGATATTCTTTGGCCTTATCATGATATAATGATGCAATCTTTTTGTCTTGATCGGTATCTGTAGGATGATTTTTTGCAAGAGTCTGAAGAATTTGACGACCCTGAAGGAACATATCTACAGCCTTCCAAAATTCGTGTTCCTTCTCATATCCTCTACCCTGTGATAATAATGTGAAGGCATCCTCCACAGTGGGAGTCGTCGTCGTTGTATTGGTTGTAGGACCTTCGTCGCTTCCATTCGCTACATTTTGTGGTGACGTTGACATTCTTGATTGAGGCAAGGGTTAGGAGGTAGGCGGGGCGGTGGGATGGGTTGAAGATTTTTGTCACAACTTTGTTTGGAAGGGAAAGTTATCCCTTCAGAATCAAGATACACAAGACCCAAACAGAAGAAAGTTGCTCCGAATGCTATCTTGTTACAGTTACAACATTTGAGGAAGCCCGATGGAGCACGAAGAAAACGCGAGTCTTGCGAGTATGAGATGAGCTGTGGTATATATAGTAGGTATGATTGATAAGTTTACCCCCCACGGTATCTACGCCAATACCGTAAAACACGCCTATTACAGTACCCGGGAAGTGATTTTCTATCCGTTGGAAAATCTTCCAAAAATTGAGACTTCTGCCGCTGTACAGTGTACAGTACTGAAAAATCGGTAAAAGAAGCTTTCCTACCTTTCTTGAGCAGCACGTGCTCGTTAACAATGCTGCGGCGACACTGTTAACCCGTATTCGCGAACCTTGCATTTGCTGACCTTCAGCTTCTGTTTCCTTTTCTTGTATCCCTGAAATAGACCTTTCTTTTCTCTTTCTTCTTCTGTGTCACCTGCTAGTGTAGTACGGAAAAAGTTGTCCGGGATGAAAAACAATCGCTACGTCGTTAGGGTGTCGACACGATTCCTCGTATTGGCATTGCTCTCAAGTTCACTGCTTGCAGTTGCGATTGGTCAGATTGCATGGTTCCTTATTGATCAATCGTTTCAGAAGCAACTGAGGTTGCATACGACTCGTCTTCATGATGACGACAAACCGACGGCGGAACGAGGGGTGGCCGAACTCCCTAGTCCAGCCCTGAAGGAGGGGAAACAG
>Ga0194115_10007783_pt1 | contig 10550 bp, 7 predicted proteins | sample TA2MahsurfametaG_3_FD_148656 | JGI IMG/M metagenome (GOLD analysis project Ga0194115, IMG submission 148656) | Freshwater microbial communities from Lake Tanganyika, Tanzania - TA2015002 Mahale S4 surface | ecosystem: Environmental > Aquatic > Freshwater > Lake | place: Tanzania: Lake Tanganyika... | reverse complement strand
TTCCTCTGGGCTTTGCATCTGACCTCTTCTCTCTTTCACTGGCACTACATGAAGCATTCTCCAAAGATGGCCGAAAGCCGCGCTGGGGTGGGCGAGAAACTTCAGATGCGGGCATGTGCGCTATCTCTGGTGACACCGTTGATTATCAGCCACTCGGCACCGGGCGACCGCTACTCGAGTACCGACTAAAACTCTGCCTCGCGCTAGAACCGCGACACCGCCCGCGGGTGACCGAACTATTGTCAGCGTGCGGCACAAATCTTGGGAGAATTGCGTGACAAGTGAAGCAGTAAGCAAATACGCCGTTGACCTCGTGTTTGTCATTGACGTCACCGGAAGCATGGGACCGGTTATCGATGAAGTAAAGCAACTCGTCAAGGGATTTGCCGATCGCCTACGGGCTGTCATGACCAGCGAAGGCAAAGGGCTGCAAGACCTGTGGGTTCGCGTTGTCACCTTTCGAGATCTCGGCGATGAGGGTGCTCGTGCGCTCGCGGCGAGCCACTTCTTCGAGTTGCCGGCTCAGGAGTCAGACCTCCGGGAGTTTGTTGACGGACTGACGGCGTCAGGTGGCAAGGACGAGCCCGAGTCAGCCCTTGAAGCACTGTGGCTGGCGATGCGGTCACCTTGGCGAGGGGTGTTGCGGAGTCGTCACATCGTCGTGCTCTTGACCGACGCAAGTGCCCACCCCTTAGGTCGGTTTCCGTATCCGAGTCATCTGTTTCAAGACTCACTTGTGGCGCCGCGAGATCTATCCGAAATGAAGAACCAGTGGGGCGTGTTCCCTCACTCAGGTGTAATGAACGCGCAAGCGCGTCGACTTGTGATATTCGCCCCTGACGCCACACCCTGGAATGACGTTGGCGACCACTGGGAGAACACCATGTGGCTTCCCTCACGGGCCGGGCAAGGTTGCATGGATGCAGACATTGACACAATTCTGCGCTCGATTGCGAAGTCTGTATGAGCACGAATTCTTCTTTGCAGTATTGCGAGTGGTGCGGCACCGCAAACGACGTCCGGCGGTTGCGCTGCATTCTGTGCGACGTTGAAATTGGCATCCCACTCCTCGATGGAATTCACGGCAAGGAACTTGACGCGGCAATTCGCTCTGCGTACACAAGAGGCGGGGCCCGACATGTAGCCGCACGCCTAGCGGATGGCCGTATACCCTGGCGAAACACCTCCATTGAACAGCGGTGCGTCCGCGTAGCGCTGGCGGAGCAAATTCCCGAGATGAGAACGACTCTGGCTTATGACCCCGATGATGAATCGACGGAAGTCTTCCTGGGTTGGCGGTGGCCCCAATCCCGAATTGCTACGAGCCTGCAGTTGCTCATTGTCCGTGATCGCAAGCGCGTTGGCGATCAAGTGATATCACGAGACCCTCGACGAAGGGCGGTCAACTTGTACTTGCAGTCCGCAAATGAACTAAAGGGATTTCAGTTCTACCTCTCACTGCGTGCCGAAATAGAGGGCCTCGTGATTCGGACACAACCACGAGTGATACATTCCACGAGGACGTAAAGCCGGGGGGAGAATGAAGTGACGGACATCGACGACGAAGGCGTAGAGCCGATTGCGGAATACTCGCGCGTAGCCGAATCTGAGCGACTCGCCGTTGCAGACACACTTCGTAACTGGATCAACTCTGCCGAGCCCGAGAACAAGGAGATTCTCAATCGGCTCGAAGCAGACATTCGCGAAGATCGCCAACTTGAAAACTGGGCTGCGTTCACCCTCGAAGACCTCATGCAACCCCCGCGTTACAGCGAGATTCGGACGCTCTGGTCAAAGATCGGCGACTTTGTCGTACTCATTCGCAACGCTGCGCTATTCCTTCCGGTCTTAGTCACCTGGTACGCGCTCGAGAAAGCTGCCGACAAGTATGCGCGATACTCAGATGCGCTAGAGGGCACAATCGAAGAGGAGCGCTTGACATTCCTCCAGCTTTGGAGCGAGAACAACATCAAAGACTTTGAATGGGCAGTTGGTTATTGGACTCTTGACCGAGTCGCATTCTGGGACTTCATAATCATCCTCGGCCTTATCCTTCTGACCGTTGCCGAGTGGGGATTGCGACAGCGAGCTAAGTTCGCTGCGGAATCCAAAGACCGAGAAAACGACTTGACTTTCCGCAAAGTGCTCGTGGATGTTGGACTATTCCTTCATGGCTTCAGACAGATCACTCCAACCGCAATTACTGGAAGTCTTGGCGAGGCCGTAAACAAACTTCGCGCAGCCACAACCGGTATCCGTGACGTAGCAGATGACATGCAGCGACTCTCAGCCTCCGCTGATGCAACTCTCACACGTTTTGCCGAGTTGGCATCGAGAGAACTAGAACCGTCAGCGAAGCGACTTGACACAATCGTGTCATCACTGGGCGTGGCGGTCGATGCCCACAAGTCAATGGGCGACATGGTCAGAACCTTGCAGCGAGAACTCGGCGAATCGTTGGGAGTTATCACCGCTCGACTTGACGAGTTAGGCACAAACCTCGACAGCCGTCTTGAGAAACAAACCGAAAAACTTGAATATGCACTTCGCGAGATTGTCAACGAGACCGAGGCAGTGGGCACCCGACTTGTGTCGGCTTCAGCAGCTGCCGAGGAGGTGGCAAAGGCAATTCGATCATCCGCAGGTATTCGGTGAGCCTGGCCTCGCGTCGTGGGTCGCGAAGCGATACGAACCCCGATGACGCAAAGAGTTCGATCGTCGGATTGTCTGGCTGGCTATTTGCGGATCTCCTACTCGCACTCGCCGTAGTGTTTCTTGTCGCCAGCGACCGACCCGCTGAATCTGAAGTCGAAGATCCTTTCGACATCTACGACATCGGTGTCGAGTTTGCGTTATCGCTGACCGGAGAAGCGGAAACCCAGATTGATCAGATTGACCAATCGTTCGACATCTGGGTGAGATTTTCGGAAGCGGTCGACCCGCAGAGCTTTAAAGAGGTGCGGCTGGAGCCCAAGGATCAATGGTCATACCGATTTGTCGATAAACGTGATTCCGGATCTCAAGATGCCTTCCAAATTAGACTCAATCCGGAAAGAGTCTCAAGTTCAGCGTTGTCAATCACCATTGACCGGCGAGCGGCGAGACACTTTGAACGCGAGAATTCCTACAATTCCAAAGCCTCCCTTGCCGTATCAATCACGGTTTGCAGATCACTAGCAGGCATTGCAGTGGAAAAATCTGAGACAGCACGATTTGTGCTTCCTGGTGGCAGGACCAAGTCCGCCACCGAACTCGCAGCATGGCTCTCGGATCCGTCGCGCCGGAACGACCCGGAACACCCACCTGGAAGCAGTAGCGCAGACTATGGCACAGCATCACTCGTCTATGAAGAGTGGGTCGCAAGCCCAGTGAATCGACGACAGATTGGATTCGCAATCCTCTTCGGTGGCTACAACAGGAACACGGAGAATGCTGACGATGGTGTCAAGCGGGCGCGCGATCAAATTGAGAGAGTTCGTACCGCACTACGAGGTCTCGGACTACTCGCCAATCTTTCGTCGATCGGGTCAAACAGCTGCCCACAAGCGGCCGAGATTCCGGTGCGACCCTTCGGGGACTCATCAGTAGGAACTAACGACCTTCAATTCGAGCTTTACTTCTACAACCTCGAGAAATAGCCGTGGCGTATTTTTGCGTCGAGTGCGGCGCGTTTCAGCGAGTTGCGGTTCGTAGTTGCCCGGTATGTGGAGCGGAACGTGAAGACCCAACACGAATCGATCCGTTTGCGCGGTCGAGACGAAGTAGTGCTGAGACCGACGCGGTGGACGAGTTGCCGGAGGAAGTCATCTCACGGCGTCGGTATTTCTGGTTCAAACTCACGCGCCCATGGCGCAGGCTGTGGATGCGCGGGCTTCTGTGGCGCACTCTTCTGTTGTCGGTGTCAGCGGTCGTAATCGGGGTGCCACTCGCTGGAGCGGTGTATTGGATAGTCGGGCAACGCTGTGACTCATCCCAGGATGTCGCTTGTTCAGCCACCGTTGTTCGACTCGTCACTCCGGTCTCCGCCGACTTTGCGACTCAACTTTCGCAGCCAGTAAGCATGAGGGACATCGCGCTCGCAGCCGAACTGTACGACGCTGTCACATTGGTCGGTCTCGCGTGGGCAGACGATCAGGCCGTCAGCCAACAGGAAGTCGTCAAGGTCTCTGCCGGTGACAGTGATATCTGTCTGACCGCAGTCGAATGCATCGCTCTCATTCGGTCAGGGAAGAACATCGACTATGACGGGGTCTCAGGTTCGGCGTATCTCAACCCTGCCGGTCTGAGAGGCACACATCTTGCGAACCAACAACGCCGCAAGCCCTCGACACTGTCACCCGATCCGCGCCGAGACCGAAGCGCAAGCGATAGAGACTCGCGAGTGCGGGTGAGTGAAGCGATCGTCCCAGGCACGGTGCTGTCGGTACTCGTTCGTACCAACGTCGCATGGGTCAGCGAATCCGTAGGCCTCGCATTGGCCCGTCTTCAGGAAGCTGGCGTGCAACTCGAGGTTCGAGTTGAGTCGTTCGAGTTCACGACAATTGACTCACTTGGACAATTCGTTGTAGTACTCGAGTCAGCGATTTCAGATCAGACACTGCAGTCAATCGAAGCCTCGGGTCGATTGGTAATCACAGTCGGTTCCGAGTGGCGAGTTGTACCTGGATCGCGCACTTGGTTGCGCCTATCGCCACATCCGTCTCTGCTTGCGGAGACTGTGGTCGCAAGACTTCGGTTCAATCGAACCGTCGTGATTGTGGGGAGATGCGGTGACCAGAGCCCAGCCATCACAGGCCCGATTCAGCGACGACTCACCCAGCGTGGTTCACGCGGAGTGGTGCGATACCAGTGCATCGACGCGGCGTCTCTTGAGACCATCTCCATCGCGCTCGAAAGCGACCTGCCTGTCACTCTTGTGGTTGCAACTCCGTATAACCCTCTTGGTCTTCTCACGACGATGCTCGAGACCGGATACATCGGCAAAGTGGACGATGTCATTGTCGTTGAATCCCGCGTCACGCGGCTCGTTGAACCCCGCGATATATCAGGCAATCCCTGAGTCTGGAATACTGACTAATCGATTAAGCGAATGGGTCGCTCGGGGGCGGTGGCAATGCTTCGGATCGTGCCGTCGTTGGCAAGGCTGCTGCTGGCGTTGAAGCATCAACGACAACCGTATTCAACATTTTGTCGATCACTCTCTGCCGACGTTTATCAAATGCCGGAAAGAGTAAGTCGACAATCAGAAAGATCCCACCTGTCAAGGTATTGAACAACCAACCGGCAAGAACGCGGATGATTGCGAGACCGGCACCGATCGGTCGACCGGTGTCAACTCGCACCAGACGAATGCTCACACGGGACTTACCGACAGTCTGCCCAGTCGAACCCTGGCGGATGATGTAGTTCCAGATTGCTCCCGCAGGAATCCAGATGATCGAAGCCACGAGCAGGATGATGCCAATCGGCCGCGACACATCAGAGAACAGCATCGCAAATCCAATCACACCACCGGCAATGGCGACTCCCCAGAGGATGAGAACATCAATGAGATAGGCAACCGCACGGGAACCATAGTTCGCATACCTTGTAGAGCTGTCTGTCATGGGCATCTCCTCTCTTTGAGAGAATAGTCACACAACGGGTACTCTTGCGCCGTGAGCGAATTCGAGGCAATCGACTCTGTTACAGATGGTTTCACATCGTCTGCCTCCAGTAGTGGGTACGAGCTCACTGGTCCTCCGAAGGCATTGCCAATCACTTCGCTCGGACTACTCCTCTCCGCGGTCGTGGTCACGTTGTTCTCAGGCGACTCGGTATTGGCCTTCGCACTGGCCGTAACATCCAGCCTCGTCACATTAGGAAGTCGCGTAGTGAACCAAACGCGAATCAATCAGCCGTCGTATTCGGCAGTCAAGTGGTTCAGCAGATCAACCGCAGGCCTCTACGTGGCTGCTTCTCTCGTAGCACTCGCCCAAGTACTGATGGTTGCATATGTCGCTGGTCGCTAAACGCTTCCTCGTCGGAGCCTTCGCCGTCAGCCTTTGCCTCGCATTGGTCGTGCCGGACAGCACCGCACGACCCGTGACGCAGAGCACGAAGCCCAGGAGTCCGATACGCGACTGTGTGTCTCAGAAGGGAAGACTCGGAGCGCTCTTCCTCATCGATCAGTCGGGCAGCCTTCAGGAGACAGATCCCCTCGACCGCCGAGTTCAGGCGATGAAGGCTGCTGTCGCCGCGCTCAGCCTTAACGCTGAACTCAAGACCACGACTGAGAAGGACTACGTTCTCGAAGTTCGATTCGACGGCTTTGGTGCTGGCTACACCAGCACCGGAAAGTGGCACACGCTGACCCTCGCGTCGAATCTCGCTGCCGAGGCCGAGATCGAGGCGTTTGCAATCCGTGATGACGAGTCGCAGACCGACTACAAGTCAGGACTTGAGTTGGCAGTGCAAGCCCTCGCCGAGTACGAACAGTCCGTTGGTGCTGACGTCTGCAAACTGCTGGTGTGGCTCAGCGACGGCGAGTTGTATCTCGGTAACGAAAACAGTGACGATGCCGAGATTGAAGCGGCGAACGAGATGTGTGCGGCTGACAATGGCATTGCCGACCAGATGAGGAGTCTCGACATCTACACCGTTGGCTTTGGTCTGACGACTACATCCGGAATTCAACCCGACTTCACGTTGATGGAAGGTTTGGTGACGGGATCTGCTGGCTGCGGTGCGAGAGCGGGCTTCGGGCGTTTCGTGAAGGTCGAGGGTGCTGACGCACTGATTCAGGCCCTGTTTCGGGATCTAAGTCCGATTCCGCCGGACTCGAAACCAGTTTCTGCATGCAAAGACGAGCCGTCCAATACCGAGTGTGGTGAGTTCCGCTTCTTTACGCGCCCCCCGCTTGACCGCGTAAAAATGATTGTCAGCACGACGGTTGGCATCAATACTGCCGAGATCATTGAGCCTGGCGGTGTGCGCACGGCGTTCGTGAGCGGTGGTAGCGCGATACCTGCGTCTTCAGCTGCGGTATCAAGCAGTCCGCTGTATCAATTTACCTCGATTGTGAGCATCAATGTGACGAAGTCCGTTGCGCCTTATGGCGAATGGGTCGTGCAGTTTCGAGGCCCCGCTGCCCGCGACGCTCTCGTGTCCGCTTTGTTCTTCTCAGATGTCATCGCAACGATTGAAGGAGCAGACCCGCTTCTCCTAGAGCGCGACTCGCCCGCCCCGTTCGTCGTTCGTATTGCAGAACTCGGCACGGTTGGTTTGCAATTGCCTACTGGCACCACAGAAATCGCCGACTTTGACAAAGCGCCGTCGATTGAGGCCACCTTCACCGTCGGTTCAGTGGTAGTGCCAACCGAGGTGATGGTTACTAATGCCGATGAAGGTGTCTTCGAGGTACGAACCGCGGCGGCCGACCTAGCGAATGTGGGGCCACTCGGGAAACTGCAAGTTCGCCCCGTTGCTCGACTCAATGGTGTGGATATCGCCTTCGGTGACACCTATCGAGATGTCAAAGTGCTTCTCGGTGACGGCATGCCGACCATCGGAAAGGTTTCGGCGTCGAACATTGATGATGATGGGGTAAGCAAGATCTCGATAGAACTCACCGGCCCCGAAGAGGGAGTTGGTCGCGCAGAACTCAGTAATGCGTTCGAGATTCTCGACTCCCCCCAACCAAGTTCAACGACCGACTTCGTCCTTACACCGAAGAACGGACTTGTCGAAGTTCGCGCGGGTCAAACAGCAGAAATCGCTGCGGAGTTTGACCCGAATTTCACTGCGAACGGAAACCTGAGTTTCCGACTCAACATCAGTCTCGAAGGGCGTTCGCAGAAGCAGGTGTCCATACCACTCGACTTCGAAATCAAGATGACGCGACCGTTCAACACGGGACGAGCAATTGGGTGGCTCATTGGCATGGTTGTTGTCTTCCTTCTTACTCAAGCAGCGGCTGTCGCTATTGCGGCGACGATACTTGCTCGCGTACGGTCATTGCCGATCTGGACACGAACAGCCTCGTTCCCCGTCACCGTGTTTTCGGACGGAGGCATTACGTCCGGAGGCGTGACGATTGCAGATCGCTTGCGCGACTATCGAACGCTGCCAGAGGCACTCTCGTCGGCTCAGGCACATCACATTGAGGGCTTGCGATACTCGGTCTCTCGGGGTGCGGCGATCGGCAGCCTCGTGTCGCCTCAGCCCGTGAAGGTGACTGCCGAACTCATCGGCAGTACCCGTGGTGGGCTGTTCGGCGACTCGGGGAGAGTGGAACGTGACGGCATGTCGAAGGCCGTCGTGCGATCCGAACTCTTTGGATCATGGGTGTTTCAAACCCTGGAGCACCGTGAAGGCTCCGTCGATGGGCACCTCACGGTGATTCTCCCCCGCGACCTCGACGATCCCGCCACCTTTGCGTTTGAACTCGAGGGCGCACTGCGCGGCTCAGGCCTAATCGACGCTTCAGCCGATACCGAGCCGGTGGCTACACCAGACGGTAGCGCAGAGACATCGAGTATCGAAGCCACCCGAAGGAGTAGCCGTAAGGGTGGTGATGTTGATGCTCCGAAGCCGGCATCAACGGGACCCGAACCTCGTGACATCGACCCATTTAGCTAGGCGCACTCCGTGCTAGTACCGTTCATGACGATCTTCAATAGACAAACTGCCGAGAGGGGGATCACGTGCTGTCACCAATCATTCTGATCGGGTGTGGTGGATCTGGTGTGCTTTCGGTGCGCTACGTGCGCGATGAAGTACGCGCGCGCTTGCGGGCTAGAAACATCGAGACGGTGCCTGCGGCTTGGCAGTTCATTGGGCTCGACACAGTTCGCATTCAGACTGACCTGGCAGATGCTTCACCCCTTCCGTCCTCAGACTTCCTGTCGTTGACTGGCGGATTTTCAAATCTCGACCAACTCGAGTTGTCGCTTCGTGCAAAACATCGGCCAGAAAATGCAAATGGTGGGTACAAGGAACTTTCTGGCTGGCGACCTGCACCGAGCGAACTTCCGGGAGACCTCACGCAAGGGGCTGGCAAACACCGAGCCGTTGGTCGCGTGCTCGGCACTTTTACGCTCAACGCTTCTTCGGTGAAGGATCGCCTCACCCAAGCACTCACCTCGTGCGCATCAGGGGGTGCCGAACTCAATTCGGTGGCCACTCGCCTCGGTCATCCAACGCCAGATGCGGCTGCGGTGCAAGCAACAATCATTGTCGTGATGGGCTCGTCTGCAGGAGGTACTGGTGCCGGAATCATGCTCGATGTAGTCGATGTTCTCCGACGCCTCGGCACCGAAACGGTCGAACCAATTCTGCTCGTTTACTCATCGGACATCTTTGGCGCCAGATCAGATGCACCAATGGCAGCCAACAGCCTGATGTTCACTTCGGAGATGATGAATGCCTATTACTCAACCGGGGCTGGCGCAACCGGGCTTTTCCCCGCACCGCTGAACCCGCTACTTCGTCGTGGCCCACACATCGTGATGATGATTGGGCGCAAAAACTTGGGTGGTATGGACCTTGTCGACTCCCAAACCGTCTATCGCGCGACGGCACTCTCCATTGCTGGGTGGATCACCACCCCAAAGGTTCGTCAAGAAGTTCAGGATCACGTCATCGGAAACTGGAATGCGATGCGAATCGGCTCAATGGGCGGAATGGGGTTTGCCAAGAGTTTGCTGAATGGAGTCGCAGTTTCCTTCGGCTCCGCCGGACTCGCGGTTGGGCGCGCTCGCTTCAAGGCGTATGCGCGCGCGTTTCTGATGCGCGATCTCTACGAACATCACTCAACCGGTTTCCTTCGTGTGGCCGCCTCGATTCTCGGGCCGTCTGGCGCGAGGGGGGCAGATGAAGTTGTCCGCCTGAATCTCGCCGAGCACGAACGTCAAGGCTTCATGAGCGTGCTCGGCCTGGTGCAGAAGTTCGACAAGGACTACGGCTTCGTCTCTGGCGCCGACGGGCAGATCACCGATGCGCTGTGCAGCCGTACCGAAATTCAACGTGTTGCCGGCGACGTTAGCGCAGCCATGACAAGAGCGTTGCCAGCAGGTAATCATTCGAGGGCGGATTGGATTCGCTTGGTGGACGGCGAAGATCGCAGAGCATCAGAAGCCACTCTCACCTCTTCTCACCGAGAGTTTGCCAAGCGCCAGGCTGACTGGGCGCAGCGGACCACCGAGACAATCATCGTCGAGTCAAACCGTTATCTCACTCGCTTGAGTCTGCCCGTAATGAGCGATCTCATCCCGGCAGTCGCCCAAGCCGTGCAGTCCAGTGCCGCCGACTTCCGCAGCGCTGCCACGAGTGCCGAGGCGAAAGTGCTCGAATTCAAGGAGCGCCGTCGGGCGGCGCTCGACTCGATTCGGGATGGCAATATTTCAAAGGAGTCAGCAGCCATTCGTGATGCAATCACGAATGCTGGCTACATCCGGGCTCAGGAGTACAAGCGTGACTGTGCCATAAAGATTGCCCAAACACTCGACCAGATTGCCCTCAATGTTTTGAATCCGCTCCGCAATGCCCTGAGCGGCGCCGAGGCTGAGGTG
>Ga0194115_10007781_pt1 | contig 10553 bp, 7 predicted proteins | sample TA2MahsurfametaG_3_FD_148656 | JGI IMG/M metagenome (GOLD analysis project Ga0194115, IMG submission 148656) | Freshwater microbial communities from Lake Tanganyika, Tanzania - TA2015002 Mahale S4 surface | ecosystem: Environmental > Aquatic > Freshwater > Lake | place: Tanzania: Lake Tanganyika... | reverse complement strand
GAAATGATGATATTCCGCTAGATCTATCCACACACTGCCTTCTTTACCGGAATGGTTAAGAAAACCTAGATTCGTGTGTCCTTGGGTGCCCAAATACTATATACGAATAATTGTCACAAACTTTTAAAGAAAAGGGCTCCAAAAAGTTCATTTTTAAAAAGTGTATATATATAGCATGAAATCTTCCAAGAGGCGCCTCTGAACCAGCTTGATTTCTCCGAACGCTAATCATCATCTATCGAAAAGCTCTTACGGTTAATCATTATCGATCGGAAGTCACCGACGTCGGCGATGAAGGAACAGCAGTAGTAGGAGAAGTTGTGGTGGTAGCAGAAGTGATACCGGTGAATGGGGTTGGGAGAGGAGAGGCTGGAGGTGTGATACGTGCCAATGGATTAGGGACTGGATCATAATTAGCCAACGGATTGGGTACTAAGAAGGAAGTAGTACTAACTTCCGAAGAATCGGAACTTGCGGCACGAGGCAATGATTCAACCTCCATAGTGGTCTCACTTGTGCTTGGAGTCAAAACGGTGGTAGAAGAAGTTGGGACAATAGTAGCAGTAGTAGCATCTTGAAGTGGTGGTGAAGGTGGGAGGACATGAGCAGTTGTGACCGGTGGTGGAATAGTAGTCATTTGCTGCTGTTGTTGTTGTTGTTGTTGTTGATATTGCTGTTTGGAAGCCAAAGTATTCGAGGCAATCTTTGCTAAGAGATCTGATTCGAAGCCTCCGACTGTGGAAACATCATCCGAAACAAGAGATTCCACCGAAAGGGCTAAGTCTCCCACGACTGAGGGGACTTCAGCGATGGTAGCCAAAATGGAGGGATCGAGATCACCTTCGACCGAGGCGACGAGTCTAGCCAATTGATTCCCACCTAAATACCAGACTGATCGGATCGTACTAGACGACATTTCAGGGCTATCGTCGTTCGTACTTTCATCCAAGCTTGTTCTGGGAGTCACTGGATGTGTCCCCGTCGAAATATTTGGCGTATCGACGCCAGTAGTAGTAGTATATTCCAGTGCTGGTAAAGAAATACGTCTGGTGAGGCTAGATTTGGAGGACTGAGCTAGCGTGGCCATGTTCGAGGACCTGCTAGTGGTAGTAGTAGTTGGAATGGTACTCAATACTGACGAGGATACAGAAGGCCGTTGCCCTTCCGACTTCTGGCTGTTCCCGATTTTAATCTTGGAGCCCAATGGCTTCTTTACCACGACTACGTGTTTTTTGGTTTCCGTTGTGGGTGACGATGTCTTGGCTCCAATGGTGACCTTCATGTTCTTGATTGATAGTGAGTGAGTGCGTCTGAAAGAGTGGAAAAATAGGAATAATTTAGGAAAAGAGTCCAGCTACGGTAATGGCCTGGCAATGGTCCCCATCTGTCTTTGCTTCGGAAGCGACAACGTATTCCCATGATGATGGATGTCTTCGCGTGCGGCTCTGAAAGTCTCCACAACGCGGACACAGTACTGAATTTTCCGTGTCTTCGACCAATGTTCATTTAATGCTTGAAAAAGGAGAAATACGTGTACTGACGTATATCATTTACATAAGAATTCCAGGTGTCGGATTGATGTCCTAGGCATATTATTACTTTGTCAGTTTATGCCCACCTTCTCCCACGTCATGAGAACACGTCCCTGATCTGACTCCACGAAATGGGCACAACGGCTACCCAATCGGCCACGTTGTGCGAACAAAAGATACGTGTTCGGGATGTGCACTTTCCGCAATCGCGCTTCTGGGTACTCTCATACCTTCAACAGTTGGGGGTGTCTTGATCTAGTATCATAAAAGCAGATGCTATCGCGGTCATGCCCCCCCGTGTTTGCAATGCGGACTATTCGACGCCTCTTGTGAATTGTCTCTACAAACTACGGTCTTCGTCTTGACTCAATGGTGTCATCAAGGGGTCCAAGGTTCACATTCTGCGTTCTAGTAACAGTAAGCATCCCTCCGATAGGTACCTATTCGTATACCTATGCATAGGGGCAAAATGACTGCTATGCAAGACTGGGGTTTTACGGTTTCGGGAAAGAAAATTTACGTCATGACGTCAGAAAACTCCGGTTGACGTTGTCGATGTCGGAAATTGGTCCGTGAAGCCATGACTTCAACATTCTCCGGCTTCCTTGATCGTAACCAAGGGGCCAACACGAATTGTACTTTGACGTAAATTAAATCACCACTACCCCTCTGTCTCTTTTTGTGTCTGGTTCACGTAGTTCTGAAATCACGGCGTCAGCAGGTATGTATTAACGATACAGGTAGGTAGTTTGGGATGGTTATGCTGTACAGTAGATGATACATATCATAGCACGGCACTTTTGTCCTTCGGAGTAACTATAAAACGGAGTATCTTTGGGACGCTGGCGATCCACAGCAATGTCTCTCTCGTCCCTTTGCTGGGTCGCAAATCGATATGTGAAGAAGAAAATAAACACACCTCCACCCTCTACAATCGACAACGGATCTGTACTACCCATATCCTACCTCTTCTTTGGATGTTAGCAGCACTACCACCACCTCGGAGGAATCCGTCGATGAGACCTCCATCATCATGCGTCATATTTTGTGGGATCATCCTCCTACTACTATTGGGGTTGCCGAATCTCCTTGGTTCATTCTCAAAGCAAGAATCAGAATTCACCGACGATCCATTACCACTACAAACCCATCGGCGATACCTTCCACTGAATGAAACCGACTATATCTTGTCACATCCCGGATGGGACTCATCTCCTATCGTCATTGAAAGTCATAAACTCATCTTCTTCACTATAAAGAAAAATGGTTGTACCACCTGGAAGAGACTATTTCGACGCACGATGGTATACGATGATTGGCAGTCTATAGATATATCTCCACATAATCCTGAAACCAATGGTCTTAAGTATCTTCGGCAGTATCCCCTTGACCAAGCAGAGTCCATGATCAATGACCCGACCTATACCAAGGCAATATTTGTTCGAGATCCGAAAGAAAGATTCTTAAGCGCCTTTTTGGAAAAGGCGCTTGGACCGAATGGGACCCATATTCTCAACGTCTGTCACTCTCGCCCACGGGATCGTATTTGGAAGAAAACCCGAACGTTTGAAGGCTTTGTCCGGTTGACACGTCGAGAATGCCACGACGACCATTGGAGGGCACAATCCTTACGACTTGACCCAACCGATCCGACATCCCGGCTCTGGCAAAGCATTAATTTCGTAGGACATATGGAACGAATCCAGGAGGATTCGAAACGATTGTTGCAACAGATTGGTGCATGGGAAACCTATGGGGGTACCGGTTGGGATCGCGATGGACGGAACGCCATTTTTGAAACTACCGAAAGCGTAAGTCACAAGTCTGGCGCTGCCAAACGACTTTCACAGTATTACACACCACAACTGGTTCGAGAAATCGATCGACGATATGCAATAGAATATCAGAATCCTGTCCTTGGATTAGTACAGACGATCATCAACTTTTCAGCATCGGCGTAAATCACTGACTCGTCGTCACCGGGAGAAGACAAATCCTCCGGTGGTTGCCGTGAAGTAGGCAGAGCCACTTCGTCTTCAATACCAGTTCTCCTATCACCCCAAAGGTAGGAATGCTTTCGTCTTGTTGTGATTGATCAATGGGGAAGCGAAAGCTGTTTCAACGTGTTGATTGCGTTGTCATCCGAGGATTCGCAATCCCAGCATAGGCGTCCATGAGTACTAAACATAGACTTCACATGTTGCTTACAGTGAAATACCATCTTGCACTTGGAACATTGAAGGAAAAACCTCAGCTAATCCGAATAGGGCACTAGACGTTGAAAATAGACGTGTCGTGCAAAAGTCGTGCCGTTGCGCCCATCATCACGATCCTCCATTCAGGGACGAGAAGAAAGAGAAATTTTCTCATTGGGACAAGAAGATGGACTTTGTCTCTCACCTCGCGAATCCATTCCTGGTGATGTGTGAATCCCAGTTCACCAATACTAGCTGCCTTTCCGCCAATCTCTACGGCAAGTCGCCCATCGCCGTCGTTCTTGGAAGTCGTCACACGATTCCATGAATAGGGTTATGGAGTGAGTCACTCGCACGTACTATTTTCCTAGCGAAGAAGAATATCAGTCTCGTCTCAACAAGTCGATACCATCGACTTGAGAGAGTGTCGGCCCGGTGGATCAGTAAAGGATATTGTGAGGACCATGAAGAGGGTAGGATTGAACCTTCGAAGAAATCGTCGGCAAAAAGTCGTGCCGGATCCTTACGATCCTCCACTCAGGGACGAGAACAAAAGAAATTTTCTCATAGGGATAAGAAGATGGAATCGTCCATAATATCGTGAACCCATTCCTGGTGATGTGTGCATCCCAGTTCACCCATCGAGTTGCTGCCTTCCCGCCAATCTCCAGGGCAAGTCGCTCATAGTCCTGGAAAGATCTAGAGGGAATTCCTGATCAACATTATGATTTTGATGGATGGCCATGTCGATCAATGATACCCCAAAGGAGGGTTAAAACTGCAAGAATCGACCTTGAGAGGAGTCTTCTTCTTCGTTTTCACTGAATGTACCAAAAAAGTTGAAGTTCAAAATGAGTGATAGTGGTGTTGTACGGGTGGTACCTTAGTATATCTATGACATTCTCGTCGAGAGATCTTTCTTGTGACAAGTGTGGTGTGAGATTCTTGTGTGTGTGAAACAATGTGAAAAGTGATGTCACACTTTCCGTCGGGAAAAGATACGACAGATAGATATAGTATGGGTCAACAGTCAACATGCATCATCTCGTGCGTCATCACTGTCAAGACCATACGGTGACACCTCTCAGCGATAATATAGTACCTATTTATAGTAGATAGAATAAGTAGCAAAGAAGGTGTTAGTCCAACGAGTCAGTTCTTGAGTATACAGTAGTTTTGCAGCTGTCCCTGCGGTAGCAATACCCAAATCTTTCTCTCGAACTGTCTAACTCTCTCTCACACACTTTACCTCTTTGTGGGGGACTATTGTTGGTGTGACCTTCAGTATAGGTACGAACAACAAGGGGAAAAAGGAGGCAAGAAGAATCTGCGAAACACTCTGTTCCTTCAAGATAGGAGAACAAGGACCAAGGAACATACCTCTCCACCCTCCCACCGACAGACACCCACACGCAAAGAAAGGACCCACGACGTACGAAGGGGGAAAAAAATCATAAAATGTTGCCCATCTTTGTCTATGGGACATTATGTTCCCCCCAGGTCGTCCAAGTCTTATTAGGACGATCCTTTACATCCTTCCTTCCTGCACGATTATATGGTCATCTTCGTTTTCCTGTCCATGGATGTGTCTATCCTGGGATGATTCCTATAGGAAGTCTACCATCACAACATTTGCAACAACAACAACTTTCACTACCGGAAAAGGAACACTTTGTCGATGGATTTTTATTAGAGGGGCTTTCTCCTATCGATATACAAATATTGGATTGGTTTGAAGGTACGGAATATGAACGAGTGACTGTCACCGTCAAAAAACGTCGGCATGTAAAGGAGGATGTCAAGGATCGCGAGGAAGATGACAAGGATGATAAAGGAGAAATCCCTGCGGAAGTCTATCTTTGGGATATCAACAACATAGATCGATTAGAATTGGATCGACCATGGGATTATATTGAATTTGAACAGAATCAATTAAAGGATTATCTCGAAACAACCGTCTATCCGTGTCGATGGGAAACGGAACGACTTGGAATGACGACTTCGACGACGACAACAACAACAAAACCTTTATAACATCATCATCATCCTACAAAAAAGGAGAGTGGGGATGAGGGCGCGTTTGCGTTCGATCAAACATGATGAAAAAACCCGAGGGAACTTTTATTGTATTATTTCGAAAAAGTTGTATAGGTCATTGAAAAAACAGGAAAGATAAACAAAGGCCCCGAGCACCCATTAATAATGGGTGCTCACGAATCTATCGTTGTTGCAAGTAGGGTGTGAAAAGGTTCAACGTGTATGGTTGGTAGTAGGTCTAAAAATAGGTAGACTAAATTCAAAACAAAGAGCGGATTATTACTATGACAACCATTTTCACTACTTTGACATCAATACCGAGGTTCTATATACCGTTACAAGACAAAAAACATGACTACATCTTCCGGTTCGTTTGCATCTTTTTTTCTTTCTTTCCTTCCTAACCCCCGCGGACGAAAATGTGTGTGCTCCCTGCGGTGTTGCTGGCAATAAGGAATCCCTTGTGTGTGTGTTTTCTTTCTACTGTTTACAACCATGCCATCCCAATCAACCCGAATAAGATAGTAGGAATAATCATCATCCTTGTATTGTGACTACCAGCATCATCTTTCGTCGATTCACCACCTCCTGAACCATTAGCATCATCTTCGGCAAAGGCTGCGGGTGCTAAATCAGGATAATCGGTAGATTCCGGACATTTCGCAGCAGTATAGGTGGAAGTATAATTCAATGTCCAATATTGTCCAATGATGTAACAATTCCCATTGACGACATTCAATACACACCCACCATCATCTCCCTTACTGATAGAACAACAATCACCATCAAATCGTGATGCCTCAACGATGATTTCACATGAATTAGGATTGGCATTCGATAGTTCAAAATTGGCAGTCTGAGTTTCAATCCCTAAAACGACAATGGTCGTAGACCACCAACATGTGATAAGAATCGTCCAAATGGACAATCGGAAAGAAGAAGTAGAGAGAAACATCATGAAAATGATTATCGGTAACAAAGTCTTTTTTGGGGTTCTTTGTGTCGTGACCTCAGAATTCCGAACGACTGGTCGGTCTACCGATCCTTTGTACCTCTCATCATCGGGGGGGGGAATCGTACCACCTCCATCCAAGAGAGATTTAACTCCAAGTCATTGTGAAGTCATCCTGGCCCGCCGGCTCGACTGAAAATGACTGTATTCCTTGGCATTGACAGCTTTTCTTCTTTCTGCCGTCATTATTGCCGTACTACGTTACGTATTTTCATACGAGGTGCTGTGGGGAGCGCATCTCGTCTTCTCTTATCATTCGCCTTTATGTAGGATACATATATATAGACGTATGACTAACAGTAACACCGTAAAAGATATGATATGTGTATATATACGTATTCTACTATGTTTATTTGTAGATATGATATATATTATATGACATACATACATGGTGTCAACGGACGGCGACGAGTCGAAGAGAAATCTTTTCTCGCCGCATGAATCTGTCGACGACATGTCCCCCGCGATTTGCTGATACTGCACAGCAGAATCTTGATATCACACATGAGAACCCGGTGAAAAAAACGAAGAACCCCCCCCACATGCTACTGCGTTTTCAGGAAAGATCCTGCATTTCTTGCCTCCCACTGACCAACACTATTTCTCTTTACTTGGAAGAATAAACAATTATTCCTGTTTATCTTTTCGTTAGTCTATAACAGAATGGGCGGTCAAGGTGCATACATCCGAATCCATAACAAGTCTAGCCAAACCGTCAAGGTCAAATTGATCAAGGGTCGGAACGTAGAAGACCGTGGTTTAGATAAGTTATCTGGAAACCTAAAGGCTGGTCAACAACTTCCTAAGGAAGGTAAGGAAATGTATAGTGGTGGAAAGTATGAATATATTGAAGGTGAGGCACGGAATCGGTTACAGAAGGATGGATATTTTACGTTGGAGACACATCCGACCGATGGTACAACCCCTTCCAAAATAACTTTAGGTGTTGATCATAATTCTTGGGAAGCAAAGGAAAGTCCGGCCGATTCCGATGCAACCATTTTAATGGTTTCTGATATTGATACACCAGAAAATGGTGGTGATCATTATAAGATTGAAATTCGTATATATGATAATTTTCATCCCCAGAAATGGATGGAAGAATATGGTGAAAAACATCGTTTGGGTGAAAAGAAATTATGTCAAATTGGATTACCTGGAACACATGATTCTGGTACCTATCGATTTGCTAAAGATAAGGGTACAAGTCCAGATACAGGATTAACGAAATTGGATGATCTATTAGATCATGGCCGGTTGTTGGGGTCTGTCAATAGTATGATATTGACACAAATTTATGAACGAATGTGTCGTTGTCAATCTTTAACGATTCGACAACAATTAGATAAGGGAATCCGTTATATCGATTTACGTATCGGATATCATGTTGAATCGAAATCATTCTTAACTTGTCATGGTGTATTCTGTGTCGACGTGGAAGAAATTCTCAATGAAATCAATGATTTTATGGAAGAAAATACAAAGGAAATTGTCATTGTGGAATTTAAGAAACTCTATGGATTAGGCGCCGAAGAGAATATTACTCTTTCTAAAATGATTTATAAAATCTTGGGAAAGAAATTGGCCATCCAAACCAAATGTCCACCGAATGCTCCAATCCAATCCTATTGGGATAATGGATATCAAGCCGTCGTCTTGTATCAAGATGGTGTCACAGTTCAAAATTCCAAGGGACGTTTATGGCCCTTACAGGAATTAGATTCACCGTGGCCAAATGTAGGAACGACGAAGGATTTACATGTCGCCTTAAAGGAAAAGGTGGCGGGTCGGAATCCACATAAATTTTTTTGTGCACAGGGAATATTAACCCCTGACGCTGAAGTTGTCAAACGTGAAATTATGAGTGGGGATGGTCTATCCATTAAACAATTATCCAAACAATGTGCTGGAAAAGTTGTCGATTGGGTTGAAGATGAATGGAAACCAAGTGATCAATTGAATATCGTCATTGTGGACTTTACAGAAACTAGTAATCTGATCCCCTCGGTCATCAATTATAATACTCATGCATGAAAATGAAATGAAATGAATGAATGAATGAATGAATGAACACAACCTACACACAACCCACACACAAAAAGCAACAAAACAACAACAACAAAAAAGGATAAACGACGGGGGTTCTCCCCCACATACTATTGAATACCCCATCTATAAAAATGAATAGAAAATGCATGCACGCAAGAGGTGATACTTTACTGTTAGCTATCAATATTTTTATTTACTTTTCTGTAAAAGATAGATAGCGGGGCTATTTACAGTTAGCACAGTAAAATCCGTATGAGAGAGCTGCAAAAAAACTGTTTTTTGATGATTTCTTTCGACATGCCTTTTTTTTAGGATCTCAAGAATGAATTTCTAAAGGCCCTCATTATTGTTAGTATGATTGTCATCATGGCTACTAGAAGCGGGATCTTTTCATTTTTGATTGCCCTCCAACCTATTAGAATCTCATTTCTGGCCTCGTCTCTTGGATACCTCCGCTTCTACCCCCTCTGTTCCCAATAAATCTACAATCATTGCATACTGTAGATGTACTAAGCACTCTAGAGGCGGAAAATTAGAAGATCTATTGATGTTTACGCTTCCAATTTTCATGTGCTAGATGGGTGATTCGACTGATCACATCCCGGGGGGAGATACGGGTGCTAAACAGAGTAAGACGCGTAAGTGTCTGGTTGGTTTCCATGGCGTCGGCAATTGCCAAGGCCCCCTGATTTCCGATATTGTTGTTGTAAGCAAGTTGAAGCCTTTCAAGTGTCTCATTGCATTCAAGTGCCTCGGCAATCGCCGAGGCCCCCACATCTCCAATGGTGTTGTAGTCAAGCTCCAGAATTTGGAGAGACCTATTGCGTTCGAGTGCCTGGGCTATCGCCACGACCCCCGCATCTCCTACATTGTTCCCGCGAAGACGTAGGTCTCGAAGCCCCTTATTGCGTCGGAGTGCCATGGCAATGGCAAAGGTACCCTCATCTCCAATATCGTTTTGACATAAATCAAGTATATGCAGTACCGAATTCACCTCCAATGCCTGTGATATTACTGAGGCGCCCTTACTTCCAAGGCGGTTCATACTAACACGTAGTTCACGCAAGGAAAAATTGGTTTCAAGTACGCTGGCCATCGACATGGCACCCTGAGGTCCGATGTTGTTGTAGCAGAGGTCTATTTCTTCGAGGGTCGTCGAAGTCCTGCTCTTTAGTGCTTTTGCAATCGCCATTGCACCTTCCGGTCCGATTTTGTTGCTCTTAAGCCATAGTCGCTGGAGTGCTGCTGATGAATCACGCTCTAGTGCCTTGGCTACCGCGATGGCGCCCTGGTCCCCTATTTCGTTGACACTGAGAAATAGTTTTTTCATTGTCTTATTCATTCCCAATACGTCGGCAATAGCCACTGTACCCTCGACTCCAATATTGTTGCTGCCAAGCCTTAGATCTTCCAGAGTCGAATTTATTTCCAATGCCTTGGACAAAGCCATTGCTCCCTCTGGTCCAATGTCATTGTGACCAAGGTCTAGATGTTGGAGTGTCGTATTCACTTCTAACGCCTTGGCTATTTGTCTGGCACCCTCGAATTGAATGTTGTCGTGGTTAAGGCAAAGTATAGGGACGGTTGTGTCCGGACCTACTAATGCTCTTGCGATTTCTTTGGCTCCCTCATCGCCTACCCGGTCTCTCCAATAACACAAGGTGAAATGGTCTTTCGCATTCTTGACTTGTGTAAAGTAATCTGACATTCTGGTGACGAAAAAAAAAG
>Ga0194115_10007780_pt1 | contig 10553 bp, 7 predicted proteins | sample TA2MahsurfametaG_3_FD_148656 | JGI IMG/M metagenome (GOLD analysis project Ga0194115, IMG submission 148656) | Freshwater microbial communities from Lake Tanganyika, Tanzania - TA2015002 Mahale S4 surface | ecosystem: Environmental > Aquatic > Freshwater > Lake | place: Tanzania: Lake Tanganyika... | reverse complement strand
AGAAACATCACCAGTTGCTGGGTCTAATCCTTTGATTTGTATGTAAGCAAATGATTGAGAATTTTCAGTTGCAACATAGGTAGGTGTTGCTTCATATGTTAATGAAAATGTAGAATTTGCAAATGCTAAATATGTATGTGCAGATATACTTTGACTGCTATAAACTGTATATTCTGTATCTAACAATGCAGTTGTTGGTGATAATATTTTTTTAATTGTTGATACATATGGGGTTGTTGCAACAGCGTATGCTGGAGTAGGACTAGGCGTCGTTGGAGTAGCAACTGTTATAGTTCCAGTTTGCATATCCGCAGTAAATTGTCCTCCGGTGATTTCAATTGCTGGTTGATTGTTATATGAATAATATCGTACTTGGCCTGTTGTGTACACAGGAAACTGCGTACTACCTGAATATATTCTATTTAGTTGTACTCCTATTATTTCTTCAACTGTTATCTCAGGAACAGTTTCAAAAATTATTTCTGATACGTTTGATACATTTGGATTAACCGGCACAGTTCTAGACCATCGTACGTTAGGTTTTCCTTGCCATTCTGCAGGTACAGCCTGTTGATTAACAATACTAGCTTCTGATAACAATGTTATTGTACAATCACCCGGGGATGTATCTTCATAAATATAAATTGCAATTACGCGAGATTTATCTTCATCAATATAATCTACAACTTCATGGTAAATTGGATCGCCATTATAATCTAATATTTCAATACCTAACGACCCACCAACTTTTAAATTTTGAGGATTACCACGAAGTTTAAATAAATTTTTGCCCGCAGTTAAGCGTGTAGGAAATTCTGATATTTGAAAATAATCAGGCGATGTTAGTGTTGTATCTTCAAAATAAACTGGCGTAAATTGTAGGCCTTTATATACAGCTTCTTTGCGTTTCATTGTGCGAAATATCTTTTATATAAATATTACGCATGATTAATCTTGCTAAATCCGTTTGTCTTATTAACTTCAATTAAATTATCAACCATATCGCGCATTGAATCAACGTGCGAAATAATAATTGAAAAATCAAATTTAGTTCTAAAATAATCAAATAAGTTTACTACCGAAGAAATATGTTCTGCATCTAATGAACCCCAGCCTTCATCTATTGCAATAAAGTTAGGACGAGGTAAAGCTGAAACATTGATAAGTGCAATTCGAATTGCTAGTGATGAAATAAAACGTTCCATACCAGATGTTAATTCCAATGGCCAAAAATTATCTTCATCATAAATAATATAACCGTTGATATTTTTACCATCAGTGTTTAATACCATATTAAATTCAACAATTTGATTGAGTACATTATTAATTTCAGATTCAATTTTAGGAATAGCTTTTGCAACTAATTCATATGGAATTCCGTTTCGTTTAACTGATTCTAAATAATATTCATATGCTTTATATTCCGTTTCCAATTGTTGATATCGTTCTAGTTGTTCCATTGCAGTACCTTTATTAGTACGTGCAACTTCTATTGCTCCGAATAATGATTTAATTTGATCTTGAATTATTTTGATTTGTTGAGAACATGATGTAATTTGCGTTTTACATTCTTCAATCAATATATCTATTTGTTGATTGTGAGTGATTGCCGTTTCATTTTTACGAAATGATTCTTGTCGTTCAATTACGGTTTCTAATTCAGATTCTCGTGTTTGTAAATCACTTTCTAATATTTGAAGTTGCAATTCATTACGTTCTAATGTAATTTTTTTAGTTGCAATACTAGATTTTAACTTGCTATATTGATCTGCCGTTTCAAATATAGGTTGTAATTCATTTAATTTTACGGTTGCATCTTCAATAACATGTTGCAATTCTTCTAATAACGCTCGATCCGAATCAATTGAATTTTGAGCTTCGATTGCATTTTGCACGAAAACGTTAGATGTACAGTATTTGCAGTTTGGATCATATTCATGAGATTCGAGATGTTTAATTTTTTCTTGTTTTGCATTTATTTGTTCCTGTTGTTGTCTAAATTTTTGAGTTTGTTTGTTTATATTAGATTCTAATGTTTGATATTGTTCGATTTGAGTTTTAATTACATTGATATCAATGCCAAGTAATTCTGATTCTGATAATCCAATTGTTTCTGATAATGTTTCTAATTCTTGCTCAGCCGTTTCTATTTCTATTTGAATTGATTCAATTTTACTAATCAATGTTTGTTCTTGCAATTGCAATTCTTTGATGTTTGGCCCATCATAGGTTGTTGGCAATTTAGTTTCAATGAGTTGCAAAATTCGTTCTTGCAATTCATTTCTTTGTTCTTGATGTTGATCTTCAAGTTGTTCTAATGATATAATATTATCTTGATTGTCTGCAATAACTGCATCTGCTTGTATAATAATTTCAGCAAAATCCGTTTTCTTATAATCTTTTAATCGACCTGCAGTTTCTTTAATTTCATCTGCTGCAAGTTGGTAAAGTTGTTCAAATACCGTAATATCTAAAAATTGTGATAATAAATCTTTACGTTCTTTTTGTGACTTTTCAATAAAGTTATTGTTGTCTGCTTGCAAAGAAAATGCCGTTAAAATAAAATCATCATATGTTCCTAAATAACGACGAATATTTTTATTTGTTTCGCTACGTTCTTCGCCATTTAAATTTTCCGAATCAGTATAAAATTCTACATCAACTTTAACGTGCGTTTCTTTCTTTTTATTTTGCGTGCCTCGACGTTCAATTGTATATAAAATGCCATTCATTTCAAAACGAAATACGCCGCGGAACCAATCTTTTTTGTTATTCAATACTTCATTTGCTTTGCTTGTTTTGCTACATTTATCAAATATAGTATATGTAATTGCATCAAGCATGCTTGATTTACCGGATGTATTTGCTGCAAATAATCCGCAAACATCTGACAAATTTTCAAAAATTAAAACATTGCCTTCGCCATATGAAAACATATTATCGAATTCAAATGATATAGGATGCCATGTAGTATGCCGTATAGATTCTACTGCTGGCAATTTTGAATTTATCGTACGATTAATATGTCGAATAGCATCAATTTCTTTGGGAGTAGCTTGTGGAAAATTTGTATCGATATATTCTGTTAACAATACATTTTGATATTCAACATCTCGAACATTTCCTATTGCTAAACTAGAAGATGTATTAGTAGATGCTGCACCAATTGTTCGTTGAATCGTAATGTCTTCTACTTGATATTTTTTACGAATCGTTGCAATTAAACGTTTCATATCTGCCGCGCTCGTTTCGTTAAATTTAATACGAATACGAGGGCGCTTCGGCATACGATGCGGCGAAGATACGATTGCAGAGCCTTGAGTTTCTATAGTTACATAACCATATTCATTTTCAATTTGCACAAAGTTTGCAGTACGTTGTTCTACATCCCAAACCAAAATGCCATGATCTAATGCTTCGCCATGATTTTGCTGAATAAGCGAACCTGGATATGCAACAGTGCGTGCATCATCTAAGAATTGTGCTGGTTTATGAATATCTCCTAACAATGTAATGTCATGACCTTCAAATAAATCAACATCTACGTGTTCATTTGATATTTGATAACCAATATCAGTACGAGCAGTATTCACTGCACCATGATGCAATGCAATTTTATATGAAGCTACGAAATCTTTTGCACGAATATAATCTGCAGGCGTTTTATCAACTGCCATATGATTCCAAGTAACGCCACCTAATTCAAACAATCCGTTGTCTTTAATAAAATGTATATGTTTATTTTGAATAACATCTAATACGGGACTTACTGCGTCAATGCGATGCATATTGTTTAAGTTCATATCATGGTTACCTAAAATAACAATCGTAGGCAATTCAAATCCATTAAAGAAATCAACTAGCATTTGTACTAGCTCCGGAGACATATCTAATTTGCTATGCACGATATCTCCCGTAACTACTGCAATGCTTCGGTCTGTTTTAGTTTGATTAATATATTCAAACATGTTTTTAAATACATCTCGATATTCTCGATGTCGTTTCAATGTCCGAATATGTACGTCTGAAATATGATAGATTTTATCAATTCGATCAATTCCCGTTTCAATTTTTTTTATGTCCATAACATGTCCATTTTGAGTGACATAATTCGCTCAAATGTTAATATATCAGTATCGTTAATAATTTCTGTAATTTGTTCAAAACCTAATTCCGATGCATCTGCATCTTGTAGTTTAATAAAATAAACATTTAATCCTTCTGCCATAAACCGTTCTGCAATTTGCACTGCATTTTTAAGTGCATCAGCGTCTAAGCAAATATAGATATCTCTAACTCGTTTCTCGATGATTTTCTTTTGTAATGCTGGCTGAATAATTTTTCCGAATAATGGAATTGCATTGCGTTTAATTGCAATTGCATCAAATGCTCCTTCGCAAAGAACAATAGGTTGTGACCAATTTATAGTTAAATCAAATCCAATGATGTCTTTTGATATTTTAGGATTTTTATGTTTTTGTTTGTCTGCTCGATAAAATGCTCGAGATACAAAATAATTTAGTTGTCCTGCTTCATCATAACTAGGAATGATTATTTTTCCAGAATATTCTCCTTGTTCGCAATATCCAATTCGATACTTTAAGATATCTAACATACTAACACCGCGCTGAGCTAAATAATGAATTGCATTGCGGTAATCTGGTGTATTTTTTTTAATCCATAACGGACTATAATTTTCTGGCAATGATAAAGTGGTTACGGTTTTTGTTTCTTTATTAATGCGATATCTCGAAGATTCGATTATTTTTGAAAGTTGTTCGAACCATTCTTTTGACAAGCCCATTTGCTTAAATAAGCTAGAAATAGTTCTACCTTTTTTATCAGATATCCAACAATGCCACGGATTTTCTCCTGCATGATTAGTATTAACGTCAATTTCTAATTTTGGTTTATAATGTGAAGTAAATGGAGAAAAGAAAGCAATGTTATTACCGGAAGTAGATTTCCCTTTACCTAGAACTGATTCTAATAATTGTAACAGTTTAAGATTCTTCACAATTATATTATAATGAAAAACTGTAAAGAATCCAATTAAATATAATTAATGTATAATATATGTTAAGCACATACATTTCATTACTAGCTTAACGATTGAATCAATAAATTCTTCAATCTATTAATAAAATAAATTTCATTAACTTTCATGAATATATTAAAAATAATTCACAAAACAAACCTTAACTAAAAAAACGTTTTGGGTCTGCAGGTACTTCGCCTGTTTTTACGCATTCAGCAAACCATTCTGCTGGAATATCTTTTTTTGCAACATGTTGAATGCCTAGCTTGCGAGCAAATGCTTCATATGTAGTTGGCGATGTTTTTGACAATTTTTGATTAGGATTTTGAAACACCATACGTATATCAATTCCAGGATTTGATTGTAAAACATGTTTCATCTTAGTTCGATCTGCAGTAGTCCACCGTCCTTTAGTTTCAACGTACATAGTACCGCCGTTGCGTTTTATAAATACAAAATCCGGAGTATATTTTGCTTTGCGTTCTGGTACTACGTAATTTAAAGTTTCCGTTTCATACCGAAGTTCATATTCAGTTTGTTTGATTTGTTCTGATACAGTAAGTTCTAAACCTGATTTATAACCATGTTTAAGTGCATTAGCTCGTTTTGAATTTCCTGTGCTGTGAAAATGATTTCGCTTCATAACTTTATATATAATCCCATTCGAATGTTTTTGTCTGTACGTCATAACTACTTGTTGATGAATTCCATTTAAAATATTTTAATACGTATGTTGCAGAATCGCCGTCTAATATAGCATCATGTATGTATTTATACATGTTGTATACTGCAGTCATATTTTCTCGTTCAAGGTCCGTACATTTAGTATAATATTTTTTAGTCCATGGATATCTTACCAATTGCACATAAATTTTTTCTAAACGTTTTGCAGCACCTTCTTCATCATCTCCAATACCTTTTGAAAACGGATTCCAACTACGATATGATTTAAAATATGCTTCTGGATTAGTTGTAATTACGTAATACATATCGTTAACGGCTTGTTGCATTGCATCGTTATGAAGTTTTTTTGTTTTAGATGATATTTGTTTTTTAACTACAAAATCAACATGTACATGATCAATGTGTGAGTTTGTACCGTTATATGCGTGCCAGCCGCGCGCAGCGTTCCAAATTTGTTTGTTGTATATTACGTTTTGAACGCGATATGTAAAAGAATTAGCAACTAAATGATCAGCTAATTGCTGCATAACAGGATCGCCAATACCTTTTGCACCGTGCCAATCAATAGCATTACCATAATTATGTTGTGATGGTGTTGATGTTCCACCTATATTTCGGGTTCCCCATATTCCAATTGCTTTCCATTTATTTGCAGAAAACTCCGGCAATGCTAGTACTCGCTTTTTACAAAATAATGTAGCTGCAGTTTGTTCCGTAAGTAGTTGTTTTAATGTTATCATTTAGTAACGTCTGCGTATTTTCCGTTTGTAAAAGTGCCAATTGTAGTTGATTTAGTATCATCATTATATACAGTACCATTTTTAGGATTACCATCTAAATTAAATGTACCTTCATAATATGATATTAATTTATTATTAGCATCATATGCAAATAATTTAGATTTATCATTCGTTATATCTATGTCACCAGCTGTTTTAAAACCATGATATACACGATATGATAGATCTGGCATCGAAGGTTCTGGTTCTCGATTTGTAAATTGATATTCTCCATCTGTAAATACTCCATTTTTAGTAAATTTACCAATTCGTATTTGATCAGGTGTTTGCCATGTTCCTTCACTAAACCACCAATCGTTAGAAGTAGCATCATACGAAAAAGTACCAATTAATGTTGTATTACGTTGTTTAAATGTGCCATTAATAGGAATTTGTTTTGTTGCATTATATTTGCCTGTAAATACGCCGCCCGAATTTCCAATTGGTTGATCTGTTACTTCAACAATGTCATCTTGAACATTTACATTATCTGGTGCCGGATCTGAGTTTGTATTTGAGCTCGTTTCTAAAGCAACTGCTTTATTCGGCGTTAAGCCTGCAAATTTATACCAAGACTCTGGCGGTAATGGTTTTAGTTCTCCTTCATTATTTTCGATATACCATTTCCTATCTAAGTAAGGGTCGTTAGCTCGACTTTCAGATCGTTTAATCCAACTTTTCATCGTAGTTATGATAGTATTTGCAAATGCTGCAGAACCTATCGCATTTGAATAGGAGCGATCCGTCTGATAGTACTCATCAGTAAGTACAAGTTGTTCATATTGTTGCCATAATTTCATTGGTATAATCCATACAACGCATCGTATACGATTTCCAGTTTTATTAATATTTCCAACAAAGTATTTATATTCTCCCCTAGTTCGTACTTGGGATTGTTCTGAATTTATCGGATCTTCTATGAAGTCTCCTGTAGTTGTAGCATATATGCTATTAGGCCCAATATCAATTTGTTTTGATTCTCTTTTATTTGGATCTTTTAATCCGACTGCATTAGTTGCAGCAAGTACTCCTTTTGATATATTTTGTTCCGATATATTACGCATAACAACTGCATATACTACTACAGCACCCGCTTGTTTACCTTCTTGTTGTTCGGCCCGCGTTGCATCCTTAATTTTTGCAACAGTTTTACCTTCAAGCAATGCTTGTTTAATGATTTGTTCTAACAAGACATCTTGTTGTTTACGGGTAAATAATATTTTTCGTATAGCCTCTTCTATTCGATTGCTCATTTGCATCCTTTTTTATAATTACCAATCAATCATTACTAATTTGTTGTTCCAAATCATAACGTTGTCAGTTTTAAAATCTAAATCTAATTCTAAATCTTCAATTCCTGTTTTTTGTATGTCTCGTTGCAAAGCTCGTAAAAAATTAACAAGTTGCATATCTACATCCCGTCCTCCGTCAGCATCTAAATAATCGAAAATAGAAACTTCTCCACCCTGATCTTGCGCATACGTTTTATAGTTTATAATAAACCGATTAATGGCCGTTTTTTGGTTACTAGATAATTCCGATGCTTTTGCCATGATATACATGTTTCGTCCATCAACATAATATACCGGAATAAATGTTGTAAATTCTGCGGTTCGACCTACAATTGTTTCTGCAACGCGATACTCTTCTGTTTCTGTTGTTATTTTAAATAATTTATCTTCTCCTGCAATTTCATAGACTCGGCCATTATCTCCTTGACCAAACAATGAAAATTGTTTTTTACGAATTTTTTCTAAGATGCGTTTTACATCATCTTCACTCATTTCTCGCATTAAAGATTTTAATCGTATCATATTATCCTTTAGGCAAAATATTTGCATCTAAATCTAGACGTATTAAAAAATTCATATCAACATCACTACGTTTGCGTATCGGTTGTGCTAATTTACCAATTGCTAATAATTGACCTGCATCATTGTATAACCCAATAGTTGTGACGTACGGAGAAAACGTACTGCTAGAAACAAATGAACGATAGGTCGAATCATCATCAGCTGTTAATGTTACATTAGTAGACATATTAAAATCACCTGCATCTAATTTTGTTACTACATTTAATTCATTAACAGTAACAGTACTTCTATATGATGCAGTAAATGGTGATTTTAATAAATCATTAATTCGATAATCGGCTGATGAAAATACAACAATGCCGTGTTTCCCAAACACATTTCCAACATATTGAGTTTGCAATGCCGTGCCACCCTCATTACGGTTAGATAACGCACTTATCTGCGACCCGGATAACGCGGTATTAAAGATTCTTATTTCATCCAGATACCCTTGTAGATTTGAGGTATTAGGGCTAAAACCGCCAATTTTTAACGTATCTAAATTATCTATACGAGATGATGCTGTAAGTGGAGAATTATATACACCTAATAAGATGCTAGACTGTGCAGACTGCAAAGTGCCGTTAATATACATTTGCATAGTACTGCCAGTTTTTTGACAAAGTACATGTGTCCAACTTGATGTAACAATAGCCGATGATGTTATAATAGATTTAAATGCATCATGACCTTGTATAGTAAATAATAATTGATTACTACCACTTAATTCAATTCGAAATGGAAATGTAGGACTTATTGATTGTGATGCTTTTGTTGCAATTAACTGATTATTAGTTGTAGAATTTGCACCGCTAATAAAAAATGAAATTGCATAATCATGATCTCGATCATATAAACCCATTAATGGAGATTCAATATATCCTGATCCTGAGAAATAAGCAGCTAATCCTAATGCACGTTGTTGTCCAGTAGATGTTGTAATTCCAGATACATATGTTACACCAGCTGATGTATATGTAATTCTAGAAGTATCAAAATATTCATTAAAACCTTCATACCATTTAACTCCTGGAACAATATCATTTGAATTAAATGAAGTATCTATAATATTACCATATCGATCACTAGAATATGATCCGGATACGGAAGATGTAAACGAAAATGATGCCGGTTTTATTCCTTCTCCGATACGTACGTACGGTATCGACAATATAGAGGCTGACTGAAATAAAGACTTTTTAGTTCTTACCAAATTTGTAGGACCATATGTCTTTGCAGGTTCATTTTTATGTTTATAATATAAATGATTTATAGAAAAATACGTAACACTTTGTAAACTACCATTAATATTTGCAGCATCATTATATGTTAATTCGCTTCCTAAAGCTGGTAGAATATTAACATCCGAATATAATGCATGTAATGGTAATGCACTAGAGGTAGAGCTTCCCGAATATATATTCCATAATTTATAAGCAGGAAATGGAATAATCGATACATCGGATATGTCAATTTTTTTAAAAACCGATGGAAATATTCCTTTATATGCGTCTTCTTGTTCTTGTATTTTTGATTGTGCCATATAGTAAAAACCCTGCTACATTTAATATAAATATAACAGGGCTTAAATCAGTGTTGATTTTAGAAATCTAATTTAACTCGTATAAGAGCTTCTCGTTGGAATGATTTCAATAATGGTTTAGAAAGTTTTGCTACTGCTAGCAATTCTTGATTGTCATTATATAATCCAACCGTTGTAATATACGTTTTAGGATCGCCGATGAATGTTGATTGTGCCAATTGTCCAACACTCCCGGTTACATACGAAGGATTATTTGAAAAGTTATATTCTGCATTTTTAATTCGCACAAAATAATGAGTGCTTGTAATTTTTTCAGAATTTCTTGCAATAAATCCATATGGATCAGATGTCGTTGGATCTGTAAATAACGCAGACCCAGAAATAGAATGATATAATACAAAATGATTATTTCCTTCTGAACTAGAACCAGTATTAGTTGCAAATCCTAATTTTTGATCAAGCATTTTGCCGTCTAAAATTAACGTGCCATAATCAGGATATGCTAATCCGTAATATACTGGCGCCGTTGAATTATAAACACCTGAATTAACAGATCCAGAAACAATATTATAAACTTTACCAGAATCTCCAATTTTAGGTGATGCTAACGAAGAATCATCAATAAGCGTAATAATTCCTGAGCCAGTTACTACAGA
>Ga0194115_10007778_pt1 | contig 10554 bp, 10 predicted proteins | sample TA2MahsurfametaG_3_FD_148656 | JGI IMG/M metagenome (GOLD analysis project Ga0194115, IMG submission 148656) | Freshwater microbial communities from Lake Tanganyika, Tanzania - TA2015002 Mahale S4 surface | ecosystem: Environmental > Aquatic > Freshwater > Lake | place: Tanzania: Lake... | reverse complement strand
GCGGGATTTCGCGGATGCCAACGGCCGTGTTGATGATGATCGGCCAGATGGCGGTGATGAAGATCACGAAGATCGCAGACGTGTTGGCGTCCTGGAACACCATCAACGAGATCGGGAACCAGGCCAGGGGAGGCACCGTGCGCAACACCTGAATCACCGGATCGAGGCCTTTGCCGATGAAGCGGTTGAGGCCGAGCACGCCACCGATGGCGATGCCCGCCACCGCAGCCAGGCCGTATCCCATGGCCACGCGCTGCAGGGAGATCAGGATCTGCCAGCCCAGCCCCTTGCTGGTGCCGCCGTCATCGAAGAACGGCTGGCTGATGTAGGGATCCCAGGTTTCCACTATCACGTTGATCGGGCCTGGCAGGCGCGCCACGCCAAGGATCAGCGAGAGGATCTGCCAGGCGATCAGGAACCCGCCGATGCAGATCAGGTAGGGCATCAGGTTGCGCAGGCCTGGTTGCAGGCGGCGCAGTTTGGAAGGTCGTCTGAAGCGGCTGGCGGGCGTGATCGCGGTCATCGTGGACGTGAATGAAGATAACAGGACTCCATCGGCCGCTGCGGCAGCGGTCGTTGAAGAGGTGGCGCTGATGGAGTGAGGCGGGGGGAGCCCGCGGGCTCCCCGGCCGGTCTCAGCTCATGGCCTTGATCTTGAGGCCGTCGAGGTAGGCCTTCGGGTTCTCGGGATCGAACACCACACCGTCGAAGAACGTTTCCTTGCCGCGGGAATCGCTGGCGGGAATCGCGGCCTGCTGGCCGATGGCAGTGGCGGCTTCCTTCCACAGATCTGCCCGGTTCACCTTGTTCACCAGAGCATCGATGTCGGTGTTGGCCGGCAGGTAACCCCAGCGCATGTCCTCGGTTACGAACCAGGCGTCGTGGCTCTTGTAGGGGAAGGAGGCGTTGCTGTCCCAGAACAGCATCTTGTAGGGGCTGTTCTTCACATCACGGCCATCGCCGTAGTTCACGTTGCCGGCCAGGCGTGGCTTGATGTCGGCAACGGGAGCCTTGATGTACTTGTCCTTGGAGATAATGTCGCACATCTCGACGAGGTTGGCGGGGTCCTGACACCAGATCTGGGCTTCCTGAACGGCCATCAGCAGCGCTTTGGCGGCCTTGGGGTTCTTATCCACCCAATCAGCGCGCATCGAGAACGATTTCTCGGGGTGCTTGTCCCAGATTTCTCCGGTCTGGGTGGCGGTGTAACCCAGCTTCTTGTTCACCAGGCGCTGGTTCCAGGGCTCACCCACGCAGAACAAATCCATGGTGCCGGTCTGCATGTTGGCCACCATCTGCGGCGGCGGGATCACCACCAGGTCGGCGTCTTTGTTGGGGTCGATGCCGTTGGCTGAGAGCCAGTAGCGCATCCACAGGTCGTGCGTGCCGCCGGGGAAGGTGACGGCGGCCTTGATCTTGCGGCCGAGGCCCTTGCTGGCTTTGGAGAGACCTTCCTTGTTGTCAACGGTCAGCTTCTCGTCGAGCAGGTCTTTGGCAGCCGAGATGCCCTGGCCCTGAAGGTTGAGCCGCGCCAGGGTGTACATCGGTAGCGGCTGCTTGCTCTTGGTGATCTTGCCGGCCGTGAGCAGCAGAGGCATCGGCGAAAGGATGTGGGCGCCATCGATGCCGCCCTTGGCGCTGCCAAGCTCGAGGTTGTCGCGGGTGACGGCCCAGGAGGTCTGCTTCACCACCTTCACGTCGGGCATGCCGTGCTTGGCGAACAGGCCCTTCTCCTTGGCGATGATCAGAGGGGCGCTGTCGGTGAGGGCAATGAAGCCCAGGGTGGCTCCGGCCACTTCGGGGGCATCAGCGCCGGTGGCCTTGCTCGTGGCGGGCGGCTTCTTGCTGGTGCCGCAGGCGGCCAGCCACAGGGCACCGGCTGCGGAACCGGTGGCGGTGATCAGAAATTTGCGGCGCGACAGGTTCGACATGGGCGCGAAGCGTCTGGATGGAGGAACGGGCAACTCAACGGACGCCTGTGGCCAGCGGCACGGCAACCGTTCTCCAGACGCGGCTTCTCAAGGGTGGCCGCCTTCCGGTGTGTGTTGGTGTTGGCGCCAATGCTGACCAACGCACTTAAGAGATCACGCAGCGCTCGCGCTCTCTGGTGGCCGTTGCTACGGATTCTTCGATTCGCTGCCCGCTTGGTGCCCTGGCGAACCTGCAGCTGGTGGCGCTGGCAGCAGCAGCTCTTCAAAAGCGGCTCCCAGGTTGTGGTGGTCGTGGCCGGGGCGCGCCAGTTTGCACAGGGCGAAGCGCTCCAGCTCCCCTAGGGTTTCCCAGCGCTCGCTGAGCAGGCTCACCTGGCGTTCTCGTGCAGCCCGCGCCACCTCCGGGGGTACCGGGTTCGCCTGTTGCCAGGGTTCGGCCAGCGCAGGTGGCAAGGGCTTCGCCTCCCCGTCAGCCATGGACGCTGTGCGCTGCTGCAGATGGCGGCGCAGATCCTGAAGAGCCTTGCTGTCGTCGGGCCAGTCCACCAGTTGCTGGCGCTCGTCCTGACTGAGTTCCAGCCAGTGGTTGAGCTTCAGCTTCAGCCCGATCAGATCGAGTTTGCGGCGCACGCACAGGGGAATGCAGCGCCAGCTGCCCACGAAATCGTGCTCAAAGGCGAAGCAGTGGCTGGCCTGGGGGCGGGCAGTGACCATCGCGATGTCAGTTGAGCGCCGCGCGCAGCTGCTCCAGCAGCCGCAGGGGGGCGCCGCTTTGAAGCAGAGCGTCGGTTTGTTGCATGGCGTCCTGCTGGTCGCGGCAATGCGATGCCTGCCAGAGATAGGTGCTGCAGTTCCAGCGCAAGGAGTTGGCCAGCTCCCCCTGTCCGCCCAGGGCTGCCAGCGCCTGTTGGCTCCAGCTGCTCAGGTCACTCCAGGCTGGGTCGGCGCCGTAGCAGCCGTGATCGCGCGGGTGCAGGATCAGGCGCTCATTGCCACCGCCCTGGCTGAGGCCGGTGACGCAGGCGCGGCTGATCGGCAGATCGGTGCTGCCCTCCAATCCCTTCACGGTGAACACGTTGGTTTCACCAGCCAGCCGCAGCGCTTCCCAGGCGCGGGCTTCGGTGGGCGGGTGCACAAAGCCGCTCACCAGCAGGTGCTCGCCCTGGTGGGCGGTCCACATCAGCTCCAGGCTCGCCAGGGGTGGTCGTTTACCGATGTCGTCGCGGATCGGAATCAGGCTTTCCGCTTCCGGGAAGTGATCGGGCTGGTGCACCAACGCCAGCTTCCAGCGATCCAGGCAGGCCTGCACATGGCTAAGGGAGTGGCCGGTGAGCTTGAGCCCCAGGCTTTCAAACAGTTCTGCGGCCGTGACGCCGTATTTCACCGGCATGCGAGAACCGCCCTGCAGCACCACCGGAATCCCGGCCGCCGCCACCACCAGGGCCGTGAGGGGGTAGATCGGTGCGGTGCGGCTGCGGCCGTCGAACGGCATGCCGAAGCAAACGGCAGGTTCGCGGCTGGTGAGTGTGGGTCCACGGCGCCGATACACATCCAGCATGCCCGTGAGCTCCTGGGGCTCAGGGCGGCGGATCCGGTGGGCAATCAGGAAGGCGCCGATCTGAGCGGGGCTGGCGGCGCCATCGAGCATCAGCTCCATGGCATCGGCGGCTTCCTCGCGGCTCAGGCCGCTGCTCGTGTGTTCACCACTGCCCACCTTGCCTAGGTAGGTGCGAAACCGCAGCCGCGGCTCCAGCGGCGCGATTGGCTCTTGGGATCGATCGGCCGACCGCTCGCTTGTGCTGGGCGTTGCAACCATGCAAACCGCTGTGGTCGTGCCAAACCCGATTCTGGCTCACTGCCTGAGAGCGGCTTGGGCTGATGTTGCCCCTGCACCGGATGGCGGTAGCAAGCGCTGCAGGTGCCGGACGCGTTGGCCTGGAGCGTGGGTTAGTTCTGCGTTTCACCCCGATGACCATCGCTTCTGGGACGGCCTCTGTGACCGCGGCCTTGATGGCAGCCAAGCGCTCCAAGGGTTTGAGCTTTGCGGATCTGGAGGCGGCCCTCGGCCGCGATGAGGTGTGGATCGCGTCGTTGTTTTACGGCCAATCCACGGCCTCGGCCGAGGAAGCCAAGCGCCTAGCTGAGCTCCTGGATCTCGATCCCGCTGTGGTGGGTGCCCTGCAGACCTATCCCACCAAGGGGTGCCTCGACCCGGTGATTCCCACCGATCCGTTGCTTTACCGCTTCTACGAAATCATTCAGGTGTACGGGATGGCGCTGAAGGATGTGATCCAGGAGAAATTTGGCGACGGGATCATGAGTGCCATCGATTTCAGCCTCGACGTCGACAAAGTTCCCGACCCGGCCGGCGATCGCGTCAAGGTGACGATGTGCGGCAAGTTTCTCTCCTACAAGAAGTGGTGAGCACTCGCTGTTGCTGCGGCCCAGGAACATCGGTTCGGTAGCGATCGCGACACTGATTGGACCCGGCTGTTGAGCACCCTTGATCCTCCGTGTGCGTCGGCTGCAGTCATGGTTGCCACCCTCAGCAAGATCGAGCAGGCCAAGGCAGAGCTCTGCGGGCTGGAGCTGGCGCCCCGGCTGGCGGAACTGGCGGCCCAGGGTTGGGACAACCTCGATGAAGCCACCCTCACCATCCGCCTGAAGTGGCTCGGGATCTTCTTTCGACCAGTGACGCCGGGGAGATTCATGGTGCGGTTACGGCTGCCCAATGGCGTGATCCATGCCGATCAGCTGGATGTGCTCGCCGATGCGCTGGATCGCTGCGGTGAGCACGGATCCGCCGACATCACCACCCGCCAGAACCTGCAGCTGCGAGGCCTGTTGCTGGAAGACATGGCCCCGCTGCTGGAGGCGATGGAGCTGGTGGGGCTCACCAGCCGCCAGTCGGGTCACGACAACCCGCGCAACATCACGGGCAATCCGCTGGCGGGCATCGATCCGGAGGAGCTGGTGGATACACGGCCCTTGGTGGATGCCATTCAGCAGCGGTTGCTGGCGGATGGTCCGCGCAACCTGCCCCGCAAGTTCAACATCGCCGTGGGTGGAGCCAGCGACAGCTTCCTGTTGCACAACGATTTGGCCTTCCTGCCGGCGGATCACAACGGTGAACTGGGCTTCACCGTGATGGTGGGGGGCTTCTTCTCCGCCCAGCGCAATGAATTGGCGATTCCTCTGGGGCTTTGGCTGCGAGCGGATCAGCTGCCCCTATTCAGCCTCGCCACCCTGCGGCACTTCGAGCGTTGCGGCAATCGCCAGGCCCGCAACAAAAGTCGCCTGATGTATCTGGTGGATGAGCTGGGCCTCGAGGGTTATCGCGAGGCGGTTTTGCAGGAGTTCTCAGCTCTCGGTGGTGAGGCGGCTCCCCACGATGGATCCCATCACGTGAACCGGGCGCCGCGCTCCGGTCTCGGTGTTCAGTCCCAGAAGCAGGAGGGGCTGAACTGGGTGGGCCTGAGTGTGCCCGTGGGTCGCCTCGATGCCGCCTCGATGGCGGAGTTGGCACGCTTGGCTCGCGTTTACGGGTGCGGTGAGCTCCGGTTCACCGAAGCTCAGAACGTGCTGCTGGTGAATGTGCCCAGCGACCGGGTGGAGGCGCTCTTGGCCGAGCCGCTGCTGCAGCGCTTCCAACCGGAGCCCGGCCCGCTGATGGCCGAAGCGGTGAGTTGCACCGGCAATCGCTATTGCAGCTTTGCCCTGATCCCCACCAAAACCACGGCTCAGTCTGTGGTGGAGGAGCTGGAGCGTCGCCTCGAGTTGCCTCACGCCGTGCGCAGCCATTGGACGGGCTGCCCGAACGCCTGCGGCCAGCCCTACATGGGCGAGATCGGCCTGATGGGCGCAAAAGCCCGCCACGAGGGCCAGATGGTGGAGGCGGTGAAGATCTTCCTTGGGGGAGACATGGGCGCCGATCCCAAATTGGCGGAATTGCACGAGAAGGGTGTGCCGCTGGCCTTGCTTCCAGATGTGCTCGAGCAGCTGTTGATGCAGCGCTTTGGCGCCCGCCGTCGCAGCGTCGCGGCCTGAGCTCGGCCATGCGCAGGACCTGCCAGGGTGGTTGAGACGGTGATGCCTGCGCCCTTGGGGCTAAGCGAGTCCACGGATTGTTGGCAGCAACTCCAAGCGCTGCGGCGCGGGCGCACCCCTGTGCAGCCCTTGCTGGAGCAGCTCAACCAAGGCTTGATTCCCCCGGCAGCGGATCTGCTGGCTGCGTTGATCGCTCAGCTGGATCGCTCCGCTGTGGAGCAGCTCCTCAGCGGACCGGTGGGCCTTGATCCCTCCTGCCTGCTGGAGGCCGCCCGTCAGGAATTCCCGCTGCTGGCTGCCGACGCCGCCGTGCGCCAGGCCTGGCTGGAGCCATTGTTTGCTAAGCCGCTCAGCCTTGCCTGGCTGGAAATTCAGGGCTACTTCCGCGATGAGCGGGTGGCGGATCGCCTTCATGCCCATCTCCATGGCATCGCCCCCGAGGAGCGTGGGCAGGCCGCGGCGCTGCCCTTGTTCCCGTTGCTCGGGCAGCAGCGGCGGGCAGGTGATGCCGCGCTTCTGATCCGCATGGCGTTGGAGCCGGCGCCGCTGGCCTGGCGGCGGGCTGCTTTGGAGGGTTTGGCGGTGGGGCTCTCGGCTTGGCCACTGGCGCCGCTCACCCAAGCCCTGCAGCAGCTGGCCGCTGATCTCGATCGCGGCATCGCCAGCCAAGCGGTGGATTTGCTCGGCCGGATCCCGGATGGTCAGCGGCAGTTGCGGCAGCTCCAGGGCACAGCGCTGGAGCCGAGCGTGGCGCAGCGGCTGCAGCGCCGGTTGCAGCGGGCCCCGCTGGTGCTGGTGGTGCACGGTCGCCAGGGGGGCGTGATCCCGCCAGCCCTGCAGCAGCTGGCGCTGGAGTTGGAGCAGCGCCGCGGGGCGCCAGTGATCGTGCAAGCCCTCACCGCAGCGGCTGCCGATGGCGATGGTCGCTTCTGGTTGTCCGCCCGGCGGGCCGGGGCGCTCACTTTGGTGCCGTTGCTGTTGCTGCCCGGTGGGCACGTGCGCAGCGATGTGCCGGCAATCGCTGCGCAGTGGCGCCAGCGCGCTGAGGCACGGGCAGATCTCAAGGTGACGGTTCGCCGCCGGCCCTTCCTCGGGGCCTGGCCCCAGTGGCAGCAACTGTTGGCTGCGCAATGGGCTGAGCAGGCCGGTGGCCGACCCCTGCTGTGGCTGCACCACCCGCTTCAGGGTCAGCTGAGCGATCGCTATCTCGCCCATCTGGCGTTCGTGCTGGGCTACCCGGGCGCGGCGGCTGCCTACAGCGATCCTCACGCAAGCCTGTCCGCCCAGGTTCAAGCACCCGAGCTGCTGGCGCCGCTCACCCTCGCCGCCAATCGCCTCAGTGAATCCCTCAACATGGGAGAGATTGCACCATCGGCTGAGGTGCTGCCCCCTCTGCTCGATCTGCCTGCCGTGCGCAATTTTCTCTTGGCCCAACTGGAGGCCCTGCCATGAGCGCTGAGGCTGGCTCCACCGGCAAGGTGTATCTGGTGGGGGCGGGACCCGGCGATCCCGATTTACTCACCATCAAGGCCCATCGCCTGCTCTCCAGCTGCGATGCCCTGGTGTACGACTCGTTGGTGCCGCGGGAGGTGTTGGCACTGGTGCCTGAAACGGCGGAGAAGCACTTCGTGGGCAAACGGCGCGGACACCATTCCGTGCCACAACCCAGCACCAATGCGGTGTTGGTGGAGCTGGCGGGCCGCCACCGTTGTGTGGTGCGGCTCAAAGGGGGCGACCCCTTTCTGTTTGGTCGTGGTGGGGAGGAAGCTGCCCATCTCGAGCGCCATGGCGTCGCCGTGGAAGTGGTGCCGGGCGTCACGGCTGGTATCGCTGCGCCGGCCTATTTGGGCATTCCGGTGACCCACCGCCACGCCGGAAGTTCCGTCACCTTCGTGACCGGGCACGAGGAAATCGATAAGGCCCGCCCGAGCGTGGACTGGCAGGCCTTAGCTCGAAGCAGCGATGGCCTTGTGATCTACATGGGGTTGCACAACCTGCCCCGCATCTGTGAGGAGCTGATCGCTGGCGGTCTGGCCCCCACCACGCCTGCCGCAGCCGTGCAGCAGGGCACGGTGCGCGGGCAGCGCGCCGTGATTGCGGATCTTGCGGGTCTAGCTGAGGCGGTGCGAGCCGCTGAGCTGGTGTCTCCTTCGATCGTGGTGATCGGCGAAGTGGTGAATCAGCGGGTGGAGAGTTGTGCGCCCGAGCCGGCGGCCGTGGAAATGCCGATCCCGCTCCTGCAGGACTGACGGCGCCGGCCCCAGACGTTCCACCGGCGCCGCGGTTGCGGGGTCCGGCGGCTGAGCCAGGCGTTGTCCTCTGCGATCAGAGCCTGGCGGTCGCTGCCATCGAGACCGCAGTAGAGCAGGTTTTCGATGCGTTCCGGCTGGATCTCAAGCGCCCCCACTTCCTGCCAGAGGCGATTGCTGCCCAGGCGATCCGCTCGCATGAGCTGAGCATCCATGAGCTGCTGGCTCAGGAGCAGGACCAACGCCTGCTGCGTTTGGGCGGCGCAGTTGAAGGAGGGGGTGGTCATTAACAAACCAGCGCCAAGATGTAACTCACGCTACGAATTTGCAAGCCACCTAACGCACTGGTCTGTGGAAACGTTGATTACGTAGTGCTGCGAACCATTGCGAACCTGCTTTCGCGGTTCATTAACCAATCATATCGGCCACCGCCGCACCGTTCGCCATGTCAGCACTGCCCTTGCAGCAGGAATCACTTCAGCGTGAAAGCCGATCTCTGGAGCTCGCCTCCCAGGAGCGGGCTCCGATGTTTGAGCTGATCCCCTACGAGAAGTTCCGCGATACGCCTGCGGTTCGCTTCTTTGACATCACCGTTGCCGAATCGAATGCGCGCGATCTGGTGATCCACTCGGGCCCGGCCGTGAGCCCCCCGGATGAGGAGAACACCGGCGCCTGGCAGTTCTATCTGCACCCCCACCAGGAAGACAACCTGCTGGCCCTGCATGGCGGACGCACGTTTTACCTGGTGAACTTCGGCTGGAATTACCTGTACCACATTGTTCGCTTGGAAACCGGTGGCGACATCCTGCGCATTCCGCCCGGCACCTTCCATCGCTCCGTCTCCGATCCCGACGGTTCGGTGGTGCTCAATCAAGCCGTGCGGGAGGAGGGCGCCAGCGTGGTGCGCGAGTTTCGCGTGTACAACAGTCGCCTGATTCCGCGGCTGTTTGCCACCACCTTCAAGACGGCGCCCCTACCCAAATTGCACGGCGTGAGCTGGTGAGCCTCAGGCCTGCTCGCGGCGGCGGGGCAGCGGCACCACGTCGCGGTGGTTGAACTGTTCACAAACGGCGTAGGCAGCGGGCAGGTTGGCCACCCGCTGCCAGGCGCCATCGACCTCCGCATGGTTCACCACGTAGCCGCCGGCGCCATCGCGGGCAATCCGACATCCATCGCCAGTGAGGCCAACAAGGTGCAGCTGCCCGCCCATGAATCGGCTCCGTACTGATCTGTTTCTACGTCTGCCAGCCACGACCTGGCATGTGTGTTTTTGCCCACGCAATCAATCTTGAGGCTCAGGAAAAAAAGCTGAACCTCAGGCCTGATTCCCTTCAGATTTCACGGGCTTCAAAGCCGCAGATCGACTGTGCTGCAATGCTCCCCAGCGCCGCGTAGGGGAGCCGCGCTCGCTTTATCGCTGATTGCCTCTGAGCGGGGATCAGTGAGCAGCTCAAAACCGCCGGACTCACTCGCCAATTGCCAGCCCGCCGTAATTGTGCTGCTGGCCGCTTCTCGCAGCTCCAGCCTGAGAGGGACATCCGGCGGCAGGCAGGGATGCAGGCAGGGAAATAGGGCTTCCTGGCGGAATCGAACAGCCAGCAGCTGCGTGCTCTCGGTTGGCCATGGCAGCGGCCGCCCCTGGAGCCAGAGCTCGTAGTGCCGCTGGAGTGCCGGGCTGGCGATCACTTCAAACCGTCGCAGGGAGCTATCCACAAATCGGCTGGTGGTGCCGCCTTCCACCGGCGTGTCGCAGAGCAGCGGCCAGGGTTCGAGCCCCTGGCGGATGCTCAGCTCCGCAGCGCCCTGCTGCCAGTGCAGCAGCTCGGGGAAGCGCCAGGCCCAGATCGCCCGGAATGGCTCTGGATCCAGGGGCAGGCCATCGGCGGCCAGATCGGCGAGCACCGCTTCCAGATCCGCCCAGAGCGCGCTGGGAAGCAAGGCGCGGTCGTGCAGCTCTGCTCCCCAGGAGCGCAGCTCCGCAGGTCTGAGCTCCGGGTTGAGCAAGCGCACGCAGAGGGCCCGGAACAGCAGCGCCACGGCGCTGGTCCAGCGGTGGTTGGGCAGGGATTCCAGGGCCCGGAATTCGAGCAGCCCCTGGCAGCCGGCGGTCCAGGCGGGGTTCCAGAACTTGTCGAGGCTGATCTCGCTGCGGTGGGTGTTGCCGCTGCGATCGCCGTGGAGATGGCGCAGGGTTTCGCCGATGGCCACGCGCTGATCGCCCTCGGGCAGTCGCTCCAGGGCGGTGTGAGCCAGCTGCAGGTCGAGCAGGCTGGCGCTGCCCTCATCGGGGCGCGGTGCCTGAGAAGCCGGGCCAACGCTGCGGCCGC